>Ga0308166_1003047_pt1 | contig 14595 bp, 16 predicted proteins | sample PhyCR2_2_FD_202137 | JGI IMG/M metagenome (GOLD analysis project Ga0308166, IMG submission 202137) | Phyllosphere microbial communities from UC Gill Tract Community Farm, Albany, California, United States - DLSLCC.R2 | ecosystem: Host-associated > Plants > Phyllosphere > Unclassified | place... | reverse complement strand
TTGCCGCGCACCGGACCGTCCAGGCGCTGCAGGTTGCAGTTGACGACCATGACCAGGTTGTCGAGCTTCTCGCGCGCGGCCATGCCGATCGCGCCCATCGATTCCGGCTCGTCCATCTCGCCGTCGCCGCAGAAGACCCAGACCTTGCGGTTGTCGGTGTCGGCGATGCCGCGCGCGTTCAGGTACTTCAGGAAGCGCGCCTGGTAGATCGCCATCAGCGGGCCCAGGCCCATCGAGACGGTCGGGAACTGCCAGAAGTTCGGCATCAGTTTCGGGTGCGGGTACGAAGACAGGCCCTTGCCGTCGACTTCGCGACGGAAGTTCAGCAGCTGTTCTTCGCTGATGCGGCCTTCGAGGAAGGCGCGGGCATACACGCCTGGCGAGGAGTGGCCCTGGATGTAGAGCAGGTCGCCGCCGTGGTTTTCGCTCGGCGCTTTCCAGAAGTGGTTGAAGCCGATGCCCAGCATGTTGGCCAGCGAGGCGAAGGACGACAGGTGGCCGCCCAGGTCGCCGTCGGCGCGGTTGGCCTTGACGACCATCGCCATGGCGTTCCAGCGCATCCACGAGCGCAGGCGCTCTTCATATTCAAGGTTGCCCGGGCAGTGCTCTTCGAGGTGCGCCGGGATGGTGTTGACGTAGGCCGTATTGCTGGAGAACGGCATGAGAGCGCCGCGGCGGCGGGCCAGGTCGACCAGGCGCTCCAGCAGGTAGTGGGCGCGATCGGTGCCTTCGAATTCGATGACTGCTTCGAGCGCGTCGAGCCATTCCTTGGTCTCGAGCGAATCCGGGTCATTGGCGGCCTGGGCCGTCAACTGGTCGAGTTGAGCTGACATTACTACGTCTCCTTGAGTTTGGTGCCCCACTCGATTCCAGATCCCCTGGACGCATGGTGGCGAAAAGACTATCCCTAAATTAAAGCCTGTCGATTCTACCAGTGGAGCACCTGTTTTTCAAAATACGATATACGATTTCATAATATGGAAAATGCGATGCGAGCTACATACGCGTTACGCACGTCGTCCCCGCGAAGGCGGGGACCCAAGTTCTGTTCGCGCACGAAACGCACGCAAACTTGGGTCCCCGCCTTCGCGGGGACGACGGAAAGCGAAATCAACGGGTTTATTACTAACAATAATCTCTGCCGCACTACTGAGCGGCTACATCCATAAATATGACAATGAACGCAGCGGCGCGGCGCGCGATACCGGACGGGCACGTATAATTTCGTTTTTGTCCAGAAGCCGAGTCCAGCCATGCCCGCCCAACTGATCGACGGAGTCAAACTTTCCCACCAACTGCGCGCCGACATCGCCCGCCGCGCCGCCGACCTTACGGCCAAAGGCCACCAGCCCGGTCTGGCCGTCATCATTGTCGGCGACGACCCCGCCAGCCACGTCTACGTGCGCAACAAGGTCAAGGCCTGCGGCGAAGCAGGCTTCCACTCGGTGCTGGAAAAGTACGAGGCCGATTTTTCGGAAGCGGCCCTGCTGGAGCGCATCGCCGCGCTGAACGTCGACCCGGCCATCCACGGCATCCTCGTGCAGATGCCGCTGCCGAAGCACATCAACCCGTCGAAGGTGATCGAGGCGATCGCCACCACCAAGGACGTCGACGGCTACTCGGTGCTGTCGGCCGGCGAACTGGTCGCCAACCTGCCGGGCTTCCGCCCCTGCACGCCCTACGGCTGCATGAAGCTGATCGAGACCACCGGCATCGACCTGCGCGGCAAGCATGCGGTGGTCATCGGCCGTTCGAACACGGTCGGCAAGCCGATGGCGCTGCTGCTCTTGCAGGCCAACGCCACCGTCACCATCTGCCATAGCGCGACGCCGGATCTGGGCTACCACACCCGCCAGGCCGATGTGATCGTCGCCGCCGTCGGCCGCCGCAACACCGTCACCGCCGACATGGTCAAGCCCGGAGCGATCGTGATCGACGTCGGCATGAACCGCAATGACGAAGGCAAGCTGTGCGGCGACGTCGACTTCGACGGCGTCAGCGAAGTGGCCGCGCACATTACGCCGGTGCCGGGCGGCGTCGGCCCGATGACGATTACCATGCTGTTGATGAATACCCTCGAGTCCGCGGAACGTGGACTTGCCAAGAAACAAGTACCAGCCGACCCGGCTGCCGGGATGATTCCGAAGCCGGGCATAGCCTGAACTTTTAGAAGGAGCACCATGAGCATCGATACCAGCAATCCCCTCCTCGACTTCACGGGCCTGCCCCGTTTCGACCTGATCCGCCCCGAGCACGTGACGCCGGCGATCGAACAGCTGATCGCGGATGCTCGCCAGGTGGTCCAGCAACTCGAAGCCCCGGCGGACAACGTCAGCTGGGACAATTTCGTGGTCCCGCTCGAGGAAGCGACCGAACACCTGGGCCGCGCCTGGGGCATGGTCAACCACCTGAATCACGTGATGGACACGCCCGAACTGCGTGCCACCTATAACGAGAACCAGCCGAAAGTGACCGAGTTCTGGACCGAGCTGGGCCAGAACGAGGCGCTGTTCGCCAAGTACAAACAGCTGCGCGCCAGCACCGAATACGACACCCTGACCCCGGCGCGCAAGCGCATCGTCGAGAACGCCCTGCGCGACTTCCGCCTGGGCGGCGCCGAGCTGCCGGAAAAGCAGAAGGAACGCTTCGCCGAGATCCAGGAGCAGCAGGCCGCCCTGTCGACCCGCTTCTCGGAAAACGTACTGGATGCGACCAACGACTTCAAGCTGCTGGTCGAGAACGAAGCCGAACTGGCCGGCCTGCCGGACGACGCCAAGGCTGCTGCACGCGCCGCCGCCGAGCGCGACGGCAAGACGGGCTGGCAGTTCTCGCTGCACTTCCCTTCCTACTTCCCGGTGCTGCAGTTTGCCGACAACCGTGAGCTGCGCGAAAAGATCTACCGCGCCAACGCCACCAAGGCCTCCGAGATGGGCGCGGTGTTCTCGGAAGTCGAGAAGTGGGACAACACGAACAACATCGCCCAGCTGCTCAAGCTGCGCGATGAGGAAGCCAAGCTGCTCGACTTCCGCAGCTTTGCCGACGTCTCGCTCGAGCCGAAGATGGCCGAGAGCCCGGAACGCGTGATCGAGTTCCTGGAAGACCTGGCGCGCCGCGCCCGCCCGTATGCCGAGAAGGACCTGGCCGAGCTGCGCGCCTTCGCGAAGGACGAACTGGGCATCGAAGAGATGCAGGCCTGGGACGCCACCTACGCCTCCGAAAAGCTGCGCGAGAAGCGTTATGCCTTCTCGGCCCAGGAAGTCAAACAGTACTTCCCGGAGCCGAAGGTCGTGGCCGGCCTGTTCGGCGTGATTTCGAAAGTGTTCGGCGTGACCATCTCGCTGGATCAGGGCCCGGTCTGGCATCCGGACGTGCGCTTCTTCCGCATCGAGCGCGACGGCCACGCAGGTAAGCAACTCGTCGGCCAATTTTATCTGGACATGTACGCCCGCGAAGGCAAGGGCCAGGGCGCCTGGATGGACGACGCGCGCGGCCGCCGCCTGAACACGGGCGGCATCGTGCAGACGCCGATCGCCTACCTGGTCTGCAACTTCACGCCGCCGGCCACCGTCGATGGCCAGCTCCAGCCCTCGCTGTTCACGCACGACGAAGTGACGACCCTGTTCCACGAGTTCGGCCACGGCCTGCACCACATGCTGACCGAAGTCGACGAACTGTCGGTGTCCGGCATCTCCGGCGTGGAATGGGATGCGGTCGAGCTGCCTTCGCAGTTCATGGAAAACTTCTGCTGGGAGTGGGACGTCCTGCAGGGTATGACCGCGCACGTGAAGACCGGCGAGCCGCTGCCGCGCGAGCTGTACGAGAAGATGCTGGCGGCGAAGAACTTCCAGTCCGGTATGCAGACCCTGCGCCAGGTCGAGTTCTCGCTGATCGACATGCACCTGCACTACGACTTCGACCCGAATAGCCAGAAGACGGTGCAGGACCTGGTCGACGAGGTGCGCAGCAAGTTCTCGGTGCTGATCCCGCCTTCGTTCAACCGCTTCCAGCACAGCTTCGGCCATATCTTTGCCGGCGGCTATGCGGCGGGGTACTATAGCTACAAGTGGGCGGAGGTGTTGTCGGCCGATGCCTATGCGGCTTTCGAAGAAGCGGTCGAAGCCGGCGGCGGCGCGCTGGATGAAACCGGCAAGCGCTTCCACCGCGAGATCCTGTCGGTAGGCGGCTCGCGTCCGGCGCTCGAATCCTTCAAGGCCTTCCGCGGCCGCGAACCGCAGATCGACGCGCTGCTGCGCCATAACGGCATGCAGGCGGCCTGAGGGTTTTATTGGAGTCGGCATGATGAGCAGGCGGTATCGAAGCAGCGCACGGCGCAGGCGGCACATGCTGCCTGGTCTGCTGCTTCTCGCCTGTTTTTCCGTTTCCGCCCAGGTGTATAAATGGACCGATGCCCAGGGCACGGTCCATTACACCGACACCCCTCCGCCGGCCCAAAAGGCCAGCGAGATCAAGACGCCTGCGCCGGGCGCTGCGGCATCCGGCAAGACGCCCCTGCCCTACGAGCTGGCGCGCGCCGTCAAAGCCAGCCCGGTTACGCTGTACACCACCACGCAAGCGGCCTGCGCCGGCTGCGACCAGGGCCGCGCGCTGCTCCGCGCACGCGGCATCCCCTACACCGAAAAGACCGTCGACAGCGCCGCGGACAAGGAACAGCTGCGCCAGCTCAGCGGCAAGCTGGAACTGCCGCTGCTGGCGGTTGGCAGCCGTAAAATCGCCGGCTTCCAGGACGCGGCCTGGCAGGATGCCCTGAACGCTGCGGCCTATCCGCGTTCGGCCCAGCTGCCGCACGGCTACCAGTATGCCGCGCCCGAATCCGCCGCGCCCGCGCCTGCGAGCGTGCCGACGCCACCCGCGCGCGCAAAGAGTGCAGCGCCGGCGCCCGACGAAGCCGCGGCCCGGGCCGCCGAGCAGCAGCCGCGCCGCGACGCGCCCAAACCGGGCAATGCGCCGCCCGGTTTTCAATTCTGACGCATAGTACGCCCATGACCCGGATCGACTTCCATACCAATATCCCCGACAAGCTCAGCTACGCATGCCGGCTGGCGCGCAAAGCCTATGCCGCGCGCGGCAAGGTCGTGCTGCTGGCCGAGACCAGCGAGCAGGCCGAACAGCTGAACGAAGCGCTGTGGACCCTGTCCGGCACCGACTTCGTGCCGCACGTGATGGCCGGCGATCCGCTGGCGCCCGAGACGCCGGTGATCGTCACGGTCGACGAGCGCGCCGCGCTGCCGCACCGCGACATGCTGGTCAACCTGACCCGCCGCACGCCCGAAGGCTTCGACCGGTTCGCGCGCGTGTTCGAGATCATCTCGACCGACGAGGAAGACGCCGCCGCCGGGCGCGCCCGCTATGTCGCCTACCGCAAGCAGGAGTATCCGCTGACCCACTTCGTGGCAGGGCAGTCATGACCGATACCCGCTCCTTCGACGAGATTCCGGTGCTGACCGAGGTGGTGGCCGAGAAGGCGCCGGCGGTTGAGGCACAGGAGATGCTGGCTGCTGCCGACGCTGGCGCGGATGCTGCTGCCGCTGCAGATGCCGCTGCCGCCGAAACCGAAGCTGCGCCAGACATCGCTGGTGACGAAGAGCCGATCCCGGTGCTCGAAGTCGCTGCGCAAACCGCACCCGCACCCGCGCAGTCCGCCGCTCCCCCCGACGACGCCTGGCGTGCGCTGGAAGAACGCCTGGTCACGCGCGTGCTGGACCGCCTGCAGCCGCGCATCGACGTGGTGCTGGAAGACCAGGTGCGCGACCAGATGGCGATCGTGCTCGACCACGTCGCCGAGCGCCTCGGCCTGGAGCTGCGCACCGCCCTGCAGCAGTCGATCGAGCACGTGGTCGCCCGCGCCGTGCAGCAGGAACTGGCCCACCTGATCGCGCGCCAAAGCTGAGCGTTTTGCCGCTTTTCCGACCCGCCGCGGGGCGGCGTTGCACCGGCCCCGTGCGCCTCTCAGCTTTTGCTTTTCCAAGACAGGATAGTGATGTATCTTTTCCTGGCGTAACGACGCAATCACTTGGAGAACTTGGAGAGACGCATGCAGGTCAACATGAAATTCACCCTGATCCCGGCCGCCGTCGCGCTGGCCTTCGCCGGCGCCGCCTCGGCCCAGCAAGTCGTCAAGATCGGCCACGTGGCGCCGATTTCCGGCCCCAGCGCCCACCTCGGCAAGGACAACGAGAACGCCGCGCGCATGGCGATCGACGAACTGAATGCCAAGCCCTTCACCATCAACGGCCAGAAGGTCACGCTGCAGCTGGTCTCCGAGGACGACGGCGCCGATCCCAAACAGGGCACGGCGGTGGCGCAGAAGCTGGTCGACGCCCACGTCAACGGCGTGATCGGCCACCTGAATTCGGGCACCACGGTGCCGGCCTCGAAAATCTACAACGACGCCGGCATCGTCCAGATCTCCCCCGCCACCACCGCGCCGGCCTACACCCGCCAGCGCTTCCCGGGCGCGTTCCGTACGGTCGCCAGCGACGCCAAGCTGGGCGGCACGCTGGCCAAGTATGCGGCCGATACGCTGAAGGTGAAGAACATCGCCATCATCGACGACCGCACCACCTACGGCCAGGGCGTGGCCGACGAATTCGTGAAGGGCGCCAAGGCCGCCGGCATGAAGGTCGTGGGCCGCGAGTTCACCAACGACAAGGCCACCGACTACACTGCCATCCTCACTTCGATCAAGGCCAAGAAGCCGGACCTGATCTTCTTCGGCGGGATGGACTCGGTGGCCGGCCCGATGCTCAAGCAGGTCAAGGCGCTCGGCATCCCGGCGACCTTCATGGGCGGCGACGGCATGTGCACCGAAGCGCTGGGCCGCCTGGCCGGCGACGGCCTCGGCGAAGGCAAGGTGTATTGCGCCGAAGCGGGCGGCGTCAAAGGGCCGCAGGAGAAGGTGATGGAAGACTTCCGCGCGCGCTACAAGAAGAAGTTCAACCAGGACGTGCAGCTGTACGCGCCCTATGTGTACGACTCGGTGATGGTGATGGCGACCGCGATGCAGAACGCGAAATCGGCCGATCCCGCCAAGTACCTGCCGGCGCTGAAGACCATCAAGTACGAGGGCGTGACCGGCACCATCCAGTTCGACCCGGTCGGCGACATCAAGGATGGCGCTTTAACTCTGTTCACCTACAAGGGCGGCAAGCGGACGAAGCTCGACGTCGTACGCTGATCGTTTTCGAGCACGCATGAAAAAAGCGCCCTGTCCGTAGGGCGCTTTTTCTTATGCGGGCCTGCAGATTATTTCTGCGACAGCACCCACTTGACCAGGCTGCGGGCTTCGGCCTCGCTGACCTGCGGATTGGCCGGCATCGGCACCGGACCCCAGACGCCCGAACCGCCCTTCATGACCTTCTGCACCAGCTTGTCCTCGGCGCCTTTCTGGCCGGCGTATTTCGCGGCGACGTCCTTGTAGGCCGGGCCGACCAGCTTGTTGCCGATCGCGTGGCAAGCCATGCAGTTCTTGGCCTTGGCCAGGTCCGCCTGCGCGAAGGCGCTGGTCGACACCAGGGCGGAGACCGCCATCATGATCATCAGGGACCGTTTCATTCCGTACTCTCCAAAGTGAAATCTGTGCAGATTCTATCCTGTTTCCATAGCGTAGGGGACAGCGATACAGACTGTAACGGCTGATACACGTTTTGGTTGACCGAATGGCAGGATTTCGTTGCCGTGAGGCACGATTATTGTAAGATGGTCCGAGATAGCAAAAGGATCCATCATGCCCCTCATTCTCCTGCTCGCCGCCCTGGTGGCGCTGCGCTTCTTCGAAGTCTGGAAATTCGCCGACCTGTCCTGGTGGTGGATCATCGGCCTCGCCGTCCTCGCCTTCGTCTGGTTCGAGTTCATCGAAAAGATGCTCGGCCTGGACAAGAAGAAAGCGCACAAGGAAGACGAAGTCCGCCGCAAAGCCCGCGTCAAGCAAACCTTTGACAAGCGCAAATAAACCCTAAATTCGGGGTCAGAGCACATTTCTGTTTGTATTCGGGGTCAGAGCACTTTTTCAAAACATTGTTCTCGGGTGCGAGATGTCACTGATTTGGCTGCGGTATAGGCACTTAGCTCGCCAATCCGTCGACAGACCCGCGGCAAACCTTCTCGCGGGACAGTGATCGCAAGAGTGCTCTGACCCCGAATTTGCCTGAAAAAGTGCTCTGACCCCGAATTATGCCGATCGCTGTGTGATACATTCCGCGAATTGATGAGCTCAATTTCGCGGGAAATGCATATCACATGAATCTGGAGCTCCGTCAGCTGCGCTACTTCGTCACCGTCGCCGAGGAGCTGCATTTCGGACGGGCGGCGGCGCGGCTGCACATGACCCAGCCGCCGCTGTCGCAGGCGATCGCGGCGCTGGAAGAACTGCTGGGCGCGCCGCTGTTCGTTCGCAACCGGCGCACCGTCGAGCTGGCGCCGGCCGGCAGCGCGCTGCTGCCCGAAGCGCGGCGCCTGCTGGCGGAAGCCGATGCGCTGCCGGCACTGGCGCGCCGTGCCGCGGCCGGCGAAGCGGGCCGGCTCTCGCTGGCCTTCGTCACCTCCGCCGACTACAGCGTGCTGCCGCCCTTCCTGCGCCGCTACAGCGAGCGCTATCCGGCCGTGCATCTGAACCTGATCGAGGCGACCTCCGACGTCCAGGCCGAGGAACTGTTGCGCGGCCGCGTCGACGCCGGCCTGCTGATCCCGCCGCTGCCCGACAAGGCCGAGGGCGAGCTCGATTACATGAAGGTGCTCGAGGAGCCGCTGATCCTGTGTGCACCCAGCGGCCTTCTTCAAACCGGCACGATCCCGGTCAGACTGCAAGACCTGCCGCGCCTGCCCCTCATCATCTTCCCGCGCGAGATCTCGCCGGCCCTGCACGACGCCATCCTGTCCTGCTTCCGCGCGGCCGGCATCACTCCCACGATCGGCCAGCTGGCGATCCAGATGCAGACCATCGTCAGCCTCGTCTCCAGCGGCATGGGCTTGGCACTTGTGCCACAATCCGTGTCTAACCTGATGCGGCCCGGCGTAGAATACCGTGCCCTCGCGGACCCGACCCCGCTGGTCGAGACCGGCATCGCCTGGCGCCGCGACAATCCGTCGCCCGTGCTGCAGGGCTTTCTGGAACTACTGAGGAATCATTGATATGCTCGTCCACCCGAACTGGGACCCCGTCGCCTTCAAGATAGGCCCCCTGCCGATCCACTGGTACGGGATCATGTACGTTGTCGCCTTCGCCCTCTTCATCATCCTCGGCCGCGTGCGCATCCGCACCCAGCCCCACGTCCAGGCCCAGGGCTGGACCAAAGAGGATCTCGACGACATGCTGTTCTACGGGATGCTGGGCGTGGTGATCGGCGGGCGCCTCGGCGAAGTGCTGTTCTACCAGCCGGCCCACTTCCTGGCCAATCCGATCGACATCTTCAAGACCTGGCAGGGCGGCATGTCCTACCACGGCGGCTTCATCGGCGTGCTGGTGGCGATGGCGCTGTGGGCCCGCAAGCGCAAGCGCAACCTGCTCGACGTCTATGACTTCATCGCGCCGATGGTCCCGATCGGCTATGCCTGCGGCCGCCTGGGCAATTTCATCAACCACGAACTGCCGGGCCGCATGGCCGATCCTTCGCTGCCCTGGGCCATGCAGTGGCCGGGCATCACCGACCACCTGGTCCATCCTTCGCCGCTGTACCAGATGCTGGTCGACGGCGTGCTCTGCTTCGTCATCATGTGGCTCTTCGCACGCAAGCCGCGCCCGCGCCTGGCGGTCGGCGCCCTCTACACGCTGCTGTACGGCTGCGCGCGATTCTTCACCGAATACTTCCGCGTGCCGGACTGGGAGACCCACGTGATGGGCCTGCCGATCACCTCCGGCCAGGTGCTGTCGCTGCCGATGATCGTGGCGGGCCTGCTGATGCTGGGCTGGGCCTATTCGGGCGGGAACAAACGCGCCGTGCACGCGTAAGCGGCAGCGACGACGCATGCGCCGCCGCACACTGATCGCCGCCGCAGCCGCGGCCTCTCTGCTGCTGGGCGCTTGCGCAAGCAACGCGCCGCGGCAGGACGCCGGCGCACTCGCCGTCGGCAAGCTCACGACGCCGCTCCCGGACGGCGTCACCCTGCTGCGCTCCGCACGCGGCGCACCGCAACTGGTCACTGCCCAGGGCCAGGCGCGCACCGGACAGCCAGCCATCGCCAACGATGCGCAGACCCGCTTCCTGGTCGGCTCGATCTCCAAGTGGATTACCACGGTGGCGGTGCTGCGCCTGATGGACCAGGGCCGCATCGATATCGACCAGCCGGTCACCACCTGGCTGCCCGAACTGCCGCCGGCCAGCCGCGCCGTCACCCTGCGCCACCTGCTGTCGAATACCAGCGGCATCCCGAACGGCCTGGCGCAGGCGCTGCGCGCAGACCGTGCGGCGGTCGAAGCCTCGGCCATCCCACCGCTCGAAGGCGCCCTGCGCTACGGCGCCGGCGCCCTGGCTTTCGAACCAGGCAGCCGCTTCGACTATTCCTTCACCAACTGGGTCATCGTCGGCGGCATCGTCGAACGCGTCACCGGCGAACCCTTCCAACAGGCGGTCACGCGCCTGGTGCTGCAGCCGGCCGGCGTGCGCAATACCGGCTTCGCCGATGCCGCCTGGGAGTCATCGCCGCATGCGGCCCTGGCCTACGCCAAGGACAAGGCGACCCGCAAGACCAGCGCGATGCCGCCGATGGTGGCTGCCAGCGGCACCGTCTACAGCACGGCGGCCGACCTGGTCGCGATCGCCGACGCCGTGTATGCGGGCGGTCTGCTCTCTAGTAAAGCGCGCAACGAACTGCTGACGGTGCAGCATGCACCCGAGGACTATGCGCTGGGCGGCAGGGTACGGGAGATCGGCAGCGGCGCCGCGAAACGTACCGTGGTCTGGAATTCCGGCGTCTTCGGCGGCTACAAGACGCTGCTGGTGTACGCCCCTCTGGACGGCGCCGCGGTAGTTTTGATGAACAACACTGACGTCGAGCAATCCGATCAGCGCCAGCTGGCGGAGTCGCTATTGGAAGCGCTCTGACAGGCCCGGTAGGCGTGATCCTGCAAACACCTGCGACACTGTCCGCTGGTCAGGAAAGAAAGCAATTTTAGTTGCTCTGAGAGTTAGGTAAAGCACCGTTCGCAGCTGCATGGGAACCTATCGTGGACTCATGAAGCACGCACTCTCACCCAAAAAACTGTATGCGATGCAGCGCATGTCGATCGCCCTGAGGCGGGCCGCCGCGGCGCGGCCCTTCGGCGCGGCAACCGACCGGGCCTTGCGCTGGGCGGCGGCCTGGGGCATGTATGCCGGCATCCGCGCACCGCATACCCACCTGCGCATCCGGCGCGACACGCTGGTCGGCGTCAGCTGACCCCTGCGAGTTCGAGGATCTTCTTCCACTGCCCCGGCGTGACCGGCGAGATCGACAGCCTGCTGCCCTTCTGCAGCAGGACCATGTCTTCGAGTTCCGGCACCCCGCGCAACTCCGTCAGCGGCAGGTAGCGGCCCTGATCGACTGCCTGAACGTCGACCGAGATCCAGCGCGGCGTCTCGGGCGTCGCTTTCGGGTCGAAGTACTTGCCGCCTTCCTCGAACTGGGTCGCGTCCGGATAGGCGCCGCTGGCCACGCGCGCAACGCCCGCCACGCCCGGCACCGCGCAGCTGGAGTGATAGAACAGGATGCCGTCGCCGACCTGCATCTGGTCGCGCATGAAATTGCGGGCCTGGTAGTTGCGAACCCCGAACCAGGCGACCGTCCAATCCGGCGCCGATAATACGTCGTCGAAACTCACTTCGTCGGGTTCGGATTTCATCAACCAATACGGCATGCGCGCACTCCAATCAAATTAAGGAACCTCGCAAAACCGTAGCGAGCGGCGGCAATGCTGGCCGAGAAGCGCAGCTGTACGAGTAGTACAGCGAGCATCGCAGGCCAGCAGTGCAACGCGCAGTAGGTTTTCCGAGGTTCCAATGAAAAAGCGGCTGCGCACATGACGTGCCGCAGCCGCTCCGAATTGTAGCCCCGCCTGTGCCGTTTTTGCCGGCATCCCGAACCTAAGCGGCTCAAGGTGGTCACAGTCAGCTCAATTTCGGGTTCGTCAAACTAGTGACGATCACGCCCACCAAGCATATTCCGCAACCTATGCGAATGAATGGTTCAAGGAATATATGGCAAATCTCGAACACCGCAGGGTAGACGGCAGTTTACTACGATGAACTGCCATGTCAAACGAATTCAGGCTCAAGCCAGATTTTCTTGCGGCGCCAGAGCCTGGTCCAACACGGAATGCATCGCTTCCAGTTTTTGCTTGACTTCCAGCATCGACTGGTCCCCGAGAGGACCCTGGGGCGACTTCACCGACAGGAGTTCGGCCGCCACCGACAGCGCAGCCATGACGGCGATGCGGTCGTTGCCCTTCACCTTGCCGGAGTCGCGCAGCGCGCACATCTTGCTGTCGAGGTAATGAACGGCTTCGCGCAGCGTGTGCTGCTCGCCTTCGCGGCAGGCCAGCCGGTAGGACTGGCCCATGATGAGTACGTCAAGGTGGATCATTGCGCGGCCTCGGCGTCGTCGGGGTTGGCGGATGCGTCTTCGGAGGCATCCGCATCGGCAGGCGCAGCGGGCTCGAGCTGGGCGAGCACCGCTTCGACGCGTTGCTGGGCCTGCAGCAGACGGTTCTTGAAATCGAGGTTTTCCGCGCTCAGCAAGGCATTGGCCTGGCGCAGCAGATAGTTCTCGCTGCGCAGCGACTGGGTCAGCTGGGCGAGCCGATCGATTTTATCGGACAGTTCTTGGAATTCGGAAATCATCCATAACTATAGGATCGGGAGCGATTCTTCGTCAACAGGATGCGTTCCGTGCGCAGGTTTTAAAAAATGGGTGGTAGTCTTCGGCGCTCTTTGCGGCAGACCAGCTCATCCACTTGCGAAAACGCAAAAAAGTTGACCAAATCCCCAACACCGGCGCTTGAAATGGTCAATTATCGTCCCTATAATTAGCACTCGTTAGGGAGGAGTGCTAACAGCTCCTCGCCCGCTGCCGAATCCGGGGCGGTTTTCAAACGAATAGTCAATCAACAATTTAAGGAGTTTTGCATGAACCTTCGCCCATTGCACGATCGCGTGATCGTGAAGCGTCTCGACCAGGAAACCAAAACTGCGTCCGGCCTGATCATCCCCGATGCAGCGGCCGAGAAACCGGACCAGGGTGAGATTCTCGCCGTGGGCAACGGCAAAGTGCAAGAAAACGGCAACGTCCGTCCGCTGGAAGTGAAAGTCGGCGACCGCGTCCTGTTCGGCAAGTACTCGGGCCAGACCGTCAAGGTCAACGGCGAGGAACTGCTGGTCATGCGCGAAGAAGACATCATGGCCGTCGTGGCCCAGTAATCAGTCCAAACACTTTCCTGAATACGGAGAAATAACAAATGGCAGCTAAAGACGTAATTTTCGGCGATATCGCACGCGCCAAGATGGTTGAGGGCGTGAACGTCCTGGCCAACGCAGTCAAAGTCACCCTGGGCCCGAAAGGCCGCAACGTGGTGCTGGACCGTTCGTTCGGCGCCCCGACCGTCACCAAGGACGGCGTCTCGGTCGCGAAAGAGATCGAACTGAAAGACAAGCTCCAGAACATGGGCGCGCAGATGGTCAAGGAAGTCGCTTCGAAGACCAGCGACAACGCCGGTGACGGCACCACCACCGCGACCGTGCTGGCACAAGCCATCGTGCGCGAAGGCATGAAGTTCGTTGCCGCCGGCATGAACCCGATGGACCTGAAGCGCGGCATCGACAAGGCCGTCGCCGCCACCGTCGAAGAACTGAAGAAGATCGCCAAGCCGACCACCACCTCGAAAGAGATCGCCCAGGTCGGCACCATCTCGGCCAACTCGGACGCGTCCGTTGGCGAGCGCATCGCTGAAGCGATGGAAAAAGTCGGCAAGGAAGGCGTCATCACCGTCGAAGACGGCAAGTCGCTGCAGGACGAGCTGGACATCGTCGAAGGTATGCAATTCGACCGCGGCTACCTGTCGCCGTACTTCATCAACAATCCGGACAAGCAGGTTGCCGTTCACGAGAACCCGTTCGTCCTGCTGTGCGACAAGAAGATCTCGAACATCCGTGACCTGCTGCCGGTACTGGAGCAAGTTGCCAAAGCCGGCCGTCCGCTGGTGATCGTCGCCGAAGACATCGACGGCGAAGCGCTGGCGACCCTGGTCGTCAACAACATCCGCGGCATCCTGAAGACCGTTGCCGTCAAGGCCCCGGGCTTCGGCGACCGCCGCAAGGCCATGCTCGAAGACATCGCCATCCTGACCGGCGGCCAGGTCATCGCCGAAGAAGTCGGCCTGACCCTGGAAAAGGTCACCCTGAACGAACTGGGCCAGGCAAAGCGTATCGAAGTCGGCAAGGAAAACACCATCATCATCGATGGCGCCGGCGCCGCTGAAGGCATCGAGGCACGCGTCAAGATGATCCGCGTCCAGATCGAAGAAGCGACCTCGGACTACGACCGCGAAAAACTGCAAGAGCGCGTGGCCAAGCTGGCCGGCGGCGTTGCCGTGATCCGCGTCGGTGCTGC
>Ga0308166_1003046_pt1 | contig 14596 bp, 8 predicted proteins | sample PhyCR2_2_FD_202137 | JGI IMG/M metagenome (GOLD analysis project Ga0308166, IMG submission 202137) | Phyllosphere microbial communities from UC Gill Tract Community Farm, Albany, California, United States - DLSLCC.R2 | ecosystem: Host-associated > Plants > Phyllosphere > Unclassified | place... | reverse complement strand
CTGTGGTTGAACTCATCTTGATTACTCCGGAAATCTGGCAATGGAGTTCATTCTACGCGGCGACCGCATATTAAGCAACTTCAGCAACCCACGCAACCAGAGCAACCCACGCAACTTAAGCAAAGTTTGCGGGAAATCGAGTCTCCACACTGTGTATTTATACAGTACTTTGCCTGCGGCTGCCACCTGTTCTTGTTGACAGGGGTGCCGCCAGCGCTCCGGGGACTGGCTTCGATCTCACGGCGAACGCCGGGTGATCGGTGCCTGTACCCGAAATGGAGGTTCCCGCACCAGCTGGCACTTCCGGATCAAAGTCGGGGACAGGCACCACAGAACGGTGCCAGTCCCCCGGCTCCCGGCAGCAGACAAAAAAAAGCCCGCACAAGGCGGGCCTTCCTGGCAGAGAAGCTGCAGCTTACAACCGCACCACCTCTTCCTTGCCATCGGCACCGAACATCAGCGCCCCATCGCGCGCCTCGATGTGGATCGTGTCCTTCGGCCCGAAGCGCCCTTCCAGGATGAGCTTCGACAGCGGATTCTCGATCTGCTGCTGGATGGCGCGCTTGAGCGGACGGGCGCCGTAGACCGGATCGTAGCCCGCTTCCGCGATCCGCTGCAGCGCACTGTCCGTGACCTGCAGGTGCATCTCCATCCGCTTCAGGCGCTCTTCCAGGATCTTCAGCTGGATCTTCGCGATCGAACCGATGTTCTTCTCGTCCAGGCCATGGAACACCACGATTTCGTCGATCCGGTTGACGAACTCGGGACGGAAGTGCGAGCGCACCTCGGCCATCACGGCCAGCTTCACCACCGCCGGGTCGGACTCCTCCATCGACTGGATCTTCTGCGATCCCAGGTTCGACGTCATGATGACGACCGTGTTCTTGAAGTCCACGGTGCGGCCCTGGCCATCCGTCATGCGGCCGTCGTCCAGCACCTGCAGCAGCACGTTGAACACGTCGTGGTGCGCCTTCTCCACCTCGTCCAGCAGGATCACGCTGTACGGCTTGCGGCGCACGGCTTCCGTCAGGTAGCCGCCTTCGTCATAGCCCACATAGCCCGGCGGCGCGCCGATCAGGCGGGCGACCGAGTGCTTCTCCATGAATTCGCTCATGTCGATGCGGATCAGCGCGTCCTCGCTGTCGAACAGGAACGATGCCAGCGCTTTCGTCAGCTCCGTCTTGCCGACACCCGTCGGGCCCAGGAACAGGAACGAGCCGTAAGGCCGGTTCGGGTCCGCCAGGCCGGCGCGCGAACGGCGGATCGCGTCGGCGACGGCGTTGATGGCCTCGTCCTGGCCCACCACGCGCTCGTGCAGCTTTTCCTCGATGTGCAGCAGCTTGTCGCGTTCGCCCTGCATCATGCGCGACACGGGGATGCCCGTCGCCCGCGACACCACTTCGGCGATTTCCTCGGCGCCCACCTGCGTGCGCAGCAGCTTCGGCTTGTCGTTGTCGGCCGCGGCGCCGGCGGATTCCGCCTGCTTCAGTTGCGCTTCCAGTTCCGGCAGCCGGCCGTACTGCAGTTCCGACACGCGCTGCCAGTTCGACGCGCGCGTGGCTTCCTCCATCTGCTGGCGGATGCGCTCGATCTCTTCCTTGATGTGCGTGGTGCCCTGCACATTGGCTTTCTCGGCCTTCAGCACTTCCTCGAAGTCGTTATATTCGCGCTGCAGCTTGGCGATTTCCTCGTCGATCAGGTCCAGGCGGCGGCGCGACCCTTCGTCCTTCTCGCGCTTGACAGCTTCCTTCTCGATCTTCAGCTGGATCAGGCGGCGCTCCAGCTTGTCCATCACCTCGGGCTTGCTGTCGATCTCGATCTTGATCTTCGACGCCGCTTCGTCGATCAGGTCGATCGCCTTGTCGGGCAGGAAGCGGTCCGTGATGTAGCGGTGCGACAGCTCGGCCGCCGCGATGATCGCGGGGTCCGTGATCTCGACCTTGTGGTGCAGCTCGTATTTGTCCTGCAGGCCGCGCAGGATGGCGATCGTCGCCTCCACCGTCGGCTCGTCCACCAGGATCTTCTGGAAGCGACGCTCCAGCGCGGCATCCTTCTCGATATATTTGCGGTACTCGTCCAGCGTGGTCGCGCCCACGCAATGCAGCTCGCCGCGAGCCAGCGCGGGTTTCAGCATATTGCCCGCGTCCATCGCACCTTCGGCCTTGCCGGCGCCGACCATCGTGTGCAACTCGTCGATGAAGACGATCGTCTGGCCTTCGTCCTTGGCCAGTTCGTTCAGCACCGATTTCAGGCGTTCCTCGAACTCGCCGCGGAACTTGGCGCCCGCCAGCAGCGCCGCCATGTCCAGCGACAGCACCCGCTTGCCGCGCAGCGAATCGGGCACCTCGTTGTTGACGATGCGCTGGGCCAGGCCCTCGACGATGGCCGTCTTGCCGACACCGGGTTCGCCGATCAGCACGGGGTTGTTCTTGGTCCGGCGCTGCAGCACCTGGATGGCGCGGCGGATCTCGTCGTCGCGGCCGATCACGGGGTCGAGCTTGCCCTGGCGGGCCCGCTCGGTCAGGTCCATCGTGTATTTCTTGAGCGCCTCGCGCTGGCCCTCCGACTCCTGCGAGTCGACCTTGCCGCCACCGCGTACGGTGTCGATGGCCGACTCCAGCGACTTGCGCGTCAGGCCGTTGTCGCGCGCCTGGCGGCCCGCATCCGACTTGTCTTCCGTCAGCGCCAGCAGCACCATTTCGCTGGAGACGAACTGGTCGCCACGCTTCTGCGCTTCCTTGTCCGCCAGGTTCAGCACGGCCATCAATTCGCGGCTGACCTGGACGTTGCCGCCCGTGCCGGAGACCTTCGGCAGGCTCTCCTGACTGGACTTCAGCGCTTTCGTCAGGCCGCCGACATTGACGCCGGCGCGCTGCAGCAGCGAGCGGGCGGCGCCGTCGTCCTGGTTCAGCAGGGCCGTCAGCAGATGGACGGGTTCGATATACGGATTGTCGTTGCCGACCGCCAGGCTCTGGGCGTCGGCAAGGGCTTCCTGCAGTTTGGTGGTTAATTTATCTTGACGCATTTTGCGCACACTCCAAAGTTTTAGACTGAGGTTAAAGTGCGGTTGTGCCGACCCTTTTTCAAGCAGGGTTTTGAACAGGAGTAACCGTTACGCATGGCCGACGGCACTGTTGGCGTGCTCGAACTCGGCCATCGGGATGGGGCGGCCCAGCAGGTAGCCCTGCATCGTGTGGCAACCGCCCTGTACCAGGAACGCGCGCTGCGCTTCCAGTTCGACGCCCTCGGCCACGATCTCCAGCTCGAATTTGCGCGCCAGCACGATGATTGCTTCCACGATGGAGGCCGAGCCGGGCTCGATGCCGAGGTTGTGGACGAACGAGCGGTCGATCTTCAGCGCCGACAGCGGGAAGCGCTGCAGGTAGGCCAGCGACGAATAGCCGGTGCCGAAATCGTCCAGCGCGAAGCAGATGCCGCTGGCGCGCAGCTCGTGCATACGCCGCGTGATCTCGTGCATGTCCTCGGCGAACACGCTCTCCGTCAGTTCCAGGCACAGGCGCCCGGCCGGCGCCCCCGTCGCCTCGAGGATGCGCGCCACGCGCAACGGGAATGCCGGATCGCGCATCTGGTGCACGCTGACGTTCACGGCCAGCTTCAGGTGTCCCAGCGCCGGATCGCCGTCCCAGCGCGCCAGGGCGCGGCAGCTCTCCTGCAGGACGTGCTCGCCCAGCGGCAGGATCAGCCCGGACTCCTCGGCAAAGCCGATGAAATGGTCCGGCCCCAGCAGGTCCCGTTCGCCGCGCTGCCAGCGTACCAGCACCTCGGCGCCGACCAGGTTGCCCTGGCAGTCGAACTGGGGCTGGCAGAACAGCCGGAACTGCCCCAGCGACAGGCCGTCGCGCATCGCCGCCTCGAACGCGGCGCGGCGGTCCGCCGCGTCCTGCATGCTGGGATCGAAAAAGCGGGCGATGCCCCGTCCGTCCGCCTTCGCCCGGTACATCGCCAGGTCGGCCTGCTTGAGCAGCGTTTCGATATTGGTGCCGTGACCGCCGAACAGCGCGATGCCGATGCTGGCCGTGCTGCGGAACAGCAGCGAACCCAGCTGGTAGGACTGGCCCAGCGCCGCCAGGATCTTCACCACCACGCGGTCGGCTTCCAGCGCGGCGGCGGCGGCCGACGGACCGAGCCCTTCCAGTACCACGACAAATTCGTCGCCGCCCAGCCGCGCCAGCTCGTCGCTGTGGCGCACGGTGGCACGCAGCCGCTGGGCCGCCTGGCGCAGCAGCATGTCGCCCATGTCATGGCCCATCGTGTCGTTGAGCAGCTTGAAGTTGTCCAGGTCGAGATACAGCAATGCACTGTACTGGCCGGAACGCTCGCCGCGCGCCAGCACATGCTCCAGCTCTTCGAGCAGGAAACGGCGGTTGGGCAGGCCCGTCAGGTGATCGAAATACGCCAGCTCGTAGATGTGGCGCTCGGTGCGCTTGCGCTCCGTGAGGTCGGTGTTGACGCCGGACATGCGCACGGGCTGGCCGTCCTTGTCGCGCAGCACGTAGCCACGCGACAGCACGGGCACGTAGTGACCATCGCGGTGGCGCAGCCGGAACTCCAGGCTGTAGCCGTCGCGTCCGCTGGGCAGCAGCTCTTGCAGATAGGCCGTGATCATCGGATCGTCGTCCGGATGCAGCATGCGGCGCCATGCGCCGGGATCGCCCAGCTCATGTTCGTCCTGATAGCCCAGCATGTTCCACCAGCGCTCGGAGTAATACACGTCGCCGGTGACCAGGTCCCAGTCCCACGGCGCATCGGTCGAACCCTTCAGTACCAGGCGCAGCCGTTCTTCCGACTTTTCCAACGACTGCTGGGCTTGCTTCAATGCCGTGCAGTCGGTAAAGCAGACAACCACTTGGCACAGCCGGCCGCTGTCATCGTATTCGGGGTAGGCATTGCACAGCAGCCAGCACGTGCCGCCCGGATGGGACACGCCGCCCACGAGCCCGGACAGTTTTACGCCCGTGCGCAGCACGCGGTTGGCGGGATACTCGTCGGCCGGCATGACCGAACCATCCTCGCGCAACAGGAACCACGCATCCTCGCTCGCTTCCAGCCCCAGCAACTGCGCTGCGCTGCGGCCCAGCAGTTCCTGCGCGAGCCGGTTGGCCGAGACGATGCGGCCATCCGGACCATGCACGACCACGCCCGCGGGCAGATGGTCGTGCAGTGCGTCAAGGCGACACATGACTTCCGCTGGGGTGGTCGGCAGCATGGCATTCCAATCTGGGCGGATGGGCGAAAAGCTTCGCCTCATACTAGCACCGCGCCCGCGCGGGCCGCGCACCCACGCGCAGTTGTCGTACCTTGGGTAAGACAGCAGGTATTGCGCGAAGTTCCCGCGATGGGCGGTAACTTCGCGTGGCTAACCGGCCATCCGCCACTTCTCCAGCGCCACGTCGTCGCTGACGCGCGCGTCGACCCAGCGCGACCCTTCCGGCGTCTGTTCCTTCTTCCAGAACGGCGCTTCCGTCTTCAGATAGTCGATGATGAACTCGCACGCGGCAAACGCCTCGCCGCGGTGGGAGGACGTGACGGCCACCAGCACGATCTGGTCCTTGGGCAGCAGCGGCCCGACGCGGTGGATCACCAGCGCGTCGAAGATCGGCCAGCGCGCCAGCGCCTGTTCGATGATGGCGTCGATCGACGCTTCCGTCATGCCGGGATAGTGCTCCAGCTCCATCGCCGCCACTTCGGCGCCCTCGTTGAGGTCGCGCACGGTGCCGACAAACGTGACGACGCCGCCCACCTTCGGGTTGGTGTCCCGCAGCCTTGCCACTTCCTGCGCCAGGTCGAAGTCTTCCGTCTGGATCCGTACCCTGCTCATCAGGCCCCCGCGCCGACACGGCGGAACAGTTGCTCGATGCGGCTGGCCGTGCGGTCATCCACGGACGCGGGCAGCGCGCACAGCGCCTGGAACTGGGCCGCCTGGCTGGCCGGCTTCTGGCCCGACTTCAGCGAACTCTGCAGCACTTCCACCTGCATTTTGAGGCGGTCGCGGGCAAATTCGGCGCCGCTGTCGATGCCGGCCAGGATCTCCAGCCGCAGCACTTCGGACAGCACGCGCTGGCGGTTGCCTTCCAGCGTCGCGGCATGGGCCGCCCGGGCTGCCGGATCGGCCGCAGCCTTCAGCGCCGCGTCGAAACGGGCGCGCAGGATGCGTTCGTAGTCGGCCGGCAGTGGCGGCAATGCCGCCCAGCGCGACGACCAGTCTTCGCCGTCAACGGCATCGGATGCCGCCAGCGCGCTTTCCAGCGCCTGCACCAGCCGCAATTTATCCCGCATCGCGTTGGCCTGCGCCGTGCCGGCACGCTTGCGGATCGCATCCGCCTGGCTCTGCAGATGCGCCACCGCGGCCCGATAGCGCGCTTCGATGCGCTGCTCGGCCGCGCGGGGGACGGCGCCGCTGGCGTGCCACGCCGTGGACGCTTCCTTCAGCGTCCTGGCGATCGCCGCCAGCTGCGCCTTGTCGTCGCCCTCGAACGTGGCACCCTCCAGCCCGGCGCAGATGGCTTCGCGTGCGTGCAGGTGCGTCTTGCGCTCGTGGTCCGCCGCGTGGGCCGACTCCTTGCGCCTGGCGAAAATCGTGTCGCACGCCGCGCGGAACTTCTGCCACAGCGCCTGCTCCTGCTTGCGCTCCAGCGGCAGTGCCTTCGCATGGCCCTGCCAGCTTTCCTGCAGCCCGCGCAGCGTGTCCACCGTATGGCGGTCGGCCGGATTGAGTTTGTAGACTTCCTCGATCAGCTGTTCGCGCCGCGCCACTTCGATACGGCGCTGCTCTTCCAGCGGCGCCATCAGCGTTTCCATCGCCTTGCCGAAAGCGCTGTCGAGCTTTTTCTTGTCCTTGCGGTCGATCGTGCCGAGCCGGCTCCACGCCTGGCGCAGCCGCTGCGACACGGAAGCCAGCGCACGCCAGTCCTCGCGGGCGGCAGGCGAATCGGCGATCAGCGCATGCACCTCCTCCACCATCGCCTGCGCCCTGGCGGCGTTGGTATGGCGCTCGTCGGCCAGATGCTTGAAGTGGGCGGCGGCCGGCGCATATGCCGCCGTGCAGGCCGCGTCGAACTTCTCCCACAGGCTTTTCGGCGCCGGACCGGACACGCTGTCGAGCGCCTTCCACCGTTCGCGCATCGTGCTGACCTTCTTGGCCAGCTCGCTCATCGGCAGCGCCTGCGCCGGCAGTTCCTCGACGGCGTGCACCATCTCCTCGCGCGACACGTTGCCGCCCCAGCGCGCCCACGCCGACAGCCGCTTCAGCTCGGCGCGGATATGCGCCAGCCGTTCCGACTGCTGCGGCGACAGCCGGCCGGTTTTTGTTTCCTTGAGCGTCTTGTCATGTTCCGCCGCCGTATGCAGCTGCCCGGCCTCCAGGGCCGCTTCCATCGCATCGACCAGCGCCATGAAGCGGGCGTTGGCTTCCTTGTCCGCCGGCGTCGGCTTGTGCTTTTCCTTTGGCGGACGGGCTTGCGATGTGGCCGCCGTACTGGCCGCCCCACTGACCACCTCGCCAGCTGTCTGACCGGCAGGCGTGCCCGGCGTTTCGGCGGGGTGGCTTCCTTCCGCCGACCCGGACGACGGCTCGCCCTCCGGTACGGGCTCGGCAGCCGGCTCGGCGTGCCCGGCTGATTCCGCCGCGGCCGGCGGCGACGCTTGCGCCGCCGGCGCTGCCGGTGCAGCGGCGGCTACCGGTCGGGTCCGCGCCGCCAGGGCCGCCCCGGCCTGCGCCAGCGCGGCATCGAAATCGTTCAGCAGGTGACGGGGCAACGTGGCGTGCTCGGGCGCTGCGCGGTGCTGCGCATGCTCGGCGGTCAGGCGCTCCAGTTCGGCGGCGGCGTTGTCAGCGGCACCATCGCCCGGCTCGGCCGCGAGACGGCGCACGGCCGCCAGCGCGTCGATGACGGCGCGCTGCAGCGTGACCTGTGCTTCCAGCCGGGCGCCCAGCGCGGTGCGCAGCCCGGCGAACTGCGCCGCCAGCTCGTCCGGCGCGGCGATGACCTTCCACAGCCGGTCGAGATCGGCCACCTGGTTTGGCGTGAGCTTATCGTCCGCCAACAAGCGCTGCGCCGTGGCAATACTCAGCTCCGCCTGGCGCTGCTCGCCCTGGCGATGCCGGATGGCGTCGAGGCGTCCCTGCATCAGCTTGGCGACGCGGCGGTCGGTATTGCGCACCGCCGCCTGCACACGCTCGAGCATCGGCTGCGAGACCACGTGCTCGGCGGCCGCCAGGCGCACATCGGCGAATTCACTTTGCAGGATCAGCTCGACAGCAGCGGGCTCGTTGCCGGCCAGCCCCCGCGCCGCTTCGACCTGCGCGGCGCGACGGGCCGCGGCATCTCCGGCATCCTGCGCACCGCTGCCGCCAGCGCCCGCCGGCGTGCCCTGCTCAGGCCCGCCCGCCTGCGGATCAGCGCCCTTGTCGCCGGGCCGTCGGAAAAGGAATTCAAACATGATGTGCTATCGATGGATCAAAACCACCATCATAGCGCAGCGCCGGTTTTCGCGCGGCGATCCGCAACCGTTGCGGCCACGCGACCGGGGCGTCATCCTCCCCGCTATTTGCCCGCACCCGCGCGCTGCACGGTGCCCCGCATCGGCTTGCGCGCCACGGCGTGCGTTGCCGCCTGGCCGGGGATCAGGATATCGAGCTCCGTCACCGCGCCCGCCGGTGGTGCCTGCCGCGGCACGATGGCGATCGGCTCGGCATCCGGCGGCCTGGCGTCGCCACCGCTGCGCCGCGCCTCGGCCACCTTGGCATCGTGCGCCAGCAGCTTGTTGGCGATGGCGAACCACGCTTCGCCGCAGATGGCGCTGCGGGCAATGGCGAACAGCTCCTTCTCCTCCTTTTCCAGCCGCTGCAGCAGCGCGGTGCAGAAGTTGTCGATCGATTCGCGCACGGCCTGCGCCGCGCCGTCGTCCTGCACGCCCTGTTCCAGGTTGTGCTTCAGGCGCCGCACGACGGCCAGCGCCGATGCGTTCAATCGGCTCAGTTCGTCAAGCAGCTGGTCGGCCCGCTCCGTGGCCTGGCGCAGCGCGGGGATCAGGTACAGCTCGACCTTGCGCCAGTGGCACGCCTGGTACAGGCGCTCCAGCGTTTCGCATGCGTATTCAAGTTGTGACAGCGTCAGGCTCTGCTGACGGTTCAAGGTCGATGCGACGTACTTCTGAAATGAAAGTAGACTCAGGCGGATGTGGGCCTGCTCGACGGACAGGGCAACCAGCGTATATGTGGCCGTTAACATTCTCGCTCCCAGGGGCTGGATGGAAAGACAAGTGTAAAGTGGGCCGACAGGACGACTTTGCGCCAGCGCAAACGCGGCGCGAGGTTTTTTCCGATTCCGCTAGGAAGACTTGGCATGCAAGTCGACCACCAGCTGGACAGTACCGGGCTCGTCTCCCGGCAGCACACGCCCGCCGAAGCGCCGCACCAGATGCTGCACACCCAGGTTTTCCGACAGCGCGTCGCCTGTCAGCGTGCCCAGCCCCTGGCTGCGGAAATAGTCGACCAGCTTGCCGAACAGAATCGCACCCAGCCCTTTGCCCTTCAGGTCGGAGCGGATCACGATGGCGAACTCGGCCCCGCTGTTGTCAGGATCGGCGACGGCCCGCGCCACGCCCAGCGTCTCCGGTTCGCCGTCGGTTCCCGTGCGCGTGGCAATGAACGCCATGGCACGGTCATAGTCGATCTGCGTCAGCCGGGCCAGCTGGGCCGGCGGCAGCTCGCGCAGGGTTGTAAAGAAGCGCATACGGATATCGTCCGGCTCGAGCGCGGCAAAGAAGCGCACGTGCGCCGCCGCATCTTCCGGACGGATCGGCCGCAGCAGCAGTTGCGCGCCCTGCCACGGCACCAGTTCCTCCAGCGCCTGCGGATACGGCCGGATCGCCATGGCCGCTTCCGGCCGCGCCGCGCCCAGTTCAATGACGGCGTGCTGCACGCGCAGCCCGTCGGCGTCGAGCCGCACCGGGTCCAGGCGAAGCGCCGCCACTTCGTCCAGGTCCGCCACCAGCTGCGCCACCGCCACCAGCGCGGCGCAGACGCGGTCGCAGCACTCGCGCAGCGCCCGCACCGCCTTGCTGCGTTCGACGATGTCGCGCGCCAGCACGAGGTTCAGCGGCGGCAGGCCGACGGCGCGGTCGTCCGCCGCCCGCCCCGCCGCGCCACCCAGACCGAAGTCGATGGCCGGCCCGAACACGGGATCGACATGCATGGCAATACGCAGCAGCGCGCTGTCGTCGGCGCACGGCGTGTCCGCCAGTTGCAGCTCGTAAGCCGCCAGCACGCTGCGGCACTGGTCTGTCGTCAGGACGGTCTGGCCCGCGGCCCGCGCCGCCGCCACCAGCTCGCGCGCGGCGCTCCGTAGCGCATGCGCCCCCGGCTGCTCCGTCACGCCCTGCCCCGGCACTTCGATCAACAGCGCCTGATTGCGCTGGTATTGCACGATCTGGCGGAAGGCACGCACGGCTTTTTCCGGCGTGTCGTAAGTGGGCAGATGCGCATCCGCGAACACCTTTCGCGCCTGGGCCACACCATCGCCGCCGATCCAGCACGACAGCACCGGGCGGCGCGCCTCGCGGATCAGCGGTGCCAGCGCCTGCGCCACGTCCGTGCTGCCGGCGGCGGACGTGGGCGCGTGGATCAGCAGCAGCGCATCGGTCTGCGGCTCGCGCAGCATCTCGGCCAGCGCCGCCGCATGGCGGGCCGTGTCGGCACGCACGCCGATATCCAGCGGGTTGGCCGGCACCATCCCTTCCGGCACGTGCGGCCGCAGGCGCCGCACCGTTTCCGGCGACAGCGTGGCCAGCTGGCCGCCGATCCATTCCAGCGCATCGCTGGCCAGCAGCCCGAGACTGGTGCCGTTGCTGATGACGCCCAGCCGCTCGCCGCTCAGCGGACGCGCCCGCGCCACCGTCTCCACCGCGTCGAACAGGTCGGCCGACGAATGCACGCGCAGCATGCCGGCGCGGCGGATGGCCGCATCGACGACGCGGTCGTCGCCTTCGCGCCCCGACTTGAGCACGACCACCGGCTTGCCGCGCGCGGCGATACGGGCCGCGGACATGAACTTGCGCGCATTGCCGATGCTTTCCAGGTGCAGCACGATGGCGCTGGTGTCGCTGTCCCCCGCCAGAAAGTCGAGCAGGTCACCCACGTCGATATCGACGCCCTCGCCCAGCGACACCACGCGCGAGAAGCCGATGTTCTGCTGGCGCGCCCAGTCCAGCACGGCCGTCATCAGCATGCCGGACTGCGATACAAAAGCGATCCGTCCCGCCTTGGCGCCGACGTGGGCCACGCTGGCGTTCAGTCCCGCCGCCGGTGCCACGACACCGATGCCGCCGGGGCCCAGGATGCGCAGGCGGTGCGGCCGCGCCGCCTTCAGCATCGCCTGCCGCGTGGCGGCCGTGAGCGGCGTCAGGACGATGACGGCCCGCGTGCCGCGTGCTCCGAGGTCGCCGATCAGCCCCGGCACCGTGTCGGCCGGCGTGCAGATGACGGCCAGGTCCGGCCCGCCGCCCGGGGTCTTCGGCAGCGCGGCGATGCGCGGGTAGCAGGGGATGCCCAGCAGTTCGTCGTACTTCGGGTTGACGGGCCACAGCGCGCCGGCAAAGCCGCTTTCCGCCATATTGTTCAGCACCGTCGTGCCGATGCGGCCCGCGCGCTGCGACGCGCCGACGATCGCCACGGTGCGGGGTTCGAACATCCGGTCCAGGTTACGCAGGCTCATGCCGTCTTTTCCTCAGTATTGTTTACCAGCGGGCGAAATGGTCTTCCGTCACGCCGGGCAGCTTGTCGACGATGCGCTTGGGCGCATCCGGGGTCGCCCTTACCCAGCCCGTGAACGTCCCCAGCGGCTGCACGTAGCGGCTGGCGGCGATGCGCAGGTTGCGCGTCTCGCGCCGGGCCGCTTCCGGCGTGAAGATCACGTCGAGGCAGTCGTCTTCCGTGAAGATGTGCCAGGGCTGCATGATGTCCTTGCGGTCGACGATGAAGCGCGCAGGACCCAGCGGATACACGGCGCCATCGAGCCACGCCGCGTTTTCGCACGCACCGAAATAGCCGGCCTGCAGGTTGAAGCCGATGTCGAGCGCGTGCGCGGAGGCCCAGCGCCAGCTTGTCTCGCGTGCCAGCAGGCCGTTGGAATGATCGAAGCTGGCGACGCCGCCATCGAGCGCATAGTCGTCGCGCCAGGTACGGACTTCGCCGCTCAAGGGAATGCCGCCCGACTTCTGGGTGGCGTGCACGGCGCCGCCCCGCACAAGGCCCGTTGCCGCCAGCAGCGGCGCGGGCGCGCCCCCGAAGCGGGCGTCGATTTCCAGCCACGGGCAGCGCACCGTCAGCTCCCAGCTTCCCGCACCAATGGGTACGATGTCGATATGTGTGCCCTGCCGGCCGAAGCGGCTGGCGCCACTGGCGTCGTCGGCCACCGTGGCGGACATGCGGCCCGGCAGGCCGTCCTGCGAAAAATTGGCCATCATGTCGCCGTCGCCGCGGTCGAACGCGTAACCGAAGCACGTCGTCATCCAGCCCAGGTCGACGATGGCGACGGCGCAGAAGATCTTCTCCGTCACCAGCGCCACGTAATGCCAGCGCTTGTGGTGCAGCCGGCGCCACAGCGCACTGTGGGCGTGCGGCGGCGCCAGGCGCGCCCAGTCGAGCCCCTGCGCCGGCCCGGCAAAGCGGCCCAGCAGCGGCACGCCGTCGGGCCCCACGATCGCCGGCGGCGCGGGCGGCAAGGCGGCCACGTCGAAGGATGGCGCGCCGTTCATGCCGCCTCCGCCACGTCCGCCAGCGCAGTGTCCAGCGCCGCAGCGAACGCCGCCGGCGCCGTGCGGCCCACCGTCACGCGCGGGCAGCCGTGCCATCCCGCGCAGCGGCGCAGCGCACCGGCGATGTCGCGCACGAAGCGTTCGCTGATGCGCACACCCGGTTCCAGCGCCAGCGCCTTGAGTTCGAAGATGCCGTCGCGGCGGTGCGCCTTGGCGTCCACCCGTCCCACCAGCGCGCCGCGCCGCAGCAGGGGCAACGTGAAGTAGCCGTGCACCCGCTTGTGCGCCGGCGTGTAGCACTCCAGCCGATAGTCGAAATCGAACAGTTCCAGCGCCCGACGGCGGTCCCAGACGACGGGATCGAACGGCGACAGCACCGTTGTCAGCGTGGCCGTCAACGCGCCGTCGGCGGCCTGCTGCGCCAGCGCCGCATGATCCGGGTGGACGTAGACGGGATCGCGCCAGCCGTCGACCGTGGCGCGCAGCAGCGCGCCCTCCTCCGCCAGCGTCTCCAGGTCGATGCGCGCGCCGCGGGTACGGTAGTAATCCGCGACCCACGCGGCCCGGGCCAGGCCCAGCGCGCGCACCGTCCGCAGCGCCAGCTCGCGCCGCACCTGGTCCGGCGGCGGCAGTGCGCTGTCGTCCCACCCCGGCAGGACCCTTGCGGCCACGTCATACACGCGCTGGAAGTTGTGGCGCCGCGCGATCATCAGTTCTCCCGCCGTGAACAGCACTTCCAGCGCGCGCTTTTCCGGCTTCCATTCCCACCAGCCGCCGGCCTTGCCATCGGTGCGTTCGAAGTCGGCGGCGCGCACGGGACCGTGTTCACGCACATGCGCCAGGATCGCTTCGACCTCGGCGCGGTGTTCGGCCATCCAGCGGGCCGAATACTTCCAGCCCATCGCCAGCGGATCGAGCATGCGGTGCCGCAGCAGCCGGTAGTCCTCGATGGGAACGAAGCACGCCTCGTGCGCCCAGTATTCGAACAGCGCGCCCTCGGCCAGCAGCTCGTCCAGCCACGCCTGCGGGTAGTCGCCCAGCCGGCTCCACAGCACGAGATAGGGGCTGCGCGCCACGACGTGGATCGTGTCGATCTGCAGCACGCCCATGCGGCGAATTTCCGCCAGCACGTCCGCCTTCGCGGCCCGCCGCCGGCGCGGCTGCAGCAATCCCTGGGCGGCCAGGTGCAGCGCGCGCGCCGCGGCCGGGCTGAAAGACAGTGAAGCGGATGGCGGCAAGCGGTTTCTCCTCTGTGGTGGCGTGGCTATTCTAATAAACTTTGCCGGGCCTGCCGTGCTATTTGCACGTGGATGCTGAAATACGCGCCGAATGCGTGCAGAATGGTGCCGGGACACTCAACCGAAAGAGCGACCATGATCGGGCCGGCACTGCGCAAATTGTATCGGGCGATACTGCTGCCATCGTTCGCGCTCGTCCTGCTGGCCGCCATCTGGGCCGCCGCGCTGTACCAGATCGGCCAGGAACGGGCCGGCGCCCGGCACGAAGGCGTGCAGCAGGCCCACGCCCAGGCCCGCACGCTGGCGGAAAACGCCACCTTCCTGCTGCGCCAGGCCGACCACGCGACCCAGCTGTTCAAGGTGAAATACGAGGAAGCTGGCGGCACCCTGCGGCTGGCGGAATTCGCCCGCGCCAACGGCCCGCTGGCCACGCTGATCCCGCCGCGCCTGGAACTGCCGCTGGCGCTGTACGATGCCGAAGGCCGCCTGGCCGACAGCCTGCACGGCCGCTTCGCATCGCGCGTCACCGAGACCCCGTTCTTCCACGACCTGGCGACAGCCCCGCGCGGCCGCGACGCCGC
>Ga0308166_1003045_pt1 | contig 14599 bp, 9 predicted proteins | sample PhyCR2_2_FD_202137 | JGI IMG/M metagenome (GOLD analysis project Ga0308166, IMG submission 202137) | Phyllosphere microbial communities from UC Gill Tract Community Farm, Albany, California, United States - DLSLCC.R2 | ecosystem: Host-associated > Plants > Phyllosphere > Unclassified | place... | reverse complement strand
AGGCGAGTGCTTTGCATGAGAGCGAACATCGACAGGCTCCCGAATCACTTCTTGTAGAACGCCAGTATAGGCTTGCCCCTGAAAATTGCTGGCGCGCACCAGCATGAGCCGCCGAGCGGACAATGTTACGCCGCTATAACTCGCGCTCAACGCGCCCGGTACTGGACGAACAACCCGGACGGGGCTAAAACGAGGCATTGGAGGGAGATTCAGATGAGTGCGCGCCAACGCTTTTTCGAATGCCTGCATCGTTCACCGCCAGCCCTGCTGGAAGCTGCGCTGTGGATAAGTGCCGAGCACGACAAAACTCTCGAGCCCGAGACATGGTTGCGTACCTTCAAGGATCTGCAATTACGCGTCAGCTACGGCCTGCCGATGCTGCCGGTCAGCGAACTGGCGCAACCGCTGTTGCGGCGCATGGTCGATCTCGGCTTCGCCCAGGATGATTTCCTGCCGCTGCGTCCACAGGCAGCGCTGCTGCATCGTGTCTTACACACCCAGCGGGGTCAGCCGTTGGCATTGGCGTTGATCGCACTGGAACTGGCGCATGGCCTCGAGATTCCTTTGGTCGGGGTCAACTTCCCCGGGCATTTCCTGTTGCGGGTACCCGGCGCCGACCACTTGCTCGACCCTTGCGGAGGTCGACGCTTGTATCCCAACGACTGTCGCGAGCTGTTGCAACGTCAATACGGACCGAACATGCAGCTCAGCGCCGAGCATCTGCTCACCGCGACGCCAGTGCAGATGCTCCAGCGCCTGTCGCGCAACCTGCGCCAATTGCATCTGACCCACGACGATCACATCGCCGCGCTGATCGACGCGGAACGAGTGCTCGAACTGGGTGGCGCGAAGGCTGCCGATTACATGGCTCGCGCCAGTTTGTATCAACGGCTGGATTGTCCGAACGCTGAACGCTTCGATCTGGAACACGCGCTGTTGCTCAGCGAAGATCCGATCCAGCGCCTGCGCCTGACCGAACGCCTCGGTCATCTGCCGCCCAACTCCGTCGTACATTGACCACCTTCCGCAGGCTTGCCCCCATCCTTGAAACCACACAAAGCTGTGTGGGAGCGAGCCTGCTCGCGAAGCAGGCACCTCGGTCTCCGGTCAAACCGCGTTATCGTTCTTCGCGAGCAGGCTCGCTCCCACGGTGGCTCGGGAGGCATCAGTCGGCGAGCGCACCTGAATGATCAGCAGCGCGGCAATCACCGCCGGGATCGCGCAGAAGAAGAAAATCTGCTCCACCGGAATGTGCATCGCCAGCAGCAGGCTGCCGAACAGCGGCCCGAGGATCGAACCGAATCGGCCTACGCCCAATGCCCAACCGGTACCGGTGGCACGCACATGGGCCGGATAGAAGTTACTGGCAAAGGCATTCAGCGTCAGTTGCCCGCCAATGATGCAGAACCCGGCGGCAAACACACAGGCCACCAGAAAACGCGGATCGTCGTGGTTGAGCCCGAGCAGAATCGTGCACAGCGCCGCCCCTGCCAGTACGCCGGACAACAGGCGCACCTTGCGTTGCAACCGGTCGGCGAACCAGGCCATGCAAATCGCGCCAAGGGTTCCGGCAAACAGGAACATCGATGTAACAAGGTTGGCCTCGTTGAGTTTCAAACCGCTTTCCAGCAGCAGTGTGGGCAGCCAGCTGATCATGAAATACAACAGAATCAGGCTGACAAAAAACGTCGCCCAGATCAGCAGGGTCGGCCGCGCGTAGCCGTTGCGAAACAACTCGACCACGGTCAGTTTGCTGCCCAGTTCGCGCTCATTCTGCTCGACACTGGCCAGCGGTGGCTGCCAGTCCGGCAATATCCGCGCGGTGACCTTGCGCAGCCGAGCATACGGCGGTGCATCACGCAGCAAACGTGGCAGCGATTCCGGGAGCATCCACCACAGAAAAGGAAACAGCAGCAATGGCGTCACTCCGCCCGCGAGGAACACTGCCTGCCAACCGAACTGATCGATAAAACCGGCCGCGACAAAACCGCCCGCCGCCCCACCGAACGAGAACCCACAGGCCGCCAGCGTCACCATCAAGGTGCGGAGACGCGGTGGCGAATATTCCGACATCAAGGCCATCGCGCTGGGCATTGCGCCGCCCATGCCGATGCCGCAGATGAACCGCGCGATCATCAGCGTGTTGAGCGAATCGGCGAACACCATCAGCACCGTCAGCGTGGCGTAGATCAGCACGCAGGCGAGCAGAATCCGCCGCACACCGAAACGGTCAGCCAGTGGCGTGACCGCGAGAGACCCGAGGGTGAGGCCGAGCAGGTTGGCGCTGAACACCGGGCCGAACGCAGACTTTTCCAGACCCCAGTCCTGAGCCAGCGCGGGCACCACATAACCGAGCACCTGGGCGTCATAGCCATCGGTGACCAGCAACAACGCCAGCAGGATCAGAAGCACCCACTGATAGCGGGACACAGGCCGGGCGTCGAGCGCCGCGCGGAAGCTGGCAATCTGGTTATGCATCGCAAGGTACCTGTTTTTGTTTTTATTGATCGTTCCCACGCTCCGCGTGGGAACGCTGCCCCGGACGCTCTGCGTCCAATGTGACGCAGAGCGTCACGAGATGCGTTCCCACGCAGAGCGTGGGAACGATCATTTAGGGGTGTCTGGCTGGTTGGCAGGATGCGCCTTGATAAACGCCGGATGTTCAGCCGCCAACGCAGCCACACGGCAGATCTTCGGATACGCCTCCAGGCTGACGTTGAACCGCTCTGCCGCATACAACTGCGCAATCAGATACACATCCGCCACACACGGCCATTCGCCAAAACAGAAACCGCTGTCGCCGATCAACTGCTCCACCGTCGCCAGCCCTTGGCTGACCCAGTGGCTGATCCACTCCACCACCTGCGTCTCATCCTGCCCCGACTGGCGCAGGCGATTGAGCACGCTGACGTTGTGCAGCGGATGCACATCGCAGCCGATCACCGCCGCGACAGCTCGCACCTGCGCACGCGCGACAAGATCATCCGGCAGCAACGGCACCTGTGGATAACGCTCCTCCAGATACTCGATGATCGCCGGCGACTGAATCAGCAGCGCGCCATCATCGGTGCGCAAGGCCGGCACCCGACCCTGCGGATTGAGCGCCAGATACGCCGCTTGCCGATGTTCACCACCCGACGGTGCGATCAGGTTGATCGGCAGCGCCTGGTAATCGAGCCCTTTCAATGCCAGCGCAATGCGCACCCGGTACGACGAGGTGGAACGGTAATAGGTAAAGAGATCCATGAGCCGCTCCCGTCAGCGTGCAGCGATCACGGTGCCGCGACATTCGCCGAAGCCGATCGAAGCAAACCCTTCGCGGGCGCAGCGGGCGCGCAAGATGATTTCGTCACCGTCCTCGAGGAATTTGCGCACTTCGCCGGACGCCAGTTCGATCGGTTTCTTACCGCCCTCAGTGATTTCCAACAGGCTGCCGAACTGACCGTTTTCCGGGCCGGACAAAGTCCCCGAACCGAACAGGTCACCCGCCTGCAACTGACAGCCGTTGACGCTGTGATGCGCGACCATTTGCGCCACAGTCCAGTACATATAACGGGTGTTGCTGAGGGTCAGGCGATGGGCGGGCAGATTCTGCTCGCGCATGGCTTCGGTGCGCAGCAGCACTTCCAACTCGATATCGAAGGCGCCGCCGTCCTGATCACGCTTGTCGAGCAGATACGGCAGCGGCTGCGGATCACCTTCGGGGCGCGCAGGTTGCGCCGTGCGGAATGGCTCGAGCGCTTCGGCCGTCACCACCCACGGCGAGACGCTGGTGATGAAGCTCTTCGACAGAAACGGCCCGAGCGGCTGGTATTCCCAAGCCTGGATATCCCGCGCCGACCAGTCGTTGAGCAGGCAGAAACCGGCGATGTGCTCGGCGGCGTCAGCGATGGCAATCGGCTCACCCATCTCGTTGCCCGGGCCGATCCAGATGCCCAGTTCAAGTTCGTAATCCAGACGTGCGCAGGGTCCGAATACCGGTTCGGTCTGCCCGGCCGGCAGCGTCTGGCCTTTCGGCCGGCGCACGTCGGTGCCGGAGGCTCGCACCGTGGATGCGCGGCCGTGGTAACCGATCGGCACGTGCTTGTAGTTCGGCAGCAGCGGGTTATCCGGGCGGAACAATTTGCCGACGTTCTGCGCGTGCTCAATGCCGACGTAGAAGTCGGTGTAATCGCTGATACGCGCCGGCAAGTGCATTTGGCAATCGGCAGCCAGTGGCAGCACTGTCGCACCTTGCGCTTCGATGCTGCCGCGCAGGGTGCTGCCTTCACTGAACAGTTCGATCAGCCGTGCGCGCAGGGCCACCCGCGCTTCACGGCCGAGTGCGAAGAACGCGTTCAATTGCCCGCCGTGCATGGCTTCCACGGCACTGCGTGCAACGCCGTCGAACAGACCGGCCTCAAGCGCGACTTGCAAATCGAAGATGTGCTCGCCGATCGCCACGCCTGCGCGAGGCGTCGAACTGTTCAGGCTGAACACGCCCAGCGGCAGGTTCTGCAAGGGGAAATCACTGTGACCGTTGGCCGAAGCGACCCAGCTGCGGGTAATGGAATTGTGTGTCATGAGTTATCTCCGGGTCGGGTCGAACGTGGCGGGCAGCGTCGCCCAGCAGGCGTCGTAACTGGATTGCAATTGTGGGCAGTCGAGGGCGAAACGGCTTGGGCGCAGCACCTGGCTGGTCTCGAACATGAAGGCCATGGTGTTGTCGATTTTCGCGGGTTTCAGTTCGGCATTGATCGCTTTGGTGCAGGTCTCGCCGTCCGGACCGTGGGCGCTCATGCAGCTGTGCAGCGAAGCGCCACCGGGCACGAAGCCTTCGGCCTTGGCGTCGTATTCGCCCTGGATCAGGCCCATGAATTCGTTCATCAGGTTGCGGTGGAACCAAGGTGGCCGGAAGGTGTTTTCGGCGACCATCCAGCGTGGCGGGAAGATCACGAAATCGAGGTTGGCCAGACCGTGCACGCTGGTCGGCGAGGTCAGCACGGTGAAGATCGACGGATCGGGGTGATCGAAACTCACCGTGCCGATGGTGTTGAAACGGCGCAGGTCGTATTTGTACGGCACGTTGTTGCCGTGCCAGGCGACGACATTCAGCGGTGAGTGATTGAGTTCGGTGGCCCACAACTGGCCAAGGAATTTCTGCACCAGAGTGGTCGGTTGCTGGAGGTTTTCGTACGCGGCGACCGGGGTAAGGAAATCCCGGGGATTGGCCAGACCATTGCTGCCGATCGGCCCCAGATCCGGCAAGCGCAGCGGCGCGCCATGGTTCTCGGCGAGGTAACCGCGCGCCTGCGGATCGAGCAGTTCAACGCGGAATTTCAGACCGCGCGGCAGCACGACGATTTCCAGCGGTGCCACTTCAAGCACGCCCAGTTCGGTGGCGATGCGCAGTCGGCCGAGTTGCGGCACCAGCAGCATTTCACCGTCGGCGTTGAAGAACACACGCTCCATCGAACGGTTGGCTGTGTAGTTGTAGATGCTGATGCCGGACGGTTTCTCAGCCCCGGCGTTGGCGGCCATGCTGACCAGGCCATCGATGAAATCCGTCGGTTCGGTCGGCAGCTCCAGTGGATTCCAGCGCAGGCGATTGGGCGTTACTTCACCCAAGGGCCCGCCCGCCAGTTGACGCTCCAGTTTGACGAACGCCGGGTGATTGGCCGATGGCTGAATCCGGTACATCCAGGTGCGTCGCGCTTCGCTGCGCGGCATGGTGAACGCGGTGCCGGAGAACAATTCTGTGTAGAGGCCGTACGGGGCTTTTTGCGGGGAATTCTGGCCAACGGGCAGCGCGCCGGGCAACGCTTCAGAGCTGAATTCGTTGCCGAACCCGGACTGATACGCCAAAGCCTGAGCGGTTGAATCGAGGTTCATGGAGCCTCCTGAACAGGGAGTCGGCAATGGCCCATCGCTCTGGCTCAGAGGTCTCGGCACGCCGGGGTTGTTATTATCGTAATCTGATTACGCATAACGTAATTTGCTCGCTATCCAGCGTCAAGCTATAAAGACGCCCATTCGAACCGGAACCGCCAGCCCCATGGAAAAAACCAGCGACAGCAACGGCAAACAGAAAGTCCGCTCCGCCGAGGTCGGCACTGACATCCTCAAGGCCCTGGCCGAGTTGTCACCATCGACTTCACTGTCGCGTCTGGCCGAACACGTGCGGATGCCGGCGAGCAAGGTGCATCGCTATTTGCAGGCATTGATTGCCTCCGGATTTGCCGAACAGAACGCTGCCACCAACCATTACGGCCTCGGCCGCGAAGCGCTGCGCGTGGGCCTGGCCGCACTCAACAGCATGGACGTGCTGAAGGTCGCTGCCCTGCCGCTGTCCGAGTTGCGCGATGAGCTCAACGAAACCTGCTTTCTCGCGGTGTGGGGCAATCAGGGCGCAACTGTGGTGCATATCGAACCGGCGGTGCGCGCAGTGACGGTGGTGACGCAATTGGGTTCGGTGCTGCCGCTGCTCAGCTCGTCTACCGGGCTGGTGTTCAGCGCTTACCTGCCGCACCGGGAAACCGATGAATTGCGCGAGCAGGAAATCGCAGTCGCCGAGCATCCGCTCAAGGACGAAACAGCCTATGCAGCGCTGTGCGAACAGATCCGCGAACGCGGTCTGCATCATGTGCACGGTTTGTTGATGCCGGGTGTGGATGCGCTTTCTGCGCCAGTGTTCAACGCGGTCGGGCAGATCGCCGCGGTACTGACCATCGTCGGCCCGACCTCGCTGTTCCACGCCGACGAAAACGGCCCGGCGGCGCAGCGGTTGTTGGCTGCGACGCGGGCCGTGAGTTGGCGAATGGGTTATGAAGGATAGGTCCGGACTATGAGCGCTCGAAACGGCTCAACGCACTGTGGTCTTGCTCAATGCGGTGCCAGCATCTTCCATCAGTGACTTGAAGAAGCCGATCAGCTCATCCTGGGGGTCTTCATGGCCGGTGTAATACGTAACGAGTTCGGCGACCGTCCGAGCGTCTTCAAACATGTCGAGAAACGAGCGCTGCACCCGGGTAAGTTGTTTTGCGGGTGCGCCCGCCGCCGCAGCCTTGCCTAATGTCAGCAATCCGGTCAATACATCGCGTACATGTCCCAGCGCAGCGGAATAATCCCCGCGTCGGTGCGACTGTGATGCATCGTAGATGCTCTTCATCATTTGAACGGCGACGACCACCGTACCTATCGGTGGCACCACGAGGCTGACAATGTTTGCGGCCTTCAACAGGTTGTCATAAATCAGGCCGGCGATTACTTCATTGAGACTGGTGGTGCGTTCGTCTATGTCACTGAGTACTCGGCGTACACGCTCGTCATGGAAAGTAAACAGATCAGGAAGCTTTGCGCGATTTTGCGTGCGGAGGACCGGTCTGGTATCAAGGGTGGCAACCAGGTCATCGAAATAACTTTCAACCACCTGCTTGTCAACCAGCATTATCCGCCCACTGTAATACTCTCTGAACGGACCATATCGGAAACGAATCGAAGGAATGAACTCTGCGATCGGCCGGAAGCTGACAAGATCTGGCGCGTCAGGCGTGTAGAGCAAATCATGGAAACCGGATAGCAGTTTCAGACGGAATATATAAACGCCACCCACCGTGCGGTCCCAGGTTGCTGCCAAACCCAGCTTGCCAACGTTTAACTTGTAAAGTCCCTCATCACCCTCAAAGTTGTCATTAACGATCGACTGATACCCGCCACTTTCCTTCAGACTATCAATGACGCGCTGCACCGCTGCAAAAGTCTCAGACGACAATCTGCCGTTAAAAAAGTCGGAAAACGCGTTGCAGTTCATTTCACAACGAATTTTTCGAGCGTGCACCGCACGTTTGAATGCGTAATCCGGGTGAGCCTTGTCCAGATACTGTTCCTTCAGCATTGCGGCATATCGGTCACCGGGGCGGAATGTTTTCGACAGCGAAGAAAGGTCGCGGATATCCAGTTTTTCAATATTGGGATGCCCATTCACCAGATAGTATTTTGGGCTGAATTTTGTTTCGTAAGCCGGATGCACCGCTTCAAAGGCGAGCCCCTCGAGCAAGACGTCGGTCACACTCTTACGATAATCTTCGGTCTGCACAAAAATATGGTCGGGATTGACCGCAACGTCAGTCCCGCGAGAACGCAGGATTTCTTCTATTTGTGCCTTAACGGCGTCATAGGTGAATTGCTCGAACGTCGGGAATCCGTTGTCCCGCGCATCCACTGTGGACAGCGCCTTGAGCTCGGTGGTCAAACCGGCGTAGCGCTTGCGGCCTTCGAAACCAATCGCCCGATAAGCTGCCGGTGCAATGGCTTTATGCAGCGCCACTTCAGCGCGGTAGGCGACATTCACGTAGTCTGCCAACGGGGCTTCAGAGTCCAGATGCAGCTCGACCGGTTGACCATCCAGCGTATAGCTATATTCCAGCTGTGAGAGAGCATTGACGCGCAAAACACCCGCACCGTTCAGGTAGTCTGGCTGGATCAACAACGCCGCGTATTCACGATTTGACGTCAGCGCCGTCTCCAACCAGCGGTTCGCCGCATAAATATTGGAAAACTTGTGCAGTTCGAAATCACCTGCAGGGGTTTTGATGAACATCAGCGACGGTGCGTATCCTCCGGCCGAGATCATCAGGACATCTTTCAACGCCGGTCCATGTAATCTGATTTTCAATCCCTGGATAGTCACCGAGGAATCACTGGCCATGACCCGCTCGATAATTTCCGCATCGGTGGAATCCAGCCGCCCAGAGTGCCGAGCAACAAAAACCGCAAACTCCATCTGGCTGAACAGATAGTTACGATAGACCTCCTGATAGTCGACAGAAGGTGCTGAAGCGAGGTCCTGTGCATATTCCAACCGAACGTTGCGGTGCGCCAGCCACTGCTCAAGTGCTTGGGCTGTGAACCGGCTTCCATTGGGCGCGCCGGTAATAGTGAGGGTGGCTTTGCGATCATTGTCATGCAGGCCGAACACAATAAACTCTGTCAGCGTCCGGGTATCTTCCTGCTCAATAGTGCGACCGGCAATGCGCAGAGTGTAAGAGCTATGGACGCTTATCGCCTCTGGATCCAGCTGTTCGCCGAGGACCCGCCCGGCCCATCCAGCGAAGGTACGCAAAACATAGTTTTTGAACGAAAAGCATGCATCGAACGCAGTTGAATAATCAGCCTGGTATTGATCCCTGGAGTCCTCGAGTTCGGTATATCGCTCTTGGACGTCACTGCTGGCGGCCACCAGCCAATTTGGCCATTCGGTACGTTTCAACGCGCGCCAAAGCAGGAAGAAGCGGGTATTGGTGCCATAGCGCAGGACATGCATTTGCTGGTTTTCCTGCAGCGCAGAGGTCAGCGTAGTATCCAGTTGCTCACGGCCATCGACCAATGCCGACACGCTGTCAAGCTGGCCCTTGAGATGTGCCTCTGCGCAGAACCGATGAGCGCTCTGACCGGCTTTCAGATATCGGATCTGGTCGCCGGGCACAGAGAGTCGGCCTTGCAGATGTTCGTGCAATTCGCTGTTTTTCTCAAATAGCTCAAAGCCGTTTTCCAGCGTATGCAGGAGATAGCTGGTTGACTCATTGACCAGCGGCATTTCCGCTTCCGGACGCTCGGCATTGTCAAGAACGAAGCAGGGTTGCAACGACTGGAGATAATCCGGCACAGGCCGGAGGTTGACTTCAAATGTCCCGCGGCCCATGCCGTCGAGAAGATAAGCGAATCTCTCACCCAGACTGGCGTCAAAATTATTGGCCATGACCGATAGCGAAAGCTCTGCACTCGTGACCGACGCGTAGGCCTCGATGAATGCCTGCTTGTTGGACGACGGCTCAGCGTCGGGACGAGCGGATTGCACCGAAGCCGCCCAGAACTTTCCGATGTCGCTGCGCAGCGCTGTTGGCAGTCCGGCAGACACTGCCGCAATCAGATCTTCGACAATCAGCGTATCGAGGGTTTTGACTTTGAACTGCTCGCCAAACGTATCCGGGAGAAGGAAAACTCCATCGCTGCCGTCAATGTAGAGCGGGCTGACATTGTTATCCAGGCAATAAAGAGTCACTTCCCAAAGCGTGCCCGACGGTCGATTTTCATCAGCCGGAAAAGCAGGGTCTGTATTGATGTACACCTTATCGATATCAATATTCTTGCGCAGCCGTGCCAACTCACTCTCAAGCAAATTCCGCACTGTATCTGCCACGGTCGGCATTGCATCGATGATTGCAAAAAGTCTGGATTTTGCCTGACTTGCCTTTTCCCACTCTTCAGCCCATGTAACTTGCTCTCCGAGCGAATGGCGCATCAGACTTTTAAACAATTTACTCACAACTTGTCCTTGTTTTATAACTATCCAGAGCTGCGATTGCAGCCACTGCAGATAGCCGGCAAGGTAAATTCTTTTTCCACCGACCAAAAGGCCCAACAATTTACAAAACATGCACAACGAAAGGAAACAAACTAACTTTTATTAATCTGTACAGCCCACTAAACAATTAGCCCCATTACCTTGGCTTTCGCTACAGCCTGGGTTCTACGCTCCACACCCAACTTGCCATTGATACGCCTTGCGTGAGTCTTGACGGTATGTAATGAAATAAAGAGCTTCTCGGCAACTTGCTGATTCGAAGCGCCTTGAGCAATAAGCATCAGCACTTCGCGTTCACGCCGACTCAGCCCCGGCGCAGGGTCGCCCGGCTCGGAATGCAAAGGCGGAACTTGCGCCCCGGACATTTGGCCGGCATTGCCTCGGCGCAATTCCCATTCCCGCAGGGCCTGCTGTAACCGGCAGCGCTCCACCAGCATCCCGGCGCGCTGGAAAGCTTGCTGTGCCGCTGCCGTGTCACCGCTCGATTCGGCCAGCTCGGCGCAGGCCAGCAGTAACTCCGTTTCCGCCGTCAGCATGCCTTTGGCATGGGCGTGACGTAATAATCGCTCAATCGTTGGCAGACAATTTTCGGGTCGATTCAATTGTGCATGCGCACAGGCGAGCAGGTATTCAATGCGGATAATCAGCTCAAACGTCGCGGGGGGCGCCTGCAGCGCAGAAGGTCCACAGTAATGCCGTAACAGCCGGCCCAGCGCCTCCTGCACCAGTTGCGGCCGGCCCTGCTGCAACCAGAACTGGCTACTGACCTGCAGCACGACGCCGCGATAAACCGTATCGGGAATCTGCCGCTGTTGCATGACCCTCTCCGCTTCGCGCAGGCGTTCGAAAGCGCAGGCATAATCGCCGCGATTACCGGCCAGTTGCGCCTGCCCCAGGTAGCCATACAAAACCCGTTTGTCAGCACTGCGCGAGCAATCCTCAAGGCCGCGGCTGAACAGCTCCGCGGCCTGCGCCTCAAGGCCCATGCACAGCGCCAGCCGTCCGCGGCGCAGGGCAATCCGGCCGAGCAGCGGCGTGGGCACCATGATGCGCTGGCGCAGCAGGTGCTCGATGTCCACCAGCAGATTCTCTGCACGCAGGGGCGCCCCGCGCTGCTCGAGCCATTGCGCGTGGTCAAGCTCAAGCAACCCTTCGAACAGCAATGAGCCGTGAGCACGCGCCAGGCACAGCGCCTCGCGGTTCAGGGCATGGGCCTGATCCAGCTCACCGCACAGTAACGCCTGCTGGGTCAGCCCCGACAGACACATCAAACGGGCCTGCCAGGCATCATCTGCCAGCGCCGCAAGCGCCTCCTGAAAGCAGGCGCGCGCCGGCTCCATCTGCCCTTGCAGATGGCTGAGCCAGCCCTGTTGCGCTTGCCAACGCGCCAGCAACTGCTGTTGCAGATGCGCTGTCGGCTGCGGCATGAAGCGCGCAAGATGGGCCAGGCATTCCCCGGCCTGTTCGAATCGGCCGGCGAACAGCAAAGCCCCGGTGACCAGCCCGATCAACTGCGCAGTCATCAAGGTCAGCTCCTGACTCTGTTGCTCATGCAAGCGCAACAGCAGGACGACGGTCTGGTCTTCGAACAAGTCCTCAAAGCTCAGATGCTGCAACAGGCTTACGGCGGTTTCGTATTCCTCGGCCAATAACGCTTGCTCGAACGCTGCTCGCCAATCCTGCGTCGCGGTAAACCACTGACAGGCGCGCCGGTGCCAGGAACGCGCGCACGGCCAAAGCGACGCTTGCATGATTCGCGACAGCGGGCGGAAGACCTGTAGCCAGTCAGCGGAGTCCTGCCATGGCTCGATGAAACAGCCCAGCACTTGCAGATCGTGCAGCAATTGCGCGCCTTCGCCGGGGCCGAACAAATGCTCGCATAACGGCGCGTTGAACCGTGGCAGGTGAGCCAGAACACGCCACGCCTCGTCCTGCTCCGGCGTCAGGTGGTTGAAGAGTTCGTGCTGCAGATAGTCGAGCAACGTGTCGACCCGCTGCTGCGGCTGCGGGTTCTGCGACCAGTCGCACTTTTGCAAAATCGCCATGCGCGCGCCTGCGCACCAGCCGCCGGTACGCTCAAGGATACGAGCGGCGACACGGTCCGCCTGATCTGGCGGCAAATGGCGCAACACCGATACAACCTCATCGTGAGTCAGCGCCAGACTGGCGGGCTCGGACTCGTAGAGTTCGTCATCGAGCAACAGCCGCGGCCAGTTGCACTGCGGCCGGCGGCGAGTGCTGAGCCACCATGTGAGCGCCGGGCTGCTGACCGCCAGCAAGCGATCCAGCAGAGCATCCAGAGGCGGATTTGGCTGACGACAGTAGTCGTCGATAAACAGCGAAGTCGGCCTTGACCAACGCGCCAGCTCCGTCATCAGTTGCGGTATGTCGAGACCTTCGACCAGTCCGAGCGCCCGCGTCAGACGCAGGCAGAATTCCTCGGGGCTGAACGCTGCTCCTGCCAGCGGCAGCCAAATGGCCTCGCAATCTGAGCGCACCTGCAGAAGGCATTCGGTCAGCAGTGCGGTTTTGCCGCTGCCTGCGGGGGCACATAACAGCCTGACCCGCGCGCTTGATGCCAGCAACGGTTCGCTCAGGCGATTGCGAGGCTGATGATGTGAAGAAAGCCTGGGCAGAAATCCGGGTCGATCCAGGCACGCGGTCATGGCGGTCATCGGGTGAGCCTTCTTATCGTTGTGCGCTCACCCTAGCCCTCTCCCGCGCCCTTGTTGACGAGTATTCAGCACGCTGATTGATGACCATAAAAAAGGCGACCGTGTGGTCGCCTTTTGTCCAGCGGTGGCGCCCAATCGTCAGCGTACGCCTTCGGCGCGCAGGGCCGATGGCGTGTAATCGGCAGCCTTTGCTTCGAAGCCGAATTCGAAGCTGTGCTTCTCTTCGTTCTTCATGCCCAGAGCAATGTAACGGCCGGCAATGATGTCGTAGAGCGCTTCCAGCGTGTAGGCCTGAGCCTGGTGATCGTAGTAATACTGAGCGTGGCCTTCGGCGACGCGCCACAGTTGCCCGCGACCGTCGTAGTGATCGGCCAGTGCCACTTGCCAGCTGTCTTCGTCGATGTACATGTGGCGCTTGGCGTAGATGTGCCGCTCGTTCGGTTTCACCGTGCCGATCACTTCCCAGACGCGGTGCAGTTCGTAACGGGTCAGGTCCTGATTGATGTGCCCGGCCTTGACGATGTCGTCGTACTTGAGCTTCGGCGAGTCGAGCTTGTAGCTGTTGTAGGGAATGTACATTTCCTTCTTGCCGACCAGTTTCCAGTCGTAGCGATCCGGCGCGCCGGAGAACATGTCGAAGTTGTCGGAAGTGCGCAGGCCGTCAGCCGCGGTACCCGGGCCGTCATAGGCCACTTGCGGCGCCCGACGTACGCGGCGTTGACCGGCGTTGTAGATCCACGCCAGACGCGGTTCCTTCACCTGATCGAGAGTTTCGTGCACCAGCAGTACGTTACCGGCCAACCGCGCCGGGGCAGTCACCGATTGCTTGAAGAAGGTCAGCACGTTGGCGGCTTTTTCCGGATCGATGTCCTTCATCAGTTGCGGCACGGCGATCTCTTCTTCGAAACGGATCGGCGTATAGCTGCCGTTGGTCTGCGGCGTGACTTGGGTGATGATCCGCCGCAGGTTGCCGCCGTGATAACGGGTGATGTGGTTCCACAGCACCTCGACGCCATTCTTCGGAATCGGGAACGCGTAGTAGCGATTGCCGGTGAAATTGGCCAGGCCGTTGCCGTCATTGATCGCGTTGACGTTCAGCGCGCTGCGCTTGGCCGACTCGTAGATGTCCGCCGGCGCACCCACAGTGCGGTGGGTCGGGTAGACCGGGATTTTGTAGGTTTCCGGGTAGCGTTTGAACATCGCCACCTGGCCATCGGACAGCTTGCTCTTGTACTGCTCGACGTTGGCGGCAGTGATGGTGAACAGCGGTTTTTCGTTGGCAAACGGGTCGGCGAGGAAGCCTTTGCTGTCTACCGCGCCGGCGTTTTTCGGGATACCGCCGGTCCAGGCCGGAATCGAACCGTCAGCATTGCCGGCCTTCTCGGCACCGAGCGGGGTCAGGCTGGTGCCGAGTTTGTTCGCTTCATCCGGCGACACCGCCGCCATCACGTTGGCCGCCAGCAGACTCAAGGCCAGCACGCCACATTGCAGAATCGTTTTGCGCATTGCAGTCATCCTTCTCGGGCAGATCAGAAGTTCACGCCGAAGCTCAGGGCCACGAAGTCACGGTCTTCGAGGACGT
>Ga0308166_1003044_pt1 | contig 14600 bp, 10 predicted proteins | sample PhyCR2_2_FD_202137 | JGI IMG/M metagenome (GOLD analysis project Ga0308166, IMG submission 202137) | Phyllosphere microbial communities from UC Gill Tract Community Farm, Albany, California, United States - DLSLCC.R2 | ecosystem: Host-associated > Plants > Phyllosphere > Unclassified | place... | reverse complement strand
AGGTGAACTGACTGAAAATGAGCAGGTTCGTATGAACGAGTCTGCATGGTGTAAAGGAAGTAGCTCTGAATCATGTATGTATGTTCCTTTAAACGGTACAGCGACAGTTCTAGAAATGCTCCGCGGTATTATTATCCAGTCAGGTAATGATGCATCAAAAGCAATGGCTGAACATATTGCCGGAAATGAAGGCACGTTTGCTCATATGATGAATCAGGAAGCAAAACGTATCGGCATGGTGAATACCCAGTTTATTAACTCGACTGGTATGCCAGCTGAAGGTCACTATTCAACTGCAAAAGATATGGCTGTGTTAGCACAACATATTATTAAAGACAGCTCAAAATACTACCCAATTTACTCTGAAAAAGAATTTACTTTTAATGGTATTAAACAAGGTAACCGTAATGCCTTGCTTTACACTGACCCAAGTGTAGATGGTTTAAAAACAGGTCATACAGATGAAGCGGGCTACTGCTTAACTACTTCAAGTAAACGCGGTCCAATGCGTTTAATTTCAGTAATTTTTGGTACTCCAAGCATGTCTGAACGTGCAGACCAAACGCGTACGTTACTGGCATGGGGCTTTGCAAACTTTGAAACTGCAAATGTTCAACCAGCAAATCAGGTTCTTGCAAAAGCAAAAGTTTGGTTTGGTAAAGAAGATGAAGTTCAAGTTGGTTTAGCTGAAAACTTTAGTGTGACTATGCCTAAAGGTAAAGCTGATGGCATTAAAACTCAGTTAGTGGTTCAACCTAACTTAAATGCACCACTTCAAAAAGGTCAAGTTGTGGGTAAACTTGTTGCTAGCCTAGATGGCAAAGTAATTGCTGAAAAACCGTTAGTTGCATTAAAGCCAGTTGAAGAAGCAAGTTTCTTTGCTCGTTTAATCGACCATATCAAACAATTCTTCAGCAACTTATTCTAATTTTTGATCAGCAACTTATTCTAATTTTTGAATAGTTGAATTAAGCACTCATGCTATTTAGCCTGAGTGCTTTTTTATTTTATAATTCGACTAAATTTTATTTTGATACTTCTTATGGCAAAGAACATTCGTCCTTATCTTGAACACCACCCTCAAGTAGATACAACCTGTTATATCGATGAAATGGCTATTGTAGTTGGTGACGTTAGCTTAGCTGAAAATGTTTCTGTCTGGCCTTTTGCAGTCATCCGTGGTGACGTAAATAGTATTCAAATTGGCAAAAACAGTAACGTACAAGACCATTGTATGTTGCATGTAAGCCATAAAAATGATGCCAAACCGAATGGCTCACCTCTGATTATTGGTGAAGATGTAACGGTTGGACATCATGTGACTTTGCATGGCTGTACCATTGGCAACCGTGTTTTAGTCGGAATCAACACCGTCATTCTAGATGACGTAATTATTGAAGATGATGTGATGATTGGTGCAGGAAGTTTAGTTCCACCTCGCAAAGTCTTAAAAAGCGGTTATCTCTATGTAGGAAGCCCTGTACAACAAGTGCGACCACTGACTGAAAAAGAACTAGCGTTTCTTCCTTATTCAGCAAGACATTATGTAAAAGTGCAAAATAATCATAAAGCTGCACAAGCAAATCAGGATTAATTATCTATCTTGATTATGAGTAATAAAAATTCTGCTTTTTAAACGATATGGTTTTGTCGTATTGCTCATATCGTTTAGCAGATCACCGTAGCCAAAAACCCCTAAATTTCGTATTATACGTCTTTTAAATCATGGTGATTTTTTATGGCCGCATGGACTCCTCATGTCACTGTTGCTACAGTCGTAGAAAAAGACGGACGCTATCTGTTTGTAGAAGAGCATAGCGAAGGTTTTGTACACACAGTATTTAACCAACCTGCTGGTCATGTGGAATGTGGTGAATCATTAACAGAAGCTGCCATTCGAGAAACACTTGAAGAAACAGGCCATCATGTTGAAATTGATGCTTTGCTCGGTATTTATACTTATACCCCACCAATGTTTCCCGATCGCACCTATTACCGTTTCTGTTTTCTAGCACATGTAACTCAGGTTGAAAGTGATCCTCAACTCGACACAGGTATTATCGCTGCTGTGTGGATGACACCAGATGAACTCAAAGAATCTGCCCGTGCCCGTAGTCCTCTTGTCCTAAAAGCAGTTGAAGATGCTATGAAAGGCCACCATTATCCTTTATCGCTTATTTATGAGCACCCCTTCTCTCCCTCATTAACTTCTCATTTGGATGCCTAGTCCTATGCAACAACGTGTCATCGTCGGTATGTCTGGTGGTGTAGACTCTTCTGTTTCTGCAGCACTTTTACTTCAACAAGGTTATCAAGTTGAAGGTCTTTTCATGAAGAACTGGGAGGAAGACGACGGCACGGAATACTGTACGGCAATGGAAGACTTAGCCGATGCCCAAGCAGTAGCTGATAAAATCGGTATTAAGCTGCATACAGCAAACTTTGCTATGGAATATTGGGATCGAGTGTTTGAACTTTTCCTAGCTGAATATGCTGCTGGTCGCACGCCAAACCCAGATATTTTATGTAATAAAGAAATTAAATTCCGCGCATTTTTAGATCATGCTATGACTCTAGGTGCAGACTTTATTGCAACTGGTCATTATGCACGCCGTGGTGAAACCGCATATAACTCTAAAGGCGAAGCATACGCACCATTATTACGTGGTGTAGATAACAATAAAGACCAAACCTATTTCTTACATGCCGTTCATGGTAGAGAAATTAATAAAACATTATTTCCAGTAGGCGAAATCGAAAAACCTGAAGTTCGCAGAATTGCTGAAGAACTTGATCTTGCTACAGCCAAGAAAAAGGACTCAACAGGAATCTGTTTTATTGGGGAACGTCGTTTTAATGACTTCCTTAAACAATATTTACCCGCTCAGCCTGGGAAAATTGTACTTGATACAGGTAAAGAAGTTGGTGAACATCACGGTCTGATGTACTATACGCTCGGTCAACGCGGTGGAATTGGTCTAGGTGGTTTGAAAGGTGCAGCTGAAGGTGCATGGTTCGTACTACATAAAGATCTGGCAAATAATCGCCTCGTTGTTGGTCAGGGACATGAACACCCACTCATGCAAAGTACTCAACTGTGGAGTGAGTCAATTGACTGGGTAGCTGGTGAACAGAATATTCCAGTTGAAGGATTACGCTGTACAGCTAAAACGCGTTATCGCCAACCTGATCAGGCATGTACAATTTTTATTGATGAAAACACTGAACACGGTGTTCGCGTTGAGTTCGATGAACCTCAGCGTGCTGTTACACCAGGTCAAAGCGTTGTATTTTATTCAGATGAAGTTTGCTTAGGCGGGGGTGTCATTCACCATACAAATGCCCCTACACCAAATTTTATTTAAGGGAATGAATGGCATGGTGGAGTTACCATTTCAACAATCACAAGCCTTGAATGTTCGCCAAAACCGTGCCCTTGCCTTGGCTGGGGTATTTCAGGCCACTCAGCTCACCCATATGACAGCCATGACGGGTCAGCAAAGTATTGGTGAAAGTGGTAACTTCTATTTTGAACTATTAATCAAAGCAAGTTTAAATATTCGCCCTACAGCCAACAATGGTGTTCAAACCTTAGACTTTTTTAATCAGTTAGCAGATATCTCTTTAGGGCTTAAAACACTCGAAAATTGTATTACTCAACCTTTTTCAAACATGCCTAAGTCTCGCCTTCCAAAAATGGGCACGGCCAAATTGCCAATGTCTTATGCGATGTCGCTATTACAGCTAGAAAAAAAGGTTTATAGCAACCCTGAATATGTCGCAATCATTGAAAAAGCTCAGCAGAAAATTTTAAAACAGCTGTCTTTTTTTGATAATAACTACTTACACCCAAGCATTTTAGCCAATTTAGCGCAAACTTATGTTGATACAGCTGGCCAGATTAATCCACGCATTTTAGTTCGTGGTAATGCAGAAGCATTTAAAGATACCAACCATACTAACCGCATCCGTGCTTGTCTGTTTACTGGCTTGCAAATGGCCCATTTATGGCGACAACTCGGCGGTAGTTCATGGAACATGATTTTTAGCAAACGTAAATTGCTACAGGATATTCAAGCACTTGCTCGTTTACAGTACCAAGTCGTTTAAGACTATAAACGAGATTTTTTTAGTTTTATGTTTATTCCAACATTAAGGAATCGTTATGAACGCTTTAACCGCACTATCACCATTAGATGGACGTTATGCCAGCAAATGTGATGCGCTACGCCCTTTTCTTTCTGAGTTTGGTTTAATCCATGCTCGTGTCACTGTAGAAGTGCGTTGGTTACAAGCACTTTCTAACCGTCCAGAAATTGTTGAAGTTGCACCTTTTTCAAACGGAACAAATGCAGCTTTAGATGCAATTGTTAGCAACTTCTCTGAAGAAGATGCAAATCGCATTAAAGAGATTGAACGTACGACTAACCATGACGTTAAAGCAGTTGAGTATTTCTTAAAAGAGAAAATTGCTGGTATCGCTGAATTACAAAATGCGGGTGAATTCATTCACTTTGCATGTACTTCTGAAGACATCAACAACTTGTCTCATGCGCTTATGCTTAAAAACGGTCGTGAAGTTTTAGTATCAAGCATGAAGCAAATCCTTAATGCGATCTCTGCTTTGGCAACGACTCACGCTGAACAACCAATGTTGTCTCGTACACACGGTCAAACTGCTAGCCCAACAACTTTGGGTAAAGAAATGGCGAACGTGGCATACCGTTTAGCTCGTCAAATCAAACAATTTGAAAACGTTGAGTTACTTGGCAAAATCAATGGTGCTGTAGGTAACTACAATGCTCACCTTTCTGCTTATCCAAATGTTGATTGGGCTGCTCACGCACAAGCTTTTGTTGAATCTTTAGGTTTAACATTCAACCCTTATACAACTCAAATCGAACCACATGACTACATGGCAGAGTTGTTTGATGCGTTACGTCGTTTCAATACGATTTTAATCGACTTTAACCGCGACGTATGGGGTTACATCTCTTTAGGTTATTTCAAACAAAAATTGAAAGAAGGCGAAGTTGGTTCATCAACTATGCCACATAAAGTTAACCCAATTGACTTTGAAAACTCTGAAGGTAACTTAGGTATTGCAAATGCAGTATTGGCTCACTTAGGTGAAAAATTACCAATTTCACGCTGGCAGCGTGACTTAACTGACTCAACTGTATTACGTAATATGGGTGTTGGTTTTGCACAAAGCTTAATTGCTTTCGATGCGTGCTTAAAAGGTGTTGGTAAACTTGAGTTAAATGCAAACCGTTTAAATGAAGATTTAGACCAAGCTCAAGAAGTTTTAGCTGAACCAATTCAAACTGTAATGCGTCGCTACAACATTGAAAAACCATACGAAAAGTTAAAAGCATTAACTCGTGGTCAAGCAATGACGCGTGACATGATGGTTAATTTCGTAAATGGTGAAGAGCTTTCTCAAGTACCAAGCGAAGAACGTGCGCGCTTAGCTGAACTTACTCCTGCAACTTACACAGGTAATGCAGCTGAACAAGCGAAACAAATTAACGATCTAATTAGCAAAATTTAATTAAAAAGTTTACAAAAAGCGGAGCTTAGGCTTCGCTTTTTTATTACACTCATATAAATCACAATAAAGACTTCATAAAATGATCGAAAAACAATTCAAACTTAAACACTATATTGCTCTTGGCTTGCTTTTGATTGCGATTGTTATTTCAGCTATTCAGCCTCTTGAATTTGAAGCCTATTTACTTCACCAAGCGGGCACAGTGTTTATGTTGATTTTGCTCTTTGTTATTTTTAAGAAGATTGGACTCGATTTTTTAAGTTTTACTTTCTATCTGCTGTTTTTGCTCATCCATATTGTTGGTGCACATTACCTGTATTCATACGTTCCATATAATGATTGGATACAACAGGTATTCAATTTTAACTTAGATCAATATATGGGTTGGTCCCGTAATATGTATGATCGTTTGGTTCATCTTGCCTATGGTATTTTTCTCTACCCTCTTACTTATCGCGTGTTTCAAGTGTGGTTACCCTCAGCAAAGCCATTTAGTCTATTTTTGCTAGTGGTTCAATTTGTAATGGCATCAAGTGTTTTATATGAACTTATTGAATGGGCAATTGCTATTGGATTATCTCCGGAAGAAGCCGAAAATTATAATGGGCAACAAGGCGATATGTGGGATGCCCATAAAGATATGCTGTTAGCGACCATTGGTGCAATTTTCTATGGACTTCTTGCACTCATGATTCCACCTAAAACAAATAACTCATAAATAAAAAAGCGCTCAATGAGCGCTTTTTTAAGACTATTTTAAACAACAGGATAGGTTTGTTCTAAAAGGCTTTGTAAAAATGAAGAAGTCGTATCAGGTAAAACATGATCAAGATTAGCTGTCGTATTGCTAGCGTTGGTAGGTATATCACTCTGATCATTTACCTGAGTAGGCTTTAATGCGGCTGAAGACAAAAGTGTTTCAATTGGGTCTGGTTCACTAGACGTAGAGCTTTTTAACAAATCATCTACTGGCACAGATTTCTGCTGCTGACTATCCGTTTCATTTATTGTGCTTTGTACTAACTTTAATGTATTTAACCCAACACTATCAGCAACAGATACAGTTTCTGTATGAGCAGTATCAACAGCTACATCACTCAAACTAGCAGTCTTTGGAGCAACTATCTCAAACGTAAAAGGTAAACTTATTTCGCTAGTAAACCCTTCAGCATCTGTTTGCATTAAAGTAATAGTATGTTTACCAATGGCTAAAGTTTTATCAAGTGTAAATGACCACTCACCATTAGCATTTACCTGACCTATTTTAATAATTGAAATTGCTACTCCGTTATCGTAAATAGTCAAACTTGCATGTGATTCAGCTTTGACAGTGAATTTCGGGGTTGCATCATCTGTCTCAGAGTTAGCAAGAATTTGTTTTATAGAGGTTCCATTATCATCATATACCTTAAAACTCGGTTTATCAGGAGGCGTATCCTTTGTACCATTGATTTCTAGAGCTACAGAACTATTTCCAGAGGCATCTATAGCAGATACAGAGGCTTTATCTTTAACAGTTAAAGCGGGTGAAATCGTAATTGTAAATTTTCCATCCGCATCAGCTACTCCACTACCAATAACCTTAGTACCTATTGTTATTTGTATTTTTGCATTTGCTTCAGCAGTTCCTGTTACCGTTGTTCCATCTGCATTAATTTGAGCTGAAGGTTTATCTGGCGCCAGAGTGTCATAGCCAGCTTTAATTTCTAAAGGCTTAGAGGTATTACCTGCTGCATCTTCAACAACAACTGTTGCCTTTTGGGACTCTTTTAATGCAGGCGAAAGCGTGATTTGAAACTCACCTTGAGCGTTTGCTATACCCGTTCCAATCACTTTACCATCAGCATCTTTGACATAAACCTTCGTATTAGCCTCTGCTATTCCTTCAACTACTGTTCCTTCTTTATTTACTTCCAGTAAAGGAGCTTTTGGAGGAATGGTATCTTTGCCAGCAAAAATAAGCGTTGCTTCAGATTCATTTCCAGCCTCATCCACAGCAACAACTTTTCCACCTGCGTCACTCGTCAAAGGTGGAGTAAATTTGTAAGAAAACTTTCCTTCCGAATTTGTTTTTATAGTATCTATTAAATTGCCACTGGCATCATAGATTTTTACAGTAGCCCTAGGTTCAGTCTTACCATCCAAGATCGAACCATCTTCATTTAATTGAGCTTCTGGTGCATCTGGAGCAATTGTGTCTTTACTACCAGTCACAACACCTGGTTTAGAAATATTACCGGCAGCATCCTCAGCTAAAACATTTAATTTATTCCCGTTTGCTAAAGGCTTATCAAGTTTAATTGTAAAATTTCCACTTGCATCTGCAACACCCGTTGCAACCGTATTACCAGCAGCATCTTTAATATAAATTTTTGCATTTGCTTCTGCTTTACCAGTAACCGTAACGGTATCATCCGCAACAGTAGCAGTCGGTGCAGCAGGAGCTAAGATATCTACAGGTCCTGAAGAATCATCTTTGTCATCATTATCAAAAGCCCAAAGATATAAACCTTCAGCAGCTAAAACAGCCAAACCTGCTTTTAGCACATTACCCATCGAAAAAGTTGGGGAATCATCAACTGCCATTGTCGAGGCCGGTTGGCTCGTGCTGGTATAGGCTAAATCTGTGACATGGTTTAAACTTGTATAGTCGATTACCTTACCCTGAGCATCAAATTGTGCTTCAACAAATTTTCCATGTTCAGTCGGAAGAACAAGTGAATGTTCTGTTGTATTCGTTGCTTCATTAAAGAAATTTTCTAAGACAATAGTCTCTCCATTTTTTAAATGGACGACTAGATTTCCACCTTGTTTTTCCACCGATGCTATATCTTTTTGACTTACGCCAATTTGAATAATAGAAGGTTTACTTAACACTACCTTATTGAGTTGACCATCTTGCAGAACGTCCAAACCCTCTTTGGATGCTACAATTATTCTTGTCATTATTTCCTGTCCTAAATTTCAGTTATATTTTTAAATGTCTAACTTTTTAAATATTTCATTTAAAAGCTATTTTATTGCTGTTTAAAATATCAAAACCATGTGTTTATCACAATTCAAAAATTATATTTATCAATATTTATTTTTTACTTTCCATTAAAAATCTAAGCACATTTAATCAGACAATTTTGAATATTAACTTTATAAAAAAACCAGCATTTAAGCTGGTCTTTTTATAACATTTGAATTAGATAAAATTATAGTTTTGGATCACGTACTTGTACAAGCGTCGTGTTCGCTTTTGCTAGGCTTTCCATAACTTTGCCGATTACAGTAGGAATCAAACTATCTGCCATTTGCGCTGCTTGTAAACCTAGCTTTTCACCTAAGGTTGCTTTCTTACGTGTATTAATCACATACACATCATGTTGCGGCAATAAAGCTAATAAATACTCATCAGATGTTTGTAATTTATCAACAAGGTTCAGATCTAGAGCATCTTCACCATACCAATGCTCACCTGTCGCCACCTTATCAACATTAAGCTGTGGGCGATACTTTTCTACAAAGTGCTTAAATAAGACATGAGTTTGTTGCAGTTCTTCTTCGAACTTCGCTTTACCTTCAGGCGTATTTTCACCAAACATGGTGACTGTACGCTTATACTGTCCTGCTGTGTAAAGCTCAAAATCCACATTGTGTTCTTTTAAAAGACGATTAAAGTTTGGAACTTGAGCAACCACGCCAATTGAACCCACAATAGCAAACGGTGCTGCAATAATTTCATTTGCAATACATGCCATCATATAGCCGCCACTTGCAGCGACTTTATCCACACAAATCGTTAAATGAAAACCTGCATCGCGTAAACGCACTAACTGAGCTGCTGCTAGACCATAACCATGGACCATACCACCTGGGCTTTCAAGACGAACTACAATACGGTCACGTCCAGCTTTAGCAGTTGCTAAAATCAGGGTAATTTCTTCACGCAAGTTTTCAACTGCTGAAGCTTGAATATCACCTTTGAAATCTAAAACAAAAATCTTCTGATTATTTTTACGGCGAATTTTAGCTTCTTTAGCAAGTTGTTGAGCTAATTGTAAAAGTTCTAAACGGCTTGCCGTAGTTTGCGCAATTTTTTTTCTCTGTTCATTGACACGTGCATTTAAATGGCTGACACGTATTTCCGCAGGGAGTTTAGGCAAATGGAATAACATAAAATTCTAAGCTCATAAGTTTATCTTTATAGCCTTAAGATGTGGTCCTTTTGATTAAAATTCAATAGCGATTTTGCAAAATAGAGTCATTTTCATTTATAAAATAAAAAAAAGAGCACGTGGCTCTTTTTCTTTTATTGTTTATTAATCAACCGAAGCGACCAGTAATATACGCTTCCGTTAACTGATGGTCAGGTTGAGTAAAGACTTTTTCAGTTGAGTTGACTTCAATTAAATCACCTAAATGGAAATAAGCAGTACGATCAGAAACACGTGCCGCTTGTTGCATTGAGTGAGTCACAATCACAATTGTGTATTGATTCGACAATTCAGAAATAAGTTCTTCTACTTTTGCTGTTGCAATTGGATCGAGTGCCGAACACGGCTCATCCATTAAAATCACTTCAGGACTAACAGCAATGGTACGTGCAATACATAAACGTTGTTGCTGACCACCTGATAAACCTGTACCTGGCTGGTTCAAACGGTCTTTAACCTCATCCCACAAACCAGCTTTACGTAAGCTATTTTCAACAATTTCTTCTAGGTCATATTTATCACGCGCTAATCCGTGAAGTTTAGGACCATAAGCCACGTTGTCAAAAATAGATTTAGGGAATGGGTTTGGCTTTTGGAACACCATACCAACCTGAGCACGCAATAATACAACGTCTAGATTTGGGTCATAAATATTGTGGTTATCAAGGGTAATTTTACCTGTTACGCGGCAACCATCAATCGTATCGTTCATACGGTTTAACGTACGAAGAAACGTTGATTTACCACAGCCTGAAGGACCAATAAATGCGATCACTTCATTTTGATAAATATCTAGGTCAATACCCTTGATAGCTTCAAAATCACCATAGTAAACATGGGCATCTTGTGCACTAATTTTGATTTCGTTTGAGTTCTGCTTTTTTGAAGTATGTGGTTCAAAATGCGAAACATACGAAGTGCCATGATTCAGCGATTTATCTGTAAATTGAGATTGTTCAGTATTCACTAACTTATCCTTTTCTAAGGAATTCGTAATATCAATAGTATTCATGATTTATCCTCTATTACCAACGCACTTCGAACTTTTTACGTAACCAAATTGCAAGACTGTTTAAACCAATCATTAATGCAAGTAGTACGATAATCGCAGCAGCAGTACGGCCTTCGAAGAAGTTACGCAACTCATTACCCTGCCATAAGTAGACCTGTACAGGTAAAGCAGTTGCTTGATCAAATGGAGTTGCTGGAATACTTGCAACGAATGCACTCATTCCAATTAAAAGTAAAGGTGCGGTTTCACCAAGCGCATGTGCAACACCAATAATTGCACCTGTCATAATGCCTGGTAATGCCAACGGTAAAACGTGATGGAAAATCGTTTGGAACTTAGAAGCTCCCAAACCAAGTGCCGCTTGTCGAATAGAAGGTGGCACTGCTTTTAATGAAGCACGCGTGGTAATAATCACTGTTGGCAGTGTCATTAAGCTTAAAACCAACCCCCCCACCAGCGGAGCTGATAAAGGCAAATGCATCCAGCCAATGAAGATTGCAGCACCAAGTAAACCAAATACGATAGAAGGAACAGCAGCAAGGTTATTAATATTTACTTCAATAATGTCGGTCAGAACATTTTTTGGAGCAAACTCTTCGAGATAAATTGCGCTAGCAACACCGATTGGAATCGCAATGATGATCACGATTAGCATCATGAATAATGAACCCATGAATGCACCTGCAAGACCACTAATTGCTGGTGAACTACGTGAGTCAGGGTTCTTAAATAAGTTCAAGTTAAAAGTACTTTCAAGAACGCCTTTTGCTTTTAAGTCATCGGCAAGCTTACGCACTTCTGGATCGAGTTGTTGCTGATCATCTGGTAATGAACGATCAATATTACCTTTTAACCAAACATCAACGTTCGCATCACCTAAGAAGGTAATATTTTCTTTTTTACCAATAAGTGATGGATCTGCAAAAACCATATCACGTAGACGATAAGCTTCCGAGCTTGCATATAAGCTGCTCAAGTAGTCACGTTGTGATGCAAGTGCAGGATCTTTAGCAATCATTCCATTTACAATGATGCCATCCCAATCGACCATACCCATTTTAGTTTGCCAATCAACATAACGTTCTTGGTAATGTGCAGGTGTTTCACCTTGAGTACGTACGGGTACTGGGCCTGCATCAATCACTTTAGGGTCAAAGTAAATTGGAACACTCATACTGGTTTGCCAAAAAGCAGGTAAACCTTTTGCCAAGATACTACCGAACAAGAGAGCAACGAATGCAAGACCAATAATGACTGCCGAGAAACCCGCAAAACGGAAAGCTTTTTCTTTGCGATGACGTTTAGCCAAAGATTTTTCAATAACCTGTTTACGTCGTTCACGTGTTTCGGCAGCAGTTTTCGGATCAAATACGTTCTGATCCATAGGAGACGATGTATTTGATGTACTCATTCGTATTGCTCACGGTATTTACGCACAATGTACAGTGCTACAATATTTAATCCCAAGGTAATAACAAATAGTGTTAAACCTAGCGCGAATGCAACCAATGCTTGTGGACTTGAGAAGTCTGTATCTCCAGTCAACTGTTTTACAATAGTTACTGTCACTGTCGAAACAGCTTCAAATGGATTTGCATGTAAAAGTGGACTGTTCCCTGCTGCTAAAACCACAATCATGGTTTCCCCAACAGCACGAGAGACTGCCAATAAGAAAGCGCCTGTAATACCCGGTAAAGCAGCTGGTAATACGACTTGACGAATTGTTTCAGACTTAGTCGCACCCAGTCCTAAAGAACCGTCACGTAGTGCGCGCGGGACTTGAGTAATAATGTCATCAGACAAAGATGAAACAAACGGGATAATCATAATTCCCATTACAAAGCCAGCAGTTAAAGCACTCGTCGCATTAATTTCTAAACCAACATATGCACCCGCTGTTTTAAAGAATGGCCCAATAATCATCATGGCAAATACACCATAAACAATTGTTGGAATACCAGCTAAGACTTCAATTGTTGGTTTTGCCCATGAGCGGAACCATGGTGAAGCATATTCAGCTAAATAAATTGCGATCATTAATCCAACTGGTACAGCAACGAGTAGAGCGATACCACTGACCATGAGCGTACCCCATAGCAATGGTAATAAACCATAACTGCCTTCAGCATTACCAGAAGTACTAAAGCCTGGATTCCATTCTGTACCAAAGAAAAAGTCCATTGGACTGACAAAACGGAAGAAGTGCATTGCTTCGCCAAACATCGACATTACGATACCGATGGTTGTCAAAATCGCAACACCAGAACATAAAATCAAACCAACATTAATGGCACGTTCAACTTGGTTACGAGCACGATATTGTTGGCTGATTTTTTTCTTTGCCCAAACCAACCCCAATAAAGCAGCACAAATTACAACAGCAAATTTGGCAAAAGAGCCAATGGTTTGAAATTTTGCAAACTGTTGAGCAGCAGCTAATTCGTAGGCTGCCGGTTTATCGCTTACCCCAAAACCTGAAGCAATTGATTGAACACGATCAACCAATACACTTCTACCCGCTTCATCAAGAGAAGCACTTACAGACGCCGGAATATTATTAAAAATAATATGATTTAAAATACTTGGTTCAACCAAGTTCCAAATGATCAAAATTAAAAAAGCAGGAATACCGCACCAAAGACCAACCAGTGCGCCATAATAACCAGGACGAGAATGTAACGTCGCCGAGTTGCTTCCCTTACCTGCTATGTTACGGCTCTTTCTCAGCCCAAGTTGATATGCGATGGCCACAAGGGCTAACAACACACCGATAAGTAGCAGATTCATGTACTCTCCACTGTTTTCTCAATTGTCATAATTTGGAAAAACAAGTTAGACAAAAAGGCTGATGAACCCTTGAGATCACCAGCCTTCATTCAAACTAACTTATTTAACAGTTTTACCTGCTTTAAAGTCAGCCAAAACTTTTGCACGTTCAGCATCAGACATCGCGATTAAACCATCACGCTCAGCTTTAGAACCTTTACCAGTCGCCTTTTTGCTTACGAAATATTCTACATATTGCGGTAAGCCTTTAACTGATTTTAAGTGTTCGCCTTTCACATAGAAGTACAATGGACGAGATACAGGGTATGTACCATTCAATACTGTCTTCTCAGATGGAACAACGTTGTTTACTGTTGCCACACGTAACTTGTCACGGTTCATGTCATAGAAACTTAAACCAAACACGCCTACTGCGCTTGGAGAAGTCTTTAAGCGAGCCAATGTTTCTGTATAGTCGCCAGCGATTTCAATTACACGGCCATCTTTACGGAAAGTAGAACATGCTTTCTTCTGAGCATCTTTGTCTAAGCTCTTGAAGTATTCATATGCTTCACAACCAGCTTCAACCATTTTCTCTTGGAAAACTTCACGAGTACCATGGTTAGATGCAGGAATTACAAGAGTAATCGGCTCATTTGGAAGTGTTTTATCAATTTGATTCCAGTTTGTATATGGGTTTGGAACCAATTTACCTTTTGAGGGCAACTGTGCAGCTAAAGCAGCAAACACATGGTAAGGTTTTAATTTATAAGCTGCTTTGTGTGAGTTAGACGCGAATACAATACCGTCATAACCGATTTTGATTTCTTGAATTTGTTTTACACCAGCTTTGTTACAAGCTTCGATTTCAGTGCTTTTAATTTTACGAGAAGAGTTAGCAACGTCGATCGTGTTATCGCCAACACCTTGACAGAATTGTTTCAAACCAGCAGAAGAACCGCCAGAACCAACTACAGGAGTTTTAAATTGAGGGAAAGTATTACCAAACTCTTCAGCTACAACACTGGCAAACGGTAATACAGTTGAAGAACCAGCAATTTGAATC
>Ga0308166_1003034_pt1 | contig 14618 bp, 14 predicted proteins | sample PhyCR2_2_FD_202137 | JGI IMG/M metagenome (GOLD analysis project Ga0308166, IMG submission 202137) | Phyllosphere microbial communities from UC Gill Tract Community Farm, Albany, California, United States - DLSLCC.R2 | ecosystem: Host-associated > Plants > Phyllosphere > Unclassified | place... | reverse complement strand
CCGGTCTCAGGGCCTCCCGGCCCTGTGACCGGAGCCTGTCCCCAACACGCATCGGCCGGCGGCGATCACGGCCCGATGCGCAAACTACCTTCAGTCCGTCGCGGCAAACGGTTGTGCCACGCCACCGGCAGCTCGATGGGAACGGCCCGGCTCAGCTTGGCCACTTCCTCGTACCAGTAAATCGCCGGCTCAGACGGCGCGGACTCGGCCGTGGCGGTCAGCTCGTCCCACGTTCTTGAGCATAGCTGCGCCAGCTCGTCGGCCCGGCCGGTTGCCAGCCATCGACCCGCCAGCGCCGTCAGCCGCGCCTCGCCGAGTGAGCCCAGCGCGAATCGGCCGTCCAGGCCGTGCGTCAGCGGCATGACGTCACCGTCCGACTGCACGATAAGGATCGGCGCGACGTCGGTCAGCGTCGTGACCGGCCGCGATGGCACGAACCTGGACCGGTAGCGCACCAGCTGTTCGGCAGTGACCGCGTCGACATGCACCGGCACCCCGAGCGCTTCGCCGAGCCGGCGTGCTTCGACCAGCGCAACGATGAGTTCGAGCGCGTCCGGTCTCGCTTCCGGCAATGCCGCGATGGCGCGGCCGTCCATTGTCAGCGGATGCACCTGGACGGCGCGCGCGCCTTCGCGGGCGGCCAGCCGGACGACAAACTCCAGGTTGTCCACGTTATGTTGCGTCAGCGTGAAGATGATTCCGAACGGCACGCTTGAGGCGCGGATGACGGCCAGATGGTTGACGGTCTTGTCGAACGCACCGCGCTGGCCGCGGATCGCATCGTGCTCCGCGGGGCGGCCGTCGATGGACACGGCGACGTAGTCGATGAATGGTGCGACCGGCTCCCAGCGGCGCCCGGTCGCCAGCATGCCGTTCGTCGTGACGGTCGTAAGCATGCCGAGTTGACGCGCGTGCGCCAGCAGGGCGGGCAGGTCGCCGTACAGCAGCGGCTCGCCGCCCGAGACGGCCAGCTGGCGGTAGCCCGCCGCGAACGCATCGTCGAGGCAGGCGCGCAGCAAGTCGATCGCCAGTTCTTCCCGTACGTCTGGCCCCGAGGATGAGTAGCAATGCAGGCAGGCCAGGTTGCAGCGCCGTGAAGGGTGGAGCTGCAACACCGGCATGCCGCCGGTGGGGTTGTCGCTAGACACGGAGGTTCAAGCCGGCGACAGGCACCTCCAGCGGTTCCTCGAGCGGCCCCACGTTACCGAAATCGAGTTCGAGCCGGATGATTTCGGGGTACGGAATCCCGTCGATGATGATTTTTGGCGGGCGTGGCCTGCCGCCGTGACGCAGATGCCATTTGATCCAGAATGCGATGTCGTTGCCGCAGATGGGCGTGTCGTCCCCGCTGTAGCTGAGGCTTACGCGCGCGCCGTTGCCATCGGCGCCGCCCACGATCACGGCTTTCTCCACCGTGCCGCCGGACTGGTCCAATGCCTCGGCGATTTCACGTACCGAATCGTCCGTCAGCGCGCGGCCCTTCCACGCCCCGATGAGTTTCTCCGAACCCCGTTTATTGATGTCTCCCATATGTCCCCCTGATAGTTGCGACCGCGCCGGAGGCGCGAACCCGCTCTTTCAGGCTAGTCCGTGAATCTGCAACACCTTTGACATTTCTCAAGCCGGGTGCGGCTAAAGTGCGAGTGTTGTCAGGATGCTGCGGCGTGGAGTGGTGTGGCTTTTCCGCGGCTCAGCCGCACATCACAGGTGCCCGGTAACGGCAGGCTCATCCTGCCAGCGATCGTGCCGCCCATCCACATAGCGGACCGGCGCCGCGGCCAGCTCCTCATCGCTGACACCGTCCAGCGTGCCGACGTTAATGGCGACGAAGTCGCCGCGCACCGGCGAGTGGCCGAACACGAACGGCTGCACTCCGCAGTGGCGGCAAAAGCGGTGCTTTTCCACGTGCCGGCCGAACGTGTATTCCTCCAGCGCGTCCTCGCCGGCCAGCAGCCGGAAATGTTCCGGCTTCACCATGGCGCCCCACCAGCGCTTCTTGACGCACAGTGAGCAGTTGCAGCGGATGGTGCCGTCGGCCAGGTCGACGTCCGCTTCGTAGCGCACGCCGCCGCAGTGGCAACTGCCGTGATAGGTCTTCATGCTTCCCTCCTTCGCGGCCAGGCGCGGCCGATGGTTGCCAGCACAAATGCCAGGAACAGCATTTGTGCACCCAGCGATTGCCAGTCCGGCCCGATGACGACGGTCGCGCTAGCGTTGACCAGCACGTCGACGACGATGATCGTTGCCGTCAGCACGAGCCCGGCCCTGGGCTGGACCAGCAACAGCAGGACCGCCAGCGGGTCGATAAAGGTCAGGCTGGTCCAGAAGATCTGGTAAAAAAGCGGAATGCCGCCGTAGTCCCACCACAATCCGTGATCGAGCGCGATGCGCAGGTGGTTATAGGCCGCGCTGGCCAGGCACAGCGCATACAGCACGCGAATGGCGACGGGCCAGCGGTCGGCGTGGGTCACGTCAGCGCACCGGGCGGCCGTCGTTGTCGAGCACCGTCACGTCGCCCCAGCCCAGCGCACGGATGCGCGGCTCGACCTTGCGCAGGTCGCCGATGACGATCCACGTCAGGCTGTCCGGCTGCACGAACTTGAGTGCCGCGGCGGCCAGCTGCGGTTCCGTCAGCGCGCGGACATTGGCGGCGTAGCGCGACCAGTAATCGTCCGGCAGGGCAAGGTTGACGGACTCCAGCGCCGCCGCTTCCAGGGCATTGATCGTCTCGAAGCGGCCGGCCAGGCGCGACGTCATATTGCGCATGATGCTGGTGAACTCCTCGCCGCGGATGGGGCGCTCGCCGGCAATGGCGCGGATTTCCTTGCGCACCTCGGCCATCGCCTCGGCCGTTTTGTCCGTCTGCACGGGCGCGACGACGACCAGGCTGCGCTGTCCGCGCACGTTGCTGAGGCGCCCGCTGGTGCCGTAGCTCCAGTGCTTGTCCAGCCGCAGGTTGCGGTTCAGGCGCGACGTCGCCATGCCGCCGAAGTTCTGCATGACGGGCTCCATCGCCAGGTCTTCCGGCTGGCCTTGCGGCAGCGCCAGATGGGCGGCGACGATGGTGGACTGCGGCGCATCCGGTTTGTCGATCAGGTAGATTTTGCGGGGCGCCGGTTGCGCGGCAGTGCCGGGCTTGGCCGGGGCGCTGCCGGCACGCCACTTGCCGAACGCGGATTCCAGCATCGGCTGCACCTGTGCCAGCGTCGTATCGCCCGTCACGACAATCGTCGCGCTGCCCGGCTTAAACCACTCCGCGTGCCATTTGACGAGATCGTCACGGGTCAGCGCACGGACAGATTCCTCGAAGCCGGAAGCAGGCCGGCCGTAGCGGTTGTCGGCACCGTACAGCAGCGCCGGCAGCACGCGCTGTGCCAGCGCATTGGGCTGCGCCTTTTCCTGGGCGATCTGGGCGATGCGACGCTGCTGATACAACGCGAACTGATCCTGCGGGAACGCCGGCGCCAGCGCCGCCTCGGCCAGCAGCGCCAGCGACGGGGCCAGGTTGGCCGACGTGGCCTGCAGACGCACCAGCGACAGGTCCGCGCCCGTGGCCGTCGACAGGCGCGCCCCCAGCGTCTCGAGCGCGTCCGACATCTGGTATGCGTCGCGTGTCTTGCTGCCCTTGTCCAGCAGCTCCAGCGTCAGCGCCGCCAGACCGGCCTGCGCCGGCGTATCGGCCGCGACACCCGCGTCGACAGCCAGCGCCACGTTGACGATGGGTGCGCCGTGTCGCTCCAGCAGCACGACCTTGACGCCGTTCGACAACGTGGCCCGCTGCATGGCCGGGAATTTCACGTCCGGTGCGCTGCCGAGCGACGGCAGCACCTTGCGGTCGACGTCGCCGGGCGCTGCGGCCAGTTTGGCAAATGGCCGCACCGTCATCGTGTAGTGGTGCGCGCGCAGCCATTTCGTGCCGGCCGCTTTCAGTTCTGCCGGCTTTGCCGCCGCGACGATATCGAGCTGCTTCAGGTAGGCGTCGGGCGTCCCGCCATACGTCATGCTTTCGGCCAGCACATCCGAGCGGCCGCCGAACCCGCCCAGCCGTTCGATGCCACGGGCAAAGCCCGACAGCGTGATTGCCCGCACGCGGGCCAGCTCGGCCGCGGACGGGCCCTGGTCGAGTAAACCCTTCAGCACACTGTCGATTTCGCGTTCCGCTGCGGTCGGATCGGCGCCGGGGCGAACGGTCACGACAATGTCGAACGTGCTGGACAACTCGCTGGTATCGACGCCGGCCGCAACGGCCGTTGCCAGCTTGGTCTCGTCGATCAGCCGGCGGTTCAGGCGGGCGTTTTTCGAATTGGCGAGAACATCGGAAAGCAGTCCCAGCCGCGTGGTATCGGCATCGCGCCAGCCGGGCAGGTGATAACTGCGGTAGATGCGCACCTGCGGCACCTGGTCTTCCATTTCGTCGCGCAGGTCCCGGTCCAGCTGTGGCACCCATTGCGCCATGCGCGGCAACGGCGGGCCGGGCGGAATCGATTCGAAGTATTTTTTGACGAGGGCCAGTGCCGCCTCCGGCGTGATATCCCCGGCCAGCGCGACGACGGCGTTATTCGGACCGTAATAGGTGCGATACCATTCGCGGATATCGTCCAGCGACGCCGCACTCAGGTCGTCCATGCTGCCGATCACGGGCCACGAATACGGATGGGAATACGGATACATCTTGGCCGACTTCTCCAGATGCACCCGGCCATACGGCTGGTTTTCGCCCTGCCGTTTTTCGTTCTGCACGACGCCGCGCTCGCGCTCCAGCATTTCCTTCGAGATGTAATTGCCGAGGAAACCCATGCGGTCCGCTTCCAGGTACAGCGTGCGTTCCAGCGCGGGCGTGGGCACGTCCTCGAAGAAATTGGTGCGGTCGGTATTGGTCGTGCCGTTGCGGTTATTTGCGCCCAGGTCATCCATCGCCTCGCGGAACCCGTGCGGATAGTTTTCCGAACCGTTGAAGAAGAAATGTTCGAACAGATGCGCAAAGCCCGTCTTGCCGCGTTTCTCGTTGCGTGAACCGACGTGGTACCAGATATTCACGCCCACCAGTGGCACGCTGTGGTCCTCATGGACCAGCAAGGTCAGGCCGTTTTGCAGGACGAATTTCTTGTACGGAATCGCGTAGGCCTGGCGATCGAATGGCGCGGCCGTTTTCACGGGTGTTTTGCCATCCGTGTTGGCGGCCGTTTTGGCGGAAAACGCGGCCGGTGCCAGCGTGCAAAGGCCAAGCGATAAGACGAGTGCAATCGTGCGTTGCATGGGTCACCTGAAGAATTGTTATCAAGGCATTGTAGCGCGGCTGTGCGCCCCTGGTTCGTGCCAGCTTTCAGCACACCCATGTTAGTATCCAGCCATGATTGCCTCCGCCCTGTTTACTCCCGCCCAACAGAAACTGCTGGGCCTGATGTTTGTGCGCGTAAATGAGGGTTTCCACCTCAACGAAATCATGCGGCTGACAGGACTCGGCAGCGCGTCCGCGCAGCGGGAGTTGAAGCGCCTGCACGAATCGGGACTGATCGTGTCCGAGCGCATCGGCAATGTGCGGCAATTCCGGCCCAACAAGGAAAGCCTTGTGTACGAGGAGCTGGCCAGTATCGTCAAGAAGACCTTTGGCCTCGTCAGCGTGCTCAATTCCGCGTTGGCGCCGATGCGCAAATCGCTGAGTGTGGCGTTCGTGTATGGCAAGACGGCCAAGGAACAGGAAGCGTCCACGGACCCGATCGAGCTGTTGCTGATCGGTGAAAACACGACGTACGGGGAATTGCTCAGCCGCCTGCCGGTGGCGGAACGGATCCTGCGCCGCAAGATCAATCCGAACCTGTATTCGGTGCCGGACTTCCAGCGCCGGCTGCGCGAACGCCAGGGTTTTATTCTGGACGTACTGCACGAGCGTAAAATCTTCGTGCTGGGAGACGATACGGACCTGGACGATATCGTCAAAGGAGCTGCCGATGGAGAAGCGCTTTAAGACGTTCCGCGAGTTCTATCCGTACTATCTGGCGGAGCACGGTAATCGCACCTGCCGGCGGCTGCATTTCGTCGGATCGACCCTGGTGCTGATCGTTCTGGCCACTGCGCTGATCTCGCGCCGCTGGGAGCTGCTGTGGTTATTGCCGTTGCTGGGCTATGGATTTGCCTGGGTCGGCCATTATTTCTTCGAGCATAACCGGCCTGCCACGTTCACCTATCCCTTATTTAGCCTGATGGGGGACTGGGTAATGTTCCGCGATATGCTGATCGGCCGCCTGCGATGGTAATTGCGTTGGGAACCCGACAGTAAAGCGGGTGAACGACCCTTTCTCCGATTCGCAGCCGATGGTGCCGCCAAACGCCGTCACCACTTTATGGCAGAACGCCAGCCCCATGCCCGTACCGCCGCCCGAATGGCGCGTCGTATAGAACGGGTCGAACACGTGCGGTAACACGTCGCTGGCGATCCCCATGCCGGTATCCGTCACCACCAGCAGGTTCTGGCCGGCGCCCGCCTGGCACTCGATCAGTACGGTGCCACGGCCCGCTGCCTTGATCGCCTGCAGCGCATTTTTCAGCAGGTTGTACAGCACGTAGACCAGCAGCGTATCGGAACCGAAGAAGCGGAAGTCTTCATTCATCGCCACGCTGACACGGTCCCGCTCGCGCTCGGAGAACGGGTAGCAGGCCAGGGCTTCATCGACGCAGCGCTTGACGGAATGGATCGTGAAACCGTCGCGCTGCAGCGAGCCGGCGCGGGCGGACGCCAGCAGCATGTCGACAATAAAGTTCGAGCGCGACACCTCGGCCTCGATGTGCTGCGCGATTTCTCCCAGGTATTCCAGCTGCTGCGCGTTCAGGCCGGGTGCCTGCGAGCGCTTGTAGCCGGCGATCAGCTCGGGCAGGCTGCGCGCCAGCACGCGCGACTGGCTGCGGATCGTTGCCAGCGGCGTGCGCACTTCGTGGGCGATGCTGGCGGCCGTGGCGATGGGGTCGGCCAGCAGGTTGTGCCGCACCATGGCCTGGGCGATCAGGCCCAGGCTGGCAACGATAAAGATCACGCCGGGCGGATACAGCTCGACACCGTAGTTGCAGACATAGTCGATGGCGGCGACGGAATAGATCAGCATGCTGACGAGGCAGTAGCGCAGCCGCGCCTTTTCCGTCGATAGCGCTATCTGCTGCCGGCGATACAGCAGATACAGGCCGCGCGTGATGACCACCGCCGTTTGTATCAGGTGCAGTGGATGCAGCCAGCCGGCCTTGGGGTAGTGCCCGAAGAAATACGTGTACATGCCGGCGATAAACCAGTCCGTCGTGGCGATCATGACGGCCAGCGCGCCAGCCAGCGCATAGCTGCCGTGCACGAAAGGTTTCTCGGTGCGGTGGCCGGTGAGTTCGGTAATGAAGTGGTACAGCGTGGTGGGGAGGAACAGGATGGGCACGTAGCCGATGCGGGCAATGCTCAGCGCGAGATCCGGATCGTTCACCTGGAACAGGACGGCCCATGCGGCCTGCCAGCTGAAGGTGGTGAGGCATACCACGAAGAAAATCATGCTGATGCGGTTCACACCCCGCGAATTGAGCACGTAGGCACCGTAGCCCAGGAAGAGCAGCGATACCAACGCCGGCAAAATTGAATACATTCGGTTTCCTCGCCAGGTAACAAATCTGTAGCAGGCAAGCGATCTTAACAACGGAATGTGGCAATGTCCCGGCCAACTTGGCCTTAAACAACTCGGGGTTGCGTTAAATCAAAAGTGCTCAATGCATTTAGGCAAAAAGTAAGGGTGTCGGGCAACTGAATGCCGGACACCTCCGGACGCCAGAGCCGGCGGGCCACCAAGACCAGGGAGCATTACATGTTCATGCATGCCAACGTAGCGAACGATGTCAGCAATAACGCAAATGCCAGTGCCAGCCCCGAATTGACCTTCCATCACCAGCTCTCGATCTACCTGAAAGATTCGAACGCGTACGGCAACACCTACTTCGCCCGCTACTTCGAATGGCAAGGCATCTGCCGCGAAAAATGGTTTTATGAGTGCATCTCCCGCGATATGTTGCAGCAGGAAGGCGTGTTCATCACCAAACACGCCCAACAGGATTACCTGGCCGAGACCTTCCCGTTTCAGGAAATCACCTGCGAAGTCAATTCCTACGATGTCAAACGCTGCTCGTTCTGGCTGGAATTCCGCTTCTATGCCAATGGCACGCCCGTCTCCGTCGGCCGCCAGCAGATCGTGTTTGCCAACCACAGCAAGCAGATCACGGCGTTGCCGGAGCTGGTTATCAAACGGATCAAACGCTACGAACTCAAGTAAGGTGAAGTCGGCGCTGATATTGTTTATGGGCAATATCCCGGCCGGCATGGACGTTACACTGAAGGTTACTCCACTTCGGAGACGTCATGAAGCCGGACCGCTGCAAATTATGGAATCCGTGGGCCGCCGCAGGGTGGAGCCTGTTGTTTTCACCCGTCTTCGGCGCCTGGCTGCACGCGGCCAATTGGCAGGCGCTGGGGCAGCCCGACAAGGCCGCCGCCGCATGGCGCTGGGGCTATGCCGTCATCGCCACCGTGCTGCTGTCGGGGCTGATCGGTGCGCTGTTCGAGGCGTATGCGCGCCATCTGCCCGTCATCACCGTCGTCGGCGTGACGGCGGCGTGGGCCAGCCTGTCGGCACGCGAACAGTGCCGCTACGTGCGCGTCGTTGTCGGCACGAATTACGGCCGGCGCCGCTGGTGGCCCGTGCTGCTGGGCGGCGTCGCCGGCTGGGTACTGCTGGCCCTGCTGTCGCTGGGCGCCGCGACCCTGCTCGTCGGAGCAGGGGGCTTCTACATCTGACCGGTCAGCCGGCCACTTTCTGCTGCGCGATCCAGTGGTCGATCTTCGCTTCGAGCAGACTGAGCGGTAAGGTGCCGTCGCCCAGCACCTGCTCGTGGAAGGCCGGCAGGCTGAACTTGTCACCCAGCGCCGTTTGTGCCCGCTGGCGTAGTTCCATGATCTTCAGCGCGCCGATCTTGTAGGCCAGCGCCTGGCCCGGCCATGCCATATAGCGTTCCGTTTCGCTTTTCGCGACGGCGTCGTAGCCCAGCGTGTCCTTCATGTACTGGATGGTCTTTTCGCGCGTCCAGCCTTTCGCATGCATGCCCGTATCGACGACGAGGCGGGTGGCGCGCAGCAGCTCGTCGTTCAGGTGGCCGAAGTACTGCGCCGGATCCTCGAACAGGCCCATTTCGCGGCCCAGGGTTTCGGCATACAGCGCCCAGCCTTCCGTGAACGCCGTGTTGCCGCCGAACTTGCGGAAGTTCGGCAGGCCCAGTTCCTGCATCAGCGCGATGTGGAAGTGGTGACCTGGCTTGCCTTCATGCAGGAACAGCGTCGTCATGCCCGTGTTGCCGTACTTGGTCGGGTCGGTCACGACGGACCAGAACACGCCGGGACGCGAACCGTCCGCCGCCGGCGCCGTGTAGTGGTCCGATGCCGTGTCGCGGCTCAGCTCCGGCTCCAGGCGCAGGTCCAGCTTTGCCTTCGGCAGCAGCGTGAACATCGATGGCAGCTTGGTGTCCAGCACGTCGTTCAGGCGGTGGTACTCGGCCTGCACCTGCTCTTCCGTCTTGAACGGGAAAAAGCGCGGTTGTTGCGAGACCCAGACCGGCAGGCCGGCCGGCGGACCGTCGTAACCCAGCTTTGGACCGAGGCGGGCAAACTCGCCCTGGATGCGCGCCACTTCCTTCAGGCCGATGGCGTGGATCTGTTCCGGCGTCAGGTTGGTCGTCGTCGAATCGGCCACGCGGACCTGGTACCAGGCCGGACCGTTCGGCACGTCGGCAATGCCCGTCGTCGTGCGGCATGCCGGCACGTACTGCTGCTCCAGGAACGAAGAGAGGCGGGCCAGCGCAGGCATCAGTTTTGCTTGGATGGTCTTGCGGTAGGCAGCCGTCAGGCGCGTTTTGTCGGCCGCGCTGAAGCCCGCCGGCAGCTTGCTGATCGGCGAGTAATAAATGCTCTGTTCCGGCGTGGCGCTGACGAGCTTCTGGAACTGCGGCAGCGCCGACACCATGATCGCCTTCGGCTGCGTCACGCCCGTGCGCATGCCTTCCTTCATGTTGACGATCGCCTGGTCGATCCACGCCGGCAGCTGGGTCAGGCGGTTCAGGTAGGCATCATATTGCTTGACGGTCAGCAGCGGCTGCGATGCTTCACCACTGGCGAAGTTCGCCAGCGTGATCGGCAGGCTGTCCATCTGGCTGATCGGCAGCAGATGTTCCGGGTAGGGTTCGTACGACAGCAGCGTCTTCAGTTCGAACGCCAGCACGTCGTAGTTGATCTGGTCGCTGCGTACGAGAGCCCGGCGGTCGATGGCGGCAAGGCGCTTCTGGAACTGACGGTGGCGGGCGAACTGCTTGGCACGCTCGGCCGGCGCGATGGCCATGCCGATCTGGTCGTCGAAACGGTTGTCGCCGTTTTGCGTGGCCCCCACCGGGTCGAACTTCGCGATGGCGTCGTAATACTCGTCCGCCAGCTTCAGGAACTGCTTGCTGGCGGCAGCCGAGACCGTGGCGGAGACTTTGCCTGCCGGCGCGGTGGGTACGGCCTGGACAGTGCTGAATGCCAGCAGCAGCGCGGCGGCGCCGGCGCACAGGGTGGCGGGGATGACACGGTGGTTCATGCGGGATTCCGTTTCGAAAGTAAAGTTGGAAAGAATCGCCGACAGCATAAGCGATCCGGTCGCGCAGGAAAAGATTTGTATAGACCAGCCAGCGGAGCGCTAAGCCGGTGCCGCTTCCGCCAGGCGATGCTCGTACAGCGCGGCCACCACGTCGGACTGCGTGACGAACCCGGCAAAACGCTCCTCGCGATCGACGACGGGAATATGGTGCAGCCCCTGGTCGGCCATCAGTGGCACCAGGTCGACGATCGGCGTGTCGACGTGGGCCACGCGCGGGCGCGGCGTCATGATCTGGCCGACCACCTCCGCCTTTTCCGAATGCGACATGCCGCTGGGCCGCAGGAACTCGATCAGCCGTTCGCGCATCGAGCGGTAATCGTCCAGCCCGCTGTGGCGCAGGAAGTCGCCCTGTGTGACGATGCCGATCACCCGGCGCGCGGGATTCAGGACGGGCACGGCCGCGATGTGGTGGCCGCGCATCGCCAGCCATGCGGTGCGCAGGCTGGTGCCGAACTCGGCGGTGACGACGTCTTTCGACATGATGTCGCCACACGTGATGACGCCGAAGCGGCGCTGGTAGGCGCGCAGCTCCGTCTGCAGGAACAGCGCTTCCAGGTCGTCGCGGCTGATGTCGAGCACCTGGCCGTAGCGCTTCAGCACGGCATCCAGGTCTTCCGGCTGAAAGCCCAGGCGCACCGTCGGCACCGCATCCTTGGTCGCGTGCGGATTCGGATGCGCCAGCACCTGGCTGTGCGGATAGCGCCGGCCCGTCAGGTTGTTATAGGCGATCGCCGCGATCACCAGCAGCAGCGAATCGACGAGGATGGGGCCGAACACGAACGAAAAGCCGGCCGCGTGGACGGCCGGGCCGCCGATCACGGTGGTCAGCGCCGCGGCACCGCCGGGCGGGTGCAGGCAGCGCAGGCTGAACATGGCGCCGATGGCAAGCGCCGTCGCCAGCGCGGCCAATGCCGGCATCGGCAGCGCATGGCCCAGCCAGCGCACACAGGCCGCACCGACCAGTGCGGCCACGACATTGCCGCCGACGACGGACCACGGCTGCGCCAGCGGGCTCGCAGGCAGGCAGAACAGCAGGACGGAGGAGGCACCCATCGGTGCAACGAGCCAGATGGCGTTCGCCCCCAGCAGGAAATGCGCGGTCAGACCGGTGATGAGAAGGCCCAGCAGTGCGCCACCGCAGGCGCGCAGTCGTTCGGTCGGGCTCGCCGTTCCTGCCGCCGGGATGAATGCGGTAAAGAAAGATTTGGAAAGCATCTTTCCATTATCCCACGGCGCAGCAGTTGCTGCAGGGCTATGCCGCAGTGCTACGTTGTTGTGCTGCCGTGCGCGACCAGGTCCAGCGGCAGGGCGGTCGTGTACTTGATCTGCTCCATCGAAAAGGCGGACGACACGCCCGTCAGGTTGGCCGTGCGGATGAGCTTTTTGTAGAAGCGGTCGTAGCCCTCGATATCGGTCGTGACGACTTTCAGCAGGTAATCGACGTCGCCGCTCATCCGGTGGAACTCCTGCACTTCCGGCAGGGCGATGACGGCGGCGGCAAAGCGTTGCAGCCATTTCTCGTCGTGCTGGCTGGTGCGCACGCTGACAAACACGGTGACCGGCAGCCCCGTCTTGCGGCGGTTGACGATGGCCACGCGGCTGTCCAGGTAGCCTTCTTCCTCCAGCCGCTTCAGCCGCTTCCAGCAGGGCGTGCTGGTCAGGCCGACCCGTTCGGCCAGCTCGGCAACGGACAGCGTGCCGTCCACCTGCAGCGCGCCGAGGATGGCGTAATCGAACTTGTCGAGATGATTCATGCTTTGATTTACCCGTTCTAGGAATGAACATGCTGCAACCAGCACTCTTGACGGTCATTTTAGGACAAATTCTTCGCCCTTAACAATTAAGCTATCTGGATGACGACTGAACTCTACCTGGATGGCAACGCCACCACCGCCGTCCTGCCGGCAGCGCTGCGTGCCGCCGTGCAGGCGATGGAGAATTGTTATGGCAATCCCAGCAGCAGCCACGCGACGGGCCTGAAAGCCAGGGCGCTGATGGATGCGGTGCGCGCCCGGGCACGCCAGGTGCTGGGCGCGGGCGACGGCCGCCTGATGTTCAACAGCGGCGCCACGGAAGGCATCCAGACGGCGGTGCTGTCGGCACTGTGCGCGGTTCGCGCGCGGCGCGATGCCGGTGAAGCGACGGGCACGCTGCTCGTCTACGGTGCCACCGAACACAAGGCCGTGCCGGAAAGCCTGGCGCACTGGAACCGCCTGCTGGGTCTGAACCTGGCCTTGCACAAGCTGCCCGTCGATGGCGACGGCCGCCACGACTTGGCGGCATTGCGTGCGCTGGCGCCGCAGGCGGCGTTCGTCTGCACGATGGCGGCGAACAACGAGACCGGCGTCGTCTCCGATCTCGACGGCGTCGCCGAGGCGTTGACCGGCAGCCCCGCGCTGTGGATGGTCGACTGCGTGCAGGCGCTGGGCAAGCTGCCGCTGCGGCTCTCGTCGACGCGCATCGACTACGCACCGTTCTCCGGCCATAAACTGTACGCGCCCAAAGGCATCGGCATGCTGTACGTGCGTGCCGGCGCGCCGTTCACGCCGCTGATGATGGGCGGCGGCCAGGAAGGCGCGCAGCGCTCGGGCACGGAAAACATGGCCGGCATTGCCGCGCTGGGCGCCGTACTGGCGGCCCTCGACGACGGCACCACGTTCCGCACGCACGCCGAGCTGACGGCCATGCGCGACGGGGTGGTGGAAGCCCTGCGCGCCGCGCTGCCCGGCATCGTCTTCAACGCCCCTCTCGACAGGGCGCTGCCGACGACGATCAATTTCTCCGTCCCTGGCCTGTCCAGCAAGGAGCTGCTGGACGTGTTCGACGCGGCCGGCATTCGCGTCTCCGCAGGCAGCGCCTGTTCCGCCGCAAAGGCCGCGCCCAGCTATGTGCTCGATGCGATGGGCCTGCCGGCATGGCGCAGCAGCAGCGCCGTGCGGCTGTCGTTCGGGCCTGCAGTGGAGGCGTCCACCATTGCCGCCGCCTGCGCGCGGATTGCCCGCTGTGGCGAGGCGTTGCGCCGGTCCGGCATGCTCGCGGCAGCGGGGCCGGATGCACCGCCGCTGGATGGTCCGACGCAGCTGACGGCGGGCGGCAGCAACACGTGGCTCGTCTGCGACGCGGCCAGCCGCACCTGTGTCGTGATCGATCCGCAGACGGCGCTGGAAGCACGCGTCGATACGCTGCTGCGCGGCCATGGCTACGAACTGCTGGCGCGGTTGTCCACTCGCGATGACAGTGGCGGCGTGCCGATGCCGGGCGATCGCGTGCTGCGGCGCGTGACCGTCGGGGCGGACAAGTGTTGTTATGTGCTGGACGGCGCACCCGCGTATGCATTCACTGGCGCGGCCAGCCCGGCCGAACTGGCCGCGCTGCTGCCGCCGGAGACGCTGCTGTGCCCCGGTTTCGAAGAGCAAAGTGCGTGTTGTACCAGTCTGCGCGTCGCGCTGGCTGGCCAGGACGCATCCGCAATGGCAGGCGTGCATCTGGATGGCCCGGCGCTGACCGCGCTGCTGCGCGACCATCCGGATGCGCTGCTGGTGGACGTGCGCGAAGCGTACGAACACGCCGCCTGCGCCGGCGGCATGGCGGCCACGAATGGACTGTTGAACGTACCCCTGAGCCGCCTGGCCGCTTGGCTGCCGGAGTGGCTCGCGCGTCCCGAAGCGTCGCGTGCGCCGTTGATCTTCTTCTGCCGCAGCGGCAACCGCAGCACACGCGCGGCCGAGTGCCTGCGCCGGCACGGTTATCCTCATGCTTACCACCTGGCCGGCGGCGTCGCCCTGGCCGCGCTGCCGCTGGCAGCCTGATTCCTCGTAGCGTGTTTTGCCCTTTACGGCGGCCCTTCGGGGCCGCCTTTTTTTTAACGTCAGTTCGGGGTCAGGTCCGACATTCGGACATTTGCCGCCAGAAATGTCC
>Ga0308166_1003033_pt1 | contig 14622 bp, 12 predicted proteins | sample PhyCR2_2_FD_202137 | JGI IMG/M metagenome (GOLD analysis project Ga0308166, IMG submission 202137) | Phyllosphere microbial communities from UC Gill Tract Community Farm, Albany, California, United States - DLSLCC.R2 | ecosystem: Host-associated > Plants > Phyllosphere > Unclassified | place... | reverse complement strand
CAAAAGAGGAATTACCCATGGCAGCAAATTGCCCAACGGACAACACAAAGTTGTTTGGCCGCGCCATTGTGCTCGAAGTAGCTGATGGTTGCGCCGATACAGTACCGCAGGAGTCAGAGTGGAAGGCTCTGGCTGCAGGTACCAGTAAAGGTTTCGACTTCTCGCCCAACAGCGTGACGTCAGATGCCGATGACACCAAAGGCTACGTAGAGAACATTGTTACAAACGCTGACTTCACTATCTCGTTTGAGGGCGAAGTTCGCCGCAATGATAAGTTGGACCAGTATGGCGTTGGTCGCCTGATTAAGTATTTCAACACTGAGATTCAGGCAGCACGCCAGCCCACCCTGTGGGTTCGTATGGAATTCGGCCCGGTTACGTTCATCGGCTACATGCTGATCAACGCATTGAGCTCTGACGGCGGCACTAACGACATCATCACTTTCTCCACCGAGTTTAAGGTGGCGGCAGCCGATACCATCCAGGTGGTTGATACGGATGACAGCGTTCCAGCTACTGGCGTTACCGTGACTCCAGCGACTACCTCAGTCGTAGTTAGTGCGACTCGCCAGCTGACCGGCACGGTATTACCGGCTGATGCAACTGACAAGTCCGGCACATGGACAACCTCAGATGCTACGAAAGCAACCGTCAGCAGCACCGGCCTGGTTACTGGTGTGGCCGCCGGCACAGCGACGATCACCTTCAAGTCGAACGACGGCAATTTCACAGGTACCACAACTGTAACGGTTACTGCTTCGTAACCATTCCAAATGGGCTGGCTTCTTCGGCCCATTGATAATGATTATGGAGACCACATGACGCCGTATAAAGAGATTGGTGAGTGCCTCATCACGGTTGGTGAGGATGAGTATTTCTTCCGCCCGTCATTCGCTGCTATGTCCCGCATCGGGGAGCCCCACGAGATTGTTCAGACCTTTGCAGACCTGCACCACGATGAGCTGACTCCGCTTATAGAGCGAGCAACTGACGCATATGGACACGTTCCGGCCTGGCTAATCGAGCACATCCGCAACTGCAGTTATGGCAAGCGGGCGCTTATGGCTGCCATGACTGTGATGCAGGCTTGCTGTGAGGATGATTTGTCGGCGCTTATAGGTGAACTGCGCCCGGCCAGAGCGAAAGGCAGGACATTTAAGCGCCGCATGGGCCTGATTGGTGACTTTGAGCTGCTCCTAATCGCTCAGTCCCTGATAACACACGGCATCATCGGTAAGGCAAAGGTTCGTCAGTTACAGCGCCATGAAAGCGGCAAGGCAACGACAGAGTTTAATGCTTTTGACTACGTCAGTGCGGCCCGCAATCATTTCAGCATGAATCGCTCAGAAGCCGAGCAACTAACGATGACCGAGTTTCAGCACATGCTTGCAGCGAAGTACCCTGACCAGAAGGGATTCACTCGAGAGGAGTATGAGGCTGTTGCGGATGACTATCTTGCTAAAAAGGCGAAGAGGCTGGCGAAGGAAACCAGAAGCCAGCCTATCGATCTTATTACTTCTGCCTAAAGTCGTTATCCCACTTTTTATTTCGTGAGGATACTTCAACAGCCATTTCCCCGACAATAATATTCAATGCAAGGCTTAGTTTAAGCTTGTTGCTCGACTCTTCAGAATCAAATGTTGCATATCCGAGATATTCACCACTTTCATTGAATGTCTTAATGTAATGTTTCCCGGTTAATTCCTTGCCTTTGGATCCAAGATGGTTGTCAAGGTTACTCCGGATGCTGGCAATCTTGCTGTCCGGGATTTCCTGCCTTGAAGGATTATGGGCAATATCATTTCTCAATGTGTTGATGACTTTGAATGCTTTATAGAGGCCATCGGGGAGGCCAGTGTTTTTAGCTAATTTTAGCTTAGAACTGCATTCAATTAGCAACTGACTGCCATCATCATCGAATAATTGTGGAAAACCCGTGGAGGCACAAACCCAAGCCTCAACCATTTTCTCGCATAGAAGATGGACTCTCAAAACCGTGCCGGTTGAATCATCCGTTTGGGATGCTTTAATCACAAAGTCATTAACATCAATGGATGTGAATACATCCATATAAATTTTGGCGTCCAATCAAGCCTCCAGTGGTTTATAGTTTTACTCAATTCAGGAAAATATAACTCAATTAGCCTCGCTCCGGCGGGGTTTTTTTACGCCCGGAGAAAAGCGAATGGCAGGCGAACAGCAGGTTGGCAACATCGTTTATGAGATTGAAATGAATGTCGCCAGGCTTATCGAAGGGCAGCGGCAGGTAAATGATCGCCTTAACAAATTAGACCAAGGCTTTAACAGCACAGCCAAATCGGCTGGGAATGCGGAAAAGTCGTTTTCATCATTAACAAGAGTGGCAACAGCGCTTTCAGCAGCTATCTCGGTGCAGCAGGTTGCAGAGTATGGAAATGCCTGGGTAACGGTTAGCAATAAACTGGCGAACTCCGTCCGGGCTAATGAGCAGCTTGCTGATGTAACCCAGCGCGTCTTCGATATCTCACAGAACACCCGGTCAAGTATTGAGGCTACCGCCACACTGTATGGTCGGCTGGAGCGCTCTACTAGAAGCGCAGGTACCAGCACTGGCGACCTCATTAAGCTCACCGCGACCATCAACAAGGGCTTGGCTGTCTCAGGTGCAACGACCGAAGAAGCAAGCTCGACAATGACACAGCTTTCTCAGGCGCTCGCCTCCGGCGTTCTGCGTGGCGAAGAGTTTAACTCTATCTCTGAAAACGGAAGCCGCCTTGCTGTTGCGCTGGCTGATTCACTTGGTGTCACAATTGGCCAATTGAGAGCGATGGCAGCAGAGGGAAAACTCACCACAGAGGTTGTGGTTAATGGTCTGCTAAAGCAAAGCGATGCGATCGCAAAAGAGTTCGCTAACACTGCCCTTACCATGGGGCAGGCATTTACTGTTGCAACCAACAACATCACCAAGTTTGTAGGTGAGAGCTCAAGCGTCAGTACATCTATAAAAATCTTCAATCAGGGTGTTATCTCTCTCAGCGAGAACTTAGATATTGTCGCTAACGTAGTTGCAGCAGCCGCAGTAATGTTTGGCGGTAGATTTACTGGCGCTCTGGCTATGGCAACGAAAGCAAGAGTAGATGACGCACTGGCAGCCAGAGCGCAAGCGGTAGCTACCGCACAATCCACAGCAGCCACTGCCACTTCAGCTACCGTAGTCGCCAGAAAGGCACTGCTGGATAAAGAGTCCGCCTTGTCTTCGCTGGCACTTGCGCAGGCTGAGTATAACGTTGCCAAAGGCTCTTCGGCTGAGGGCTTTGCTCTGCAGAATCTTAATGCTGTTAAGTCAGTGGCCATCCAGCGCTCTGCCTCATATTCAGAGGCCCAGATTGCGCAGGCTGCCGCAACCAGAACAGCTACCGCTGCAGCAGTGACAGCCACAACCACCATTAAATCACTTGCCAATGGCGCACTTGCTCTTATCGGCGGCCCTGTTGGTGCGGCAGTTATAGCAGCCGCTGGAATCTTCTACTTCTATCAGAAGATGCAGCAGGCACGGCAGGAAAGCATCGATTTTGCTGACAAGCTCGATGGCGTCATTGCCAAAATGAAGAGCATGAGTCAGGTTCAGCTTGCTGCTGAAATCGACAACGCCAGCAAATCAATCCGTGCTCAGGCTGAAGCCTTAAAAGATAACCAGTCCACACTTGAGGCTAACGAGCTTCAGCAGTCGCGGTTACGTCGAACTCTCGGATCTCTTGAAGAGGGCAGCCTTCTCTATAAAGTCACGCTCTCTGAGCTGTCTGATGTTCAAAGTGAGCACACACAGTTGATGGCGCAGAACGAAACTGCGCAAGAAAAGCTCAGTCAGACCGTCAGTAAAACCGGCATTCTTCGCGCCCAGATGAATGGCACATTTGCTCAGGGGATCGATTTACTAAAACGTGACGGCGACGCTGCTGGCGTTGCTAGCGGTCTGATGAATCAGTTCGGTCATGCAATCGACTTCGCCAGCCGCGCAAAGGACAAGTTCAACTCTACCAGCCTGCAAATCCCTCGCAGTGATAAGGCAGATGCTTACAACAAAGATCTGGCTGATGAAAACACGCTTCTTGCTATAACCGATAAACGCCTCCGCGCCGTAACCAAGGCTCGGATGGAGGCAGCGGATAAAGGTGGCAACCAGAATCAGGTTAACGCCGCAGGTCAACTGGCTGGGGCGCAGTACGATCTTCAGGCAGCAGAGGCAGCTAGGAATAAAGAAACGAAGGAGGGATTGGCGGCCGGTAAGAAAGCTGAAACACAGGCTGAATCAATTGCGCAGAAGTTGGCCAACCTGAAGCAGCAGTCAGAGCTGGCTGGCGACTCAACTCGCGAGTTAAGTCGCGAGCAGGCAATTCTGACGGCCCAACAGTCTTTGGGTAGCGCGGCAACGCAGAACGATATCAAACTTGCTGGCCAGTATGCTGCAGCGAAGTGGGATACCAGTAACGCTATACGCGCCCAGGCGGCTGCAGAGAAGCTGCTTCCGCAGGCTAAAGAAGATGCAGGCTACAAGCAGGATGTTGCCGATCTGCAGGCGGCATTGTCAGCCAAAAAGATTAGCCAGGAGCAGTACAACGAAACCGCTGAGCGGCTTGAGCAGGAGCATCAGGTTAACCTCGCGAAGATCCGCGCCAATCAATCCGTGACACCACAGCAGCAGGCTGCCGGCGCAGTTGACCCTGTGCAGGCGCTGGCGAATGAAAACGCTCAAAAGTTGGCACTTATCCAGCAGTTTGAGAGCCAGAAAGTCCTCACTGAGCAACAAAGCCTTGCACTACGCAATGCGGCAAACACTCAGTACGAGCAACAGCGCACTGCTGCAATGTGGACCCTCTTTAGCCAGCAAAACGCCGGTAATGCCGCACTAGCAGAAACGTTTGAGTCCCTTCAGGGCAATGCGTCAAACGCTCTGACAGGCATTGTAACCGGCAGCATGAGCGCCCAAGAGGCTATGTCCTCTCTCACCAGTAATGCGCTTAACAGCTTGATCAATTCCTTCGTTCAGATGGGGGCAGAATGGGTTAAGTCTTCAGTAATCGGAGCGGCAGCTCAAACTACCGCTATCACAACCACAACTGCGGCATCTGTTGCTGGCACCGCCACCACCACCGCAGCAAGCACTGCAGCCGCCGGCACCACTATGGCCGCATGGTTGCCAGCAGCACTTGTTGCTTCAATCGGGTCATTTGGTGCTGCAGCAGTCGTTGGTGGCGGCGCATTACTGGCTGCGTTCGGCTTGATCGCAGGGCTTTCAGGCAAGCGTAAGAACGGTGGCCCGGTATCGGCAGGCTCCATGTATCAGGTAGGCGAGGGGGGCATGCCTGAAATCTATCAGGCCAGCAGTGGCAAGCAATACATGATCCCCGGCGATAACGGTTCAGTGATAAGCAATAAGGACATGATGTCATCAGCAGGCGGCTCAGGTGGGGTAGTAATCAACATTCAGAACTACACCAGCGCCACGGTTGATGCTCAGGCCAATAACACAGGTGGCGGGCTGACAATAGACGTCATTGTGGCAGACCTGAACCAGGGCGGGCCAATCCGGCAGGCAATAACCCGCAACACAACAGCATCAGCGAGGGCTACAGAATAATGGCTATTGATTATCCTGACTGGCTCCCGCTGGCTCAGAAGTCTAATAAAAACGTCACCAGTGATACGGGTTTCCGCACTGACCAGCCACAGGTTGGTGCGCCAATCTTCCAGAAGCTTACTGACGACCTTAAATCCTCATTCAGCCTGACATGGATATTCACGCGCGATCAGCACCGTGCCTTTTACCAGTGGTTGCGCAGTCCTAACTATCTGGATAACGGCAATCAGTGGTTCAGCATGAGGTTGTCGACCGGGACAGGCGATTCGGGATTGGAGGTGCAGGAGCTCCACTTCACAGCGTATCCAACATGGAACCAGAGCGGCTCAGTTTTCACTTGGACGGGTAGCGTTATTGCCCGAGAGCTGAATAACTCAGATGACGGCTTTGAAGATATCTTGCTTGAGCTTCCGCCGCCATGGGGTAACTGGCTGGATATTGTCGTCACTGGTTATCCCGATGGAAGGGATATGGAATCATTACCAAGGGTGCCTTAATGCCGACATTCAGAGAATTCAAAAGCCAGCGGCCCAATCGGGTGCTGTTTGATACATTGACTTTCTATAACCAGACATTCGGTTATATCAGGCTAGTAGACAGGCAGGTGTTCCCAAAAACTTTTGCCGGTCAAATCTATACACCGTGCCGCATGGAAATCAACGAAAGCCAGCAGAGCAGCACGCCTGTGATTGATTGCAGCGTAAAATTCAGCCGTCTTGCACAAGATTTTAAGCAGCAACTTAAGCTCTGGCGAGGGTATGCTCGCATCACTCCAATTTCTGCCACATACCAGCGATTTGACTCTGCGGATATGAATACTCCGCTGAAGCCATGGACGCTATACGTCAACGACGTCAGCATGGATCAGAGCGATGTAACCGTTACGTTGACGCTAAAAAATCCGCTTAATAACAACATTGGCCGGCTATATACGCCTGAGGAATTCCCGGGGTTGCAGAATGCTTAAGCCTGAATTTATTGAGAAGGTGATGGGGGCTCCATGGAGTGATAGGTCATGCACCTTTGAGGCTATGGATTGCTGGGCGCTTGTAGTTCTCTACTACCGTCATGTGCTGGGCGTAGAGATTCATCATCATCCTGACTACGAATCTGGCGCTGACTTCCTGACGTGCTTTACAGGTGAGGTCGTTTACTGGCGGCAAACGGAGGTCTTCAGTGAAAACGGAATCTTTATTGCCTGGTACGGCAGCCAACCTGTTCACGTCGGACTAACTCTTGATGGGCGGGCCTTACATAGCCGCGGAGAGAGCGGGCATGTGCGCTCAGACAGCATCCGAACAATACAAAAACTATTTACGCGCGTGGAGTTCTTTAAGTATGCCAATCGTCCAGATTCAGCGTGTTCCTGGGTTGCCGAAAGAGAGAGTTAAAGCCCCTGCGGGTGTGCCGTTCAATGAGTGGCTGGCAGGCCAGAATCTTCATAACGAACTACGCATTAGCGTTAACGGTCAGGAACTGCAGGACGATGACGATATCGGTTTCAGCCTGCAAGAAGAAGACCGGGTTATCATCTTCGACCAGCCTAAATCAGGCGATCTGGCTAAAACCCTCCTAAACCCGCTCGAGCACTTCAACCCGATAAAGTTTACTCAGAAAATCATGAGTGGGCTAATCAAGCAGCCTGGGGCAGGCAATATCGGGCAAAGCAAAACGTCATCGAATAACAGCCTTAAGGGTCAGTCTAACCTTGCCCGAAATGGTGAAGCCAAGCCTGACAATTACGGTCTCATCAGGTCGTTCCCGGATCTTATTCAGGAGTCGCTCTTCGAATATTCAGGAAATCTGAAATACCTGACAGAGTTCATGAACTTTGGCATTGGAACATACACGATCAGCTCAGTCAGATATTCAGAAAGCAACCTAGGATCAATGGCCGGAGCCTCATTCACCATTTTTAATCCAGGTGATGCTATCAGCACCATAAAGGAGGGCTATCAGTTTGATGATGTTGATGGGCAGGAGGTGCCAGGCAAGAACGAGTCTGATGATTTCCCTATTGAGAGCGCCACTGCTAATGCGGTAGTGAGCGGCAGTTACTCAGGCGGTCAAATCCTGATGAAGATAGTAAAGCAAACAAGCTTCGACTACTTCATGGGTTTAACCTTGCCTCACGCTGTATCATTTGTAGTTAACGCCACATATCCCACGGCTAGCGGAAATGTAACCCAGGATTTTACATTATCAGGCAACCTCATCTCCGCAACTGAAACCTCTGACGGGGCGGTTATAGCACCTACTTATTTCTATAACTTCGTAATAGATAGTATTGAGGGATCAAACGCCTCATACATATCAACTGCGACGATAAATACAACCAAGTTTATACTGAACGACAATCAAGCACTGGCGATTGGCCCCTTCTTTTCACCAGTAGAGTCCTCTCAGCTCTGGCTTCATACTCAGTCAGGGCTTGGCGGTAAAAGTGAGACTAACTGGCAGGTAACAATATGGAAGGTGAACGACGACAACGTTCAGATACCGGGCACCACTCAACGATTCTCATACCGCCAAACGACGCCGCATCAATCTACATCTGATACCTTTTATCGAACCGATAAACTGGTGCCGGCTGGAGGTTATGGAAGATATGCTGTGACATTCCAGCGAACAGATAATAGCGGCGACAACAGCAAGCTAAAGGTTGAAGCCATCCACAGCGTGAATACCCGTAATAACGTCAGCTACCCTAATGACACGCTCGTACGCGTTACGGTCAGACAGACTGAGAATGCAACCAGTGCGCGCGACAGGAAATATAACGCTTTAATCAACCGGCACGTCATCACTTACAACCTGAGCACGCAGAAAGTCGACTACGCAATCAGGGCCTCGAGAAAGTTTGCAGATATAGCGCTGCACAATTGGCTGATTATTGGTGGACAGCCGGAAAGCTCAATAGACATATATGGACTCTATCAGATTCAAGCTGAACTCGATGCCAGAGACTCACGGCTTGGCTATTTCGATTACACATTTGATGATGAGGATGTTTCTCTTGGGCAGAGGATGGAAACTATATGTGATGCGGCCGGGGTTAGTGTTTACTGGGATGACAGCGTTCTATCTTTCACGCTAGATACAAAAAGAAGTGTTCCAGCAACTGTTTTCAACAGGTCAAATACCGTTGAGGCAGGATACTCTTTGAGTTATGACATGACATTGCCTGGCGGCTATGACGGCGTCGAGGTCCAGTACCGCAATCCGGTAACCAACAAGCAGGCCTACGTACGCTACCGTGTGCGAAATAATCAGATAGAAGCAGGACAGCCGCTCAAAGCTAAGAAATTTGAAATGATGTACATTCGTGATGGCTTCCAGGCTGACTTTCGTGCGAAGAAAGAGTGCCAAAGATTGCTTTATTCTCGTATGAGCATGGCAATAACAGCCCTTGCAGACGGTGAGTGGGTAAATGTCGGGGATATGGTTCAGGTGCCTGATACGTATGACACTAATCAGCAGGCTGGATATATAGTATCCCGTAACGGGAATGCCTTTGAGACCAGCGAGCACATTAAATTTTCTGGTTCGATGTTTGTTGTTATTACTGACTCTTTAGGTAACTCATCTGCTCGCTATGCTGCTTCCCCTCGCAATGATACTGCATATGGTTTCATCGCTGATTTACCTCAAATCCCATTGAATATTTTCGATGGATACGAGATTCAATCACCTTCAAGGTACTTCATAGCCACTACGGAAGAGCTAAATGCTACTCAGTGGGTGATAAGTGAGAAGCAGCCAAATAGTGATGGAACAACAGCATTAACGCTAGCTGAGTACAGCGATTTGATTTACCCCTAAAACTCATCCTCTCAATACCAGGCCAGCCCCAGAGCTGGCCTTTTTTATGGAAAAATTATGGCTACTCAACCAACTCAACTGCCAGTTCCGAGTGAATCACCGCGAGACTTAAAGTTTAACGCAGGAAAGATCGATGAGTTTGTAACATCAATGCTGTATCAATATAGAGACAGATTTGGCAATGATCATTACACGATCGAAGGTATTTGCTGGTTGGCGAAACAGGCAATTTCTCAATATGGTTACATAACCATTGATTCATTCCAGGCTGGCGCAACTATCAATCTACCTAACCAAGTGTTACGCGACACATCATCAGGAGAATATTACCGCTGGGATGGAGCATTTCCGAAGGCTGTAACACCTGATTCGGCACCTGAAACTTCCGGAGGGATTGGCGCGGGTAAGTGGATTGCAGTAGGCGATGCTTCACTCCGCGCCTCTCTCAGAAACCAAGAAGAAGGCAATGGCGATGCCTTGATAGCAGTAAAGCAGCCTTTAAATGGTTCGGTATCTCGAACGCAGCATGAAAAAAACCGTGACGTGATAAGTGTGAAGGATTTTGGTGCTATTGGAGATGGCCTGCATGATGATACGGCAGCCTTTATAGCAGCTATCAATTCATTGCAATCTGGCGGCCGAATTATTATTCCTGCAGGAAAATATATACATAGCGATGAGCTAAAGATTGCAGGGAAAATAATTTACCTGATTGGTGATGGAAAGGGTGTAACAAGCCTGATCAACGTAAATGAGAATGCAAACGGTTTAGTGTTTGACCTCAACTACGCGCAGGGCGGTGGAGTAAGAGGTTTATCAATAACCGCAAAGAGTACACAAACCGACCCGCAAAGCCACGGGTCGTATGGCACGGGATTAACGGTTATCAACTCTAATGACAACTTCCTTTGCGATGACTTCGAGGTTCTTCGTTACGACAATGGAATTGATGTAAAAAACTGTTATCAACCTTATTTCACAAATTTCCGCGTGATGTGGTTTGCTGGATGGGGCATTCGACTGGCTCCATACACAGGATCACCAGGAGAAGCTGCTGGCAATGGCGCCCAGTTTCATATCGGTAAAATTGGGAATACGGGCTATACAGGCCCTGTTGGAGACAGTGTCGGTATTCTTGTGCAATATGGCTCGGGAGAATTCTTCTCGGATATAGATGTGCAGAGAACTGGGTATGCTGTAATCTTCAAACCTACAGCGACCAGTTGGGTGCGCCATATCTGGATGGATAATGTTTTGGGCGATACTTCAGTAGCGGATGGTTGGGTGATAGATCAAACGCTAGGGGGAGACCTTCGCGACTTGTTGCTGCAGAATTGTTGGTCTTCATACTCAGGAAATGCCGGGCTGGTCATAAAGGGCAATCCATCAGACATAAACTGGAAGAACGGAACCATTCGTGATAATGGGACATTTGGGGTTCAAATATCAGGTGGATCATTCATCCAGTTCCAGGGAACAACTATAAATAACAACAGCATGAATAACTCGCTTAACTATTCAGGCGTTGTTATTGATGGCTCAAGCAATAACATGTCCTTTAATGGATGTATCATTGGCAATCTCCCGGGCTCAACAAGTCATTACCAGGCATATTCTTTTGACTTCCTGTCATCTACAGCGTCTACAAATTTCCGTTTAATCAATAGTGACCTTAGCTCATATGGTTCTGGATTTGCCCCAGTTAACATTCGACCTGGTGCAGCCGTAGTGGGGCTATTCTCATCTAACCTTCCTCTGCGATCGGCAATCATAAACAGCACACAAAAAATGGAAATATCTTTAAATTCTGGCAGCACCATACCGGCCGGAGCTGCACGCTATATAGGTGCTTTTGGATCATCTACGGATGTAAATTCAGCCGCAACAGTCGTTTCTTCTGGCGTCATCACCGGCGTAAGGGTGGCTGTTTCAAGTAATCCCGGCGGCACCTTTGCTTATAACATTATTGTTAATAGCACTTCTTACTCATTAGGAAGCATTACTGGAGGGTCATACTCCCTGGTTGCTAGCCCAACAATAAAAGTAAGTGATGGTGATAATGTTATTTTACAAGTGATTACAGATGCTGGGTCGGCAGTATCCTATCACAGGGCAACTATAACAATGACGCCGTAATATTACATGGCCCGTTAGGGCCATGTATTCACCTGTGGATCGTATATCCATAAATCTTTACTTCTTCATCACTTTCAATATTTATTCTTAATTCTAAATCGTCAACATCTTTATCTATATATACATCGTCATCTATAATATTCCCATCAGTTAGGTTACTAAGTGGCAGCTTTATAGAAATTGATTTGTTTGCAGAAAAGACTTCTGCATAAGGCTTACCAGAGTAGACCCGACCACTCATGACAACCCTGTATTTTCCCTTATTGATTTTTACATATGGCCCGGATAAGAAAAAGCCATGTTGCCCATTGCTTCTTATTCCCCCATCAGGATCGATGTTATAGTTCCGCAATGGCAAACTATTTTCATTTATCCTCTTAAAAGATACGCCATGTGGAGGCATGGGCATTTCATTCCAAACAAGTATGCTCATTGATTGATATTTAAGATTTTTTGATGGGGGGCCAAACTGATCTATGGCAGTTTTAATTTCACCGCTGTCTCTTGAGATGAAGAAATTCCCACTCCTTGAATACCAGTCTTCTCTTGAAAGCCAGTTACGAGGTCTTATGCTGCCATCTGTATCGACTGGGTAGATGTTAACCTTACTAACTGCTGTAATTATAGATGCTTTCCAGAACTCACCATAGCCATTTAAAAGATTTTGAGATTGCAAGTAGTCTCCAAGTCTGGAGTAATATACTTCTTCGGTTTCAGGCTTGTTATAGATCCAGGTAAGATTGCAAAGAGATAATATAATCAATGCTACTTTGTATACCGTAAATTTAACCTCTATGTTTCTGGCAATGAGCAAAGTAGCACTTACTACAGAGAAAAAAAGGAATCTGGTGGAAGTAATATCTATAGCGACCTTGCTAAAAATAAATGCACCGAATGGTACTGCTGTAGTAAATATCAGAAGAGTATCAATGGCGCTTTTACCAAACCCCCTAACCATTGCAACTACAAAAAGGGCAACGTAAATAATCAAAAGCATAGCTTTTGCAATAGAAATAGTTATTCCTATTGAGTCGCTATCGAAATTTATTGAAAAATATAATAACACCCCCTGAATGGCAAGGGTTGCGTTACCAGCGATCTCATGAATAGACGCTATCGACTGAGAGCCTATGCCTGGAACGTTATAATAGAAAAGTGAAGGCAGGGCTAACGATAATATCAAATAAACCATTATTGACAGGCAGCAAGCCAGGGCAATAATAAAATCCTTGTTTTGTCTTTTGACAGCAAATTGTATGGATGATGAAATGAAGCAGGGTATTATAAAAATGAATATAATTAACTTGTCAGACTCTGCGAAAATACCACATAGTAATGATGCTGTTAGCAATTTTATTAATGGTGCCCTTAATGATTCTTTAGATATGCAATATAGGCATATCATTGATAATAGATATATGCCACCATGTATATTAAGCTCTATTGCATTCGCAATGATAAAAAAACTAGGTATCAATACTACAGGTGCTATTAATAATATCCCGCTCTTGTTTTTTTCATAAACAATTCTGAAGGAAAGATATGAGAATAATGAATAAAATATAGCAGGCATAATGTGAGCTAAAGCAGGGCTGTAGCCTACAAGCTTTATAGCCAGAGCAGTCCATATTATATCTGAAAATAGATATGATTGAGTTGAAAGAGACCAGCCCGATAGTGATGAGTTTCCACTAGCCAAATCCTTTGCTATAAGAAGCGAGGACATGTTGTCGCTATTTGAACCGATTTGATAAGATAACCAAGTGTAAAATAGAACACCACAAATAAAAAATACTACAGTTTTCAATGTGTTAGATAAGATCATTTTATATCCCTCTTAAAATACAGCAATCCGTTATCAAAATTATCAAACCAGTAGACAAGTACATCATCGGATAATGGCGATACGAACATTACTATCAATACAATCATGAAAATTCCCAAAACCATATCTAACTGTAATTGTATGTTGCGTAAGTGGTTTTGTTAAGCATAAAAAAGCCCCGGCGACGGGGCAGAGTGTACCGCGCCAGTCTCAGCGGGCTGCGGGTGTAATTTGAGATTAGTCACTCGCCACGTCCAGCGCCAACTAAAAACCCTTCACCATCAACCCCTTTACAAATCTGTGAACCGCTCCGCCTTGATCAAATCTATCGATCGATATTACTGTTTATCCATACAGTTTTTATCAGAGGAGGATTAATTATGGCTAGAGAGAGTGACATACACGCGGCGTTCACTGGAGCGATAACAACAGATGGCAGGGGGCGTCAGATTGTCACCACTGCGGCGTTCCAGAAGCGCTTGGGTGACGTGAACCAGGTATGAACGCTGGCAGAGTGCAATCGGTGGATACGTCGATACCAGAACTTCTTCTTCGAGCTCGTTACCGAGGAAAGCGAGAATAAGACCTGGTCGCTACGCAACATGGGATACGTGAGGTAATTATGGGATTTCCATCACCCGCGTCCGATTACATCGAGCGACGCATCGACCTGAACGATGTACTGATGCCTCACCGCAACAACATGATCCTGATTGAGACGCCTGACGGTTTCGTGCTGGCTGACAAGTCACTCAAGCCAGCGGCGGGAGACAAGATAGCATTTCAGATGGGCGAGTTCCCGCAACTGGGCAGATTGTTCACTACAGGGATTATCACCTCAGACGGCGAAACGATCGACGGAGAGGGCATGGAAGGCATCATTGTGCTGGGTAAAGTGACGGCGGAGGTGGTGTCGGTCTACGTACCGCTACGTCCGACGATTTGAACCGAAGTCACATCAGGCATAATATGATGTTAACAACGACGTGAAAGCCATAGTGAAATTTTATTTAGTACATTGATTAGTACATAAAAAATCATGGTGCTAAAATTTTAAATCGTAAGTTATTGATGGTAAAAGAATATAGATATCAAGCAACTCATTTACTTGTGTAACCTGGAGCGTGAACGCCATTTCGGGCGGGCCGCGGAAGCCAGTTTTGTTACACAGCCAACCCTCTCTATGCGCCTGAAGAATCTTGAGCGCGAGCTGGGCCTGCCG
>Ga0308166_1003032_pt1 | contig 14625 bp, 10 predicted proteins | sample PhyCR2_2_FD_202137 | JGI IMG/M metagenome (GOLD analysis project Ga0308166, IMG submission 202137) | Phyllosphere microbial communities from UC Gill Tract Community Farm, Albany, California, United States - DLSLCC.R2 | ecosystem: Host-associated > Plants > Phyllosphere > Unclassified | place... | reverse complement strand
GGGTGTAGTCGTAGCGCAGGCCCGGCAGGAAGGTCCAGTCGTTCCAGCTGATCTGATCCTGGGCGAACAGGCTGTAGGTGTTGATGGTCGGATCGGGGAAATCAGAGGCCTTGGCCAGCACGTCCGCCGCACTGGTCGCGCCAATCGCCGTGCAGCCGCGACCGACGGCCACGCAGGTGCCGTCGCCGCTGCGTGAACCGGTGACTTTCTGCTGTTTGATCGTGGTGCCGTAGGTCAGCAGGTGATCGGTGTCACCGATGGCGAAGGCCTTGTCCAGTTGCGCGTCGAACACCCACTGTTTTTCTTCGTAGATCGTGTCGCGGGTACGCAGCACTTTACGAGTGATCGGGTAGTACAACTCTTCGGTGCTCTGGTCGGTCTTGGCGATCTGGTGATTGAGGCTCCACTTGACGTTATCGACCAGCAGGCTGTCGAGGGCGAACGAGTGTTCGATACCGAAACGCTCGCGGGTGATGGTGTCGTTGCCGGTGCGCCACTGGTACATGCCGCCGGGCAGGACGCTGCTCGGAATGGTCGGCGCGCCGTTGAAATACGGGCCGCCGTAGGCACTATTCTGATCGGTGTCGCGATCGTCCTTGTACTTTTCGTAGGTGAGGCCCAGACGCGAATCGTCGTTGTAGTTCCAGCCGAGCTTGGCCAGGACGTTGGTCGCGCGCACGTCTTCCGGGTTGGCGGCGGTGCGCGCAAGGCCGGTGCCGTTGTTGCCGCCAAAGGACTCGGTTTCGTGTCCGTCGCGCTGGCTGTAATGCAGCAGACCGTCGAACTCACCGCTGCGCCCGGCGACTGTGGCGGACTTCAGCCAGCTGTCATCGGCGGAGCTGTAACCGCTTTTCAGGCGCGCGCCGACGTCCTTGCCCGGTTTGATGATGTCGTCGGCGTCCAGCGTGTAATAGCTGACCGCGCCACCAATGGCGTTGCTGCCGTACAGCACCGAGGCCGGGCCACGGAGAATCTCCACGCGTTTGACGATTTCCGGGTCGACGTAGTTGCGCTGGCTCTTGGCATACGGGCCGTTGAAGAAACCGTTAGGGATCTCCACGCCATCGACCTGAGTCAGGATGCGGTCGCCGTCGATACCGCGAATGTTGTAGCCACTGATGCCGCCACGCTGACCGGCGCCGCCAACGGAAACGCCCGGCTCGTCGCGCACCAGATCCTTGATCGTGTTGACGTTGTTGCGGTCAAGCGCTTGGCGATCATGCACGCTGACCGTCGAGGGCACGCTGTTGACCGACTGTTCCTGGCGAGTGGCGCTGATGGTCACCTGATCGAGATTGAGCGTGCCGCTGCTGTTGCGTTTTTCCAGCACGACATTGTTGTTGCTCAGTTTGCGGAAGCTCAGGTTGGTCCCCACCAACAGGCGCTCGAGGGCTTTCTCCGGCGGCAGCGAACCGCGCACGCCCGGCGACGAGACGTTCTGCCCCAACTCGGCCGGCAGGCCGACCTGCCAACCGGTCACGGCGGTAAAGGCATTCAATGCCGAAACCAGTGGTTGCTGGCCGATGGCGAACGCGTAATCGCCCATGTTGCGTGTCGGTTGCTCGGCGGCCGCCAGCAGCGGTGCGGTGCCAGCCATGAGGATGGCCGCAGTCAGCAGCGACAGTACGCGGGAAGGGGAAGCAGTCTGGCGGGTAAGGGGTGAGGACATCGATAGCGCTCCGTGTCGCACGAATCTTTATAGGTGCTGATCGGCATGGTTAGATGCGAATCAATTGCATTGGCTATAACGAGACGTACTGCCATTGGCTATCGAGTAAAAATAATTCTCATTCAGTTCAGAATCACCAGCGCAGGGAATTCCTGCAGGCGCGCCGAGGTGATGTGGGCGAGGGAGCGGACCACGTCGAGCGGCTGGTCGAGACGGTAATTGCCGGTGACGGCGACGTCGGCCAATTGCTCGTTGTTGTTGATGATCCAGCCCGGATAGTAGCGGCGCAGCTCGGCCAGCACCTGATTCAGCGGGCAGTTCTCGAACACCAGACGGCCTTCAACCCAGGCCAGATCGGCATTGGCGTCGAGCTTGGCAGGGCGATCAAATCCGTTGGGGCCGATGCGAATGCTTTCCCCGGCACGCAGGCGCACCCGGGCATCGTTGTGGGTGGCGCGCAGATCGACATCGCCACGTTGCACATTCACTTGCGCGACCCCGTCGAGGTAGCGCACGGCGAATGCGGTGTCGTGGACGCTGGCCGTTACCGGACCTGCGTCGATCTCCAGCGGCTGATTGCGCCCGCTGGCGATCTCGAAAAACGCCTCGCCCTGAAACAGCCGCGCCACGCGCTGTTGATCGTTGATGGTGCTGGAAAACGCCGAGTTGGTATTGAGCAGAACCTTCGAGCCGTCTTCCAGTTGCAGCCGCTGACGCTCGCCAACCACGGTGAGGTGATCCGCTTGAATGCGCATCGGCAGGTTGCTGAAACTGAACAGCCCGAGGATCAGCACCGCAGCGGTAGCCAGCGGTTTCCAGTGCGGGCGCAAGCGTTTGAGAAAAGTGATTTTTACCGGTTTTGCTGCCAGAGCCTCGGCGCACAGCGCGACTTGCGGGCCATCCCAGATGGCCTGGGCCTTGGCGAACGCCTCGGCATTCAACGGATCAGCCGCCAGCCAGGCATGAAATTGCCGGGTCTGTTCCTCATCCGGGCTGCCGAGCACGATGAGCCAGTCCAGCGCCTGGTCCATTGCAGCTGCAGCGTCCCGCGCCGAATCGGGCGAAGGCGAGCGGTGGGTGTCCGTCACGGTGGTTCCTCAGGGCTTCTGGCGAAGCAGTTTCTAGCTGCAAGCTGCAAGCTGCAAGCCGGATGCAATACTGCTTTTTGTTTTTACTTGTAGCTTGCAGCTCAAAACTTGCCGCTGCCGTTATGCCGTTCGGCAACGCCGATGCAGATCGACATGATCAGTTTCAGTTCCTTCTGCACGGTGCTCAGCGAAACATCAAGTTCATCAGCGATTTCCTGATAGCTGTGGCCGTGCAAACGGCTGAGGATGAAGATCTGCTGCTGGCGCGGGCTGAGTTGGCTGAGGCTCACGTTCAAACGCTCCAGCAATTGTTCAGCATGGGCGGCGTCTTCGGCGCTGCTGGCCGGCGCGACGACGCTCTGCACGACATCTTGCGGCACGTCGTCGACCATGGTCCGCGCATGGATCTTGCGCGCACGCAAATGGTCCAGCGCCAGATTACGCGCGGTCTGGAAGACAAAGGGTTCAAGGTGATCGATGGCCCGTTCGCTCAACGCCCGGGTCACGCGCAGGTAGGTCTCCTGCAACAGGTCTTCAGCGGTGCTGTGATTGTTGACCATCCGTTCCAGCGTGCGCAGCAGGGAAGTGCGCTGGGCGAGGAAGACGTGGTTGAAGCGCGATTGACTCACGGGAGGACCTGATCCATTTCGAGCGAATGATAATGCTTATCATCCAGCTGAATGGTCAAGTGCTGATTTCAAATTGAAATCGGATCTCCTGTAGGAGCGAGCCTGCTCGCGAAGGCGTCGTGTCAGTCAATTCCATATCGACTGACAGAAAGCTTTCGCGAGCAGGCTCGCGCCCACAGGGATTGGGGGCCGGCTGAGATTATTCGGCGTTACACAACGCCAGGCAGTTATCCAGCATGCGGTTGGAGAAGCCCCATTCGTTGTCGTACCAGGCTAGCACTTTCAGCAACTTGCCACTGACTTTGGTGTGGTTGGCGTCGAAGATTGACGACAGCGGGTTGTGGTTGAAGTCGCTGGAAACCAGCGGCAATGTGTTGTAACCAAGAATTTTCGAATGCTGGCTCGCCGCTTTCAGCAGGGCGTTGACTTCGTCGGCACTGGCTTCTTTCTTCAGTTGCACGGTGAGGTCGACCAGCGACACATTGATCACCGGTACGCGCACAGCCATGCCGGTCAGTTTGCCCGCCAGTTCCGGCAGCACCAGGCCTACCGCTTCGGCTGCGCCGGTCTTGCTCGGGATCATGTTTTGCGTGGCCGAGCGGGCACGGTACGGGTCGCTGTGGTAGACGTCGGTGAGGTTCTGGTCGTTGGTGTAGGCGTGGATGGTGGTCATCAGGCCGCTTTCGATGCCCAACTCGCGATGCAGCACCTGCGCCACTGGCGCGAGGCAGTTGGTGGTGCACGAAGCGTTGGAAATGATCTGGTGCGACTGACGCAGAATGTCGTGGTTGACGCCATAAACGACGGTGGCGTCGGCGCCTTTGGCCGGGGCAGAAATGATCACCTTGCGGGCGCCGGCGCTGATATGCGCGGCGGCTTTGGCACGGTCGGTGAACAGACCGGTGCATTCGAACACTACGTCGATTTTTTCAGCGGCCCACGGCAGGTCGGCCGGGTTGCGAATGGCGCTGACTGCGATGCGGTCGCCATTGACCGTCAGGCTTTCGTTATCGTGCGCCACTTCGGCGTCGAAAGTGCCGTGGACGGTGTCGTATTTGAGCAGATGGGCATTGATCGAACTGTCACCCAGATCGTTGATCGCGACGATCTGCAGGTCTTGACGATAGCCTTGGGTATACAGTGCGCGCAGGACATTACGGCCGATGCGGCCGAAACCATTGATTGCAATTCGAAGAGTCATGGAACAGCGCCGCCGTCGTTTTGTTGTTGGAATTACAAGATTATTCGCATAAAAATAGAAAACAAGCCTTTTTAGTGGCAATATTTTGTTTTATCTACAACGAGTGACCTGAATCAACTGGTCCGAATGGTCAAAAAAGCCGTCTGTCATTCCAACAACAACGGCGTTTGACCAGCATAGACAATCAGGTCGCCACATCCGTTAGCCTGGAGTTCTACACATGCATCCCCGCGTTCTTGAGGTCACCGAACGGCTTATCGCCCGCAGCCGCGCCACGCGTCAGGCTTACCTTGCATTGATTCGCGGCGCCGCCACCGATGGCCCGATGCGCGGCAAGCTGCAATGCGCCAACTTCGCCCACGGCGTGGCCGGTTGCGGCACTGAAGACAAGCACAGCCTGCGGATGATGAACTCGGCGAACATCGCCATTGTGTCTTCGTATAACGACATGCTTTCGGCGCACCAGCCGTACGAAGTTTTCCCCCAACAAATCAAGAATGCCCTGCGCGAGATCGGCTCGGTCGGCCAGTTCGCCGGCGGCACTCCGGCCATGTGCGATGGCGTGACCCAGGGCGAGCCGGGCATGGAACTGAGCCTGCCGAGCCGCGAAGTGATCGCGATGTCGACCGCCGTGGCGCTGTCGCACAACATGTTCGACGGCGCGCTGATGCTCGGCATCTGCGACAAGATCGTGCCGGGCCTGATGATGGGTTCGCTGCGTTTCGGTCATCTGCCAACGATCTTCGTACCGGGCGGGCCGATGGTTTCGGGGATTTCCAACAAGGAAAAAGCCGACGTCCGCCAGAAGTACGCCGAAGGCAAGGCCACCCGCGAAGAACTGCTGGAATCGGAGATGAAGTCCTACCACAGCCCGGGCACCTGCACGTTCTATGGCACCGCCAACACCAATCAGTTGCTGATGGAAGTCATGGGCCTGCACCTGCCGGGCGCCTCGTTCGTCAACCCGAACACGCCGCTGCGCGACGCCCTGACCCGCGAAGCCGCGCATCAGGTCACGCGCCTGGCCAAGCAGAACGGCAACTTCATGCCGATCGGCGAAATCGTCGACGAGAAGGCGCTGGTCAACTCCATCGTTGCCCTGCACGCCACCGGCGGCTCGACCAACCACACCCTGCACATGCCGGCCATCGCCATGGCCGCTGGCATTCAACTGACATGGCAGGACATGGCCGACCTTTCCGAAGTCGTGCCGACCCTGAGCCACGTCTACCCGAACGGCAAAGCCGACATCAACCACTTCCAGGCAGCGGGCGGCATGTCGTTCCTGATCCGCGAACTGCTCGGCGCCGGCCTGCTGCATGAAGACGTCAACACTGTGCTCGGCCATGGCCTGAGCCAGTACACCAAAGAGCCGTTCCTCGATAACGGTGAGCTGGTCTGGCGCGAAGGCCCGACCGACAGCCTCGACGAAAACATCCTGCGTCCGGTGTCCCGTGCGTTCTCGCAAGAGGGCGGCTTGCGGGTGATGGAAGGCAATCTCGGTCGGGGGGTGATGAAGGTTTCCGCCGTTGCGCTCGAGAACCAGATCGTCGAAGCACCGGCGATGGTGTTCCAGGATCAGCAGGACTTGGCGGACGCATTCAAGGCCGGTCTGCTGGAGAAGGATTTTGTCGCCGTGATGCGCTTCCAGGGCCCGCGTTCCAACGGCATGCCCGAGCTGCACAAGATGACGCCATTCCTCGGCGTACTGCAGGATCGCGGCTTCAAAGTGGCATTGGTGACTGACGGGCGCATGTCCGGCGCGTCGGGGAAAATCCCCGCAGCGATTCACGTCAGCCCGGAAGCTTATGTCGGTGGCGCTTTGGCGCGCGTGCAAGAGGGCGATATCATCCGCGTCGATGGCGTCAAAGGCACCTTGGAACTGAAGGTCGACGCCGCCGAATTTGCAGCGCGCGAACCCGCCAAGGGCCTGTTGGGCAACAACATTGGCAGCGGCCGCGAGCTGTTTGGCTTCATGCGCATGGCCTTCAGCTCGGCGGAGCAGGGCGCCAGCGCCTTCACTTCTGCCCTGGAGACGCTTAATTGAAACTGGCTTTGGTCGGTGACATCGGAGGCACCAACGCGCGGTTCGCGTTGTGGCAAAACCAGCAACTGCAATCGGTTCAGGTGCTGGCCACGGCCGACTTTGCCAGCCCGGAAGAGGCGATTGCTCTGTACCTGAGCGGGCTCGGTCTGGCGCCGGGCTCGATCGGCTCGGTGTGCCTGTCGGTGGCAGGTCCGGTGAGCGGCGATGAATTCAAATTCACCAACAATCACTGGCGGCTCAGCCGCAGCGCGTTCTGCAAGACCTTGCAGGTCGAGCAGTTGTTGCTGACCAACGACTTCTCGGCGATGGCGCTGGGCATGACCCGCTTGCAGCCGGGCGAATTCCGCGTGGTTTGCGAAGGTACGCCGGAGCCTCTGCGCCCGGCAGTGGTGATCGGCCCGGGCACTGGCCTGGGTGTCGGCACCTTGCTCGATCTCGGCGAAGGCCGCTTTGCCGCGTTGCCGGGTGAGGGCGGCCACGTCGACCTGCCGCTGAGCAGTCCGCGCGAAACGCAACTGTGGCAACACATCTACAACGAGATCGGCCATGTCAGCGCGGAAACCGCGTTGAGCGGCGGCGGCCTGCCTCGGCTGTACCGGGCGATCTGCGCGGTCGATGGTCATGAGCCAAAGCTTGAAACGCCGGAAGCGATCACCGCCGCCGGCCTGGCCGGTGATCCGATTGCTTTGGAAGTGCTTGAGCAGTTCTGCTGCTGGCTCGGTCGCGTCGCCGGCAACAACGTGCTCACCACCGGCGCGCGCGGCGGGGTGTTCATCGTTGGCGGGGTGATTCCACGCTTCGCCGATTTCTTCCTCGCCAGCGGCTTCGCCCGCTGCTTCGCCGACAAAGGCTGCATGAGCGATTACTTCAAAGGCATCCCGGTCTGGCTGGTGACCGCGCCGTATTCCGGCCTCGTTGGTGCCGGTGTGGCCCTGGACCAATCAATCCCGACCTGAAATGCAATCCAATTGTGGGAGCGAGCCTGCTCGCGAAAGCGGTGTGTCAGTCAACAGATCTGTTGAATGTTAAAACCGATTCGCGAGCAGGCTCGCTCCCACAAGGGTTTCTGTAGTGTCTGTTAGTTTGATGCTTAAGGCATAATCCGCCCCAACTCCAACAACAAGGATGCCTTCGAAGTGAGCTCAGTCAACAAGTCGATATTGTTGGTCGATGACGACCAGGAAATACGCGAGTTGCTGGAAACCTACCTGACCCGCGCCGGGTTTCAGGTGCGGGCCACCGCCGATGGTGCCGGTTTTCGTCAGGCGCTCAACGAGGCGCCGAGCGATCTGGTGATCCTCGATGTCATGCTGCCCGACGAAGACGGTTTCAGCCTGTGCCGCTGGGTGCGCCAGCATCCGCGTCAGGCGCAGGTGCCGATCATCATGCTGACCGCCAGTTCCGACGAAGCCGACCGGGTGATCGGTCTGGAACTCGGCGCCGACGACTACCTCGGCAAACCGTTCAGCCCGCGCGAACTGCAAGCGCGGATCAAGGCCCTGCTGCGCCGCGCACAATTCGCCCACGAACGCAGCGGCAGCGAAGTGCTGGCCTTCGACGACTGGCGCCTGGACACGGTCAGCCATCGGCTGTTCCACACTGACGGCGAGGAAGTGATTCTTTCCGGCGCCGATTTCGCCCTGCTGAAACTGTTCCTCGATCATCCGCAGCAAATCCTCGACCGCGACACCATCGGCAACGCCACCCGTGGCCGCGATCTGATGCCCCTCGATCGCATTGTCGACATGGCCGTCAGCCGTTTGCGCCAACGCCTGCGCGACACCGAAAAACCGCCACGGCTGATCCGCACCGTGCGTGGCAGCGGTTATCAGTTGGCAGCCAATGTGGTTGCCGGCAATGCTCACTGAGTCGCTACGCAAATTTGCCAACCGCATACCGGTGCCGCGCTCGCTGCTCGGGCGGATGCTGCTGCTGACCCTGCTTGCCGTGTTGTTCGCGCAGACGCTGTCGAGCGTGATCTGGGTATCGCAGTTGCGCGCCACTCAACTCGAAGGCCTCGTCACCAGTGCCCGCAGCCTGGCGCATTCGATGACTGCCAGCGTCAGCTATTTTCGTTCCTTGCCAGTGGCCTATCGACCGCTGGTGCTCGATCAGTTGCGCAGCATGGGCGGCACCCGATTTGTCGTGACCCTCAACGATAAGCCGCTGGGCATGGACGTGCTGCCGGTGACGCCGCGCAAGGCTGCGGTGATGCAAGCGGTGGACGAAGTGCTGCGCCAGTCTCTGGGCCATGACACGGATATTTCGGTGACCTTCGTCAGCCCCGAAGACCTGCGCATTTTCAACGCAGGGTTGAAACTTGATGAATTGCCGCGCTCCTGGGCGCATTACGCGTTGACGCTGGAGCCGGTGAATCCGCCGGTGCTGGTCACGCAGATTCAAATGGCTCCGGGGGAATGGCTGTACATCGCCTCGTTGCTGCCCGAGCCGTACACCAGTCTCGAAGAGCAAGGCCTGCCGGCGCAGCAGGTGTGGTTTATCGTCCTCACCAGCGGCTTTTTGCTGTTGTTCATCGGCCTGCTGGTGCACTGGCAGAGCCGGCCGCTCAAGCGTCTGGCGCGGGCAGCGCGGGATCTGTCGCTGGGCGCCGACGTCGAGCCGGTGGCGGAGGGCGGTGGCAGTGAAGTGGTCGAAGTCGGTCGCGCGTTCAACACCATGCGCGAACGCATCAGCCGCTACCTGACCGAGCGCAGCCAGTTGTTCAGCGCGATTTCCCACGACCTGCGCACGCCGATCACCCGCCTGCGCTTGCGCGTCGAACTGCTCGAAGACGAACAGCTGCAAGCCAAATTCGGCCGCGATCTGGATGAGCTGGAGCTGCTGGTCAAAGGCGCGTTGCAATGCGTGAAAGACACCGACATCCACGAGAACATCGAGCCGGTGGATCTCAATCACGTCCTCGATTGCCTGGTCGAGCCGTATCTGGCGCCGAACGGCAATGGCCGCGTCACCCAGCATGGCCGCGCGCTGTCGGCGTATCCGGGCAAGCCGCTGGCGCTCAAGCGCTGCATCGGCAACCTGATCGACAACGCCTTGAAGTATGGACAGAACGCGCACCTGCACATCGATGACGATGACAGCGCCTTTGTTCTGCATGTCGATGATGAAGGGCCGGGCGTGCCGCAGCAGCGGCTGGAGCAAGTATTCGAGCCGCACTTCCGCCTGGCGGGGCAGCAGCAGGGATACGGACTAGGTCTGGGTATTGCGCGCAACATTGCCCATAGCCATGGCGGCGAGGTGACGTTGCAGAACCTGCGTGAAGGTGGGTTGCGGGTGACGTTGCAGTTGCCGCGCAGTGTTGATTAGTCAGACCGCGTTATCGTTCTTCGCGAGCAGGCTCGCTCCCACATTCGCCCGCGTTGTGACGGTTGGAATGCGTTCGCCTGTGGGAGCGAGCCCGCTCGCGAAGACGTCAGACGCATCAATCCAAATGTCACAGGCCAGTGACAAACCCCGTCCCCTTCGTTACAAGCCCGCCCCGGCCCGTTGTTTAGACTGCCCGCAGTCCTAACAACAAAAAAGGGTCACGCCATGGACACCTTTCACCCAGACTTCAGCAGTTGGCTGAACGCCCCTGCCCACCAGCAATGGCTCGCTACCGAAGGCCTGCGTCTGCTGGATTTCGCCAAGGCGGCGAAGCTGCCAGAAGGTTTCGGCAATCTCGACGAGCGCGGCCGTTTGCCGGCGCACGCGCAAGCCGAAACCATGAACACCGCGCGCATGACCCACAGCTTCGCCATGGCCCATATTCAGGGCCTGCCGGGTTTCGCCGAACTGATCGATCACGGCATCGCCGCCCTGCGTGGGCCGTTGCGTGATGCGTTGCACGGCGGCTGGTTTGCCGTCGCCGAACACCGCGACGACAACACCGGCAAGAACGCCTATCTGCATGCCTTTGTCGCACTCGCCGCCAGCTCTGCCGTGGTCGCGCAACGGCCCGGCGCCCAGGCTTTGCTCGATGACGCCATCGACATCATCGACACTTATTTCTGGAGCGAAGAAGAGGGCGCCATGCGCGAATTCTTCAACCGCGACTGGAGCGAAGAAGAAGCCTATCGCGGCGCCAACAGCAACATGCACGCGACCGAAGCATTCCTCGCGCTGGCCGATGTCACCGACGATCCGCGCTGGCTGGTGCGCGCCCAGCGCATCGTCGAACGAGTGATCCATGGTCACGCTGCAGCCAACGACTACATGGTCATCGAACACTTCGATCGCGATTGGCAACCGCTACGCGAATACAACCACGACAATCCGGCTGACGGTTTCCGTCCTTACGGCACCACGCCGGGCCACGGTTTCGAGTGGGCGCGCTTGCTCCTGCATCTTGAAGCCGCGCGGGTGCAGGCCGGCATGCTGACGCCGGGCTGGCTGGCCGTCGATGCGCAAAAACTCTTCGAAAACAATTGCCGCCACGGCTGGGATGTCGATGGCGCGCCGGGCATTGTCTACACCCTCGACTGGGATAACCGGGCCGTGGTCCGCCATCGCCTGCACTGGACGCATGCCGAAGCCAGCGCCGCCGCCAGTGCCTTGCTCAAACGCAGCGGCGACGCGCAATACGAAAGCTGGTACCGGCTGTTCTGGGAATTCTGCGAGACGAATTTCATCGACCGTTGCAACGGCAGCTGGCACCACGAACTCAATCCGCAGAATGTCCCGAGTGCCGATATCTGGCCGGGCAAGCCCGATCTGTATCACGCGTGGCAGGCGGTGCTGATTCCGCGATTGCCGCTGGCGCCGAGCATGGCCACAGCTTTGGCGCGGTTGTCCCGGCCTGTTGCTGTGTAACCATGTCGTGACATTTACGCGTCCCTTCGTTACCTGCGAAGCGAAACGCTCTGTTTAAACTCCGTGCAGCGCAAGCACCAGACTTGCAATGCATAACAACAAGAAAGGTACATCTCGAATGAATGCGATTTCTCGCCTCGCTACTGTCATTTCTGTCGCCTCCCTGTTCCCGCTCGCAATCCTGCCGCTCAGTGTCTCCGCTGCCGATTCCAAAGGTTCGGTGGAAGTCGTGCACTGGTGGACTTCCGGTGGCGAAAAAGCCGCTGTCGATGTGCTCAAGGCCCAAGTCGAAAAAGACGGTTTCACCTGGAAGGACGGCGCTGTCGCCGGTGGTGGCGGTGCGACTGCCATGACCGTGCTGAAAAGCCGTGCCGTTGCCGGCAACCCGCCAGGCGTTGCTCAGATCAAAGGCCCGGACATCCAGGAATGGGCGTCGACCGGCCTGCTCGACACCGACGTTTTGAAAGACGTCGCCAAGTCGGAAAAGTGGGACAGCCTGCTCGACAAGAAAGTCTCCGATACCGTGAAGTACGACGGTGATTACGTGGCCGTGCCGGTGAACATTCACCGCGTCAACTGGCTGTGGATCAACCCGGAAGTCTTCAAGAAAGCCGGCATCACCAAGAATCCAACCACCCTCGAAGAGTTCTACGCAGCCGGCGACAAGCTGAAAGCGGCGGGCTTCATCCCGCTCGCCCACGGCGGTCAGCCTTGGCAGGACAGCACCGTGTTCGAAGCCGTGGTGCTCTCGGTCATGGGCGTGGATGGCTACAAGAAAGCCCTGGTCGATCTCGACAACAAAGCGCTGACCGGTCCGGAAATGGTCAAGGCGCTCACCGAGCTCAAGAAAGTCGCGACCTACATGGACGCGGACGGCAAAGGCCAGGACTGGAACCTCGAAGCCGCCAAGGTCATCAACGGCAAGGCCGGCATGCAGATCATGGGTGACTGGGCCAAGTCCGAATGGACCGCCGCCAAGAACATCGACTCGCTGGCCGTGTTCAAGCAGAAGGACGCAGGCACTGCGGCCGGTCAGCAGGACATCGCCAAAGTCGTGCTGGGTGAGAACTTCCAGAAAGTCTTCAGCATCAACAAAGGCTCGATCCCGGTACGCAACGACATGTTGAACAACATGGACAAGCTCGGCTTCGACTCCTGCGCACAGACCGCTGCCAAGGACTTCCTCGCGGACGCCAAGTCCGGCGGCCTGCAACCGAGCATGGCGCACAACATGGCGACCACGCTGGCCGTGCAGGGCGCGTTCTTTGACGTAGTCACCAACTACATCAACGACCCGAAAGCCGACCCGGCCGATGCGGCGAAGAAACTCGGCGCGGCGGTTCAGTCGGCCAAGTAATGCTTGGCCCCTGTGGGAGTGGGCGTTTGTGGTGAGGGGATTCATCCCCGATGGGTTGCGAAGCGACCCCGGAAAGTTGCAGCGGTGCAGTGTCTGAAATACCGCATGTAATGATTTCGCGACTGCTGCGCAGTCGATCGGGGATAAATCCCCTCGCCACAGGGCTCACTTCTGCAAGGGAATGCTTTCGTAAACCCTTATTGTGGATTTCCCCATGAGTTCTGTTGCTGTGTTCAGCAAGGCCTCGCCGTTCGATGCATTGCAGCGCTGGCTACCGAAACTGGTGCTGGCGCCGAGCATGTTCATCGTGCTGGTGGGCTTCTATGGCTACATCCTGTGGACGTTCATTCTGTCGTTCACCACCTCGACTTTCCTGCCCAACTACAAGTGGGCCGGCCTGGCGCAATACGCGCGGTTGTTCGACAACGATCGCTGGTGGGTGGCGAGCAAGAACCTCGCCGTGTTCGGCGGCATGTTCATCGGCATCACCCTGGTGATCGGCGTGTTGCTGGCGGTCTTCCTCGACCAGCGCATCCGTCGCGAAGGCTTTATCCGCACCATTTACCTGTACCCGATGGCGCTCTCGATGATCGTCACCGGTACCGCGTGGAAGTGGCTGCTCAACCCGGGCATGGGCCTGGACAAATTGTTGCGTGACTGGGGCTGGGAAGGCTTCCGTCTGGACTGGCTGATCGACCCTGATCGCGTGGTCTACTGCCTGGTGATCGCCGCTGTGTGGCAAGCCTCGGGCTTCATCATGGCGATGTTCCTCGCCGGCCTGCGTGGCGTCGATCAATCGATCATCCGTGCTGCACAGATCGACGGCGCGAGCATGCCGCGCATCTACTGGAAAGTCGTGCTGCCAAGCCTGCGTCCGGTGTTCTTCAGTGCGGTGATGATCCTCGCGCACATCGCGATCAAGAGCTTCGACCTCGTTGCGGCAATGACCGCCGGCGGTCCGGGTTATTCCTCCGACCTGCCAGCGATGTTCATGTATTCCTTCACCTTCAGTCGCGGCCAGATGGGCATGGGCTCGGCCAGTGCGATTCTGATGCTCGGTGCGATCCTCGCGATCATCGTGCCTTACCTGTATTCCGAGCTGAGGACCAAGCGTCATGACTAGTCTTGCTGCCAAACCCGCTATCAGCTTGAGCCGCATCGCAATCTACGCGGTGCTGATCCTTGCGGTGTTCCTCTATCTGGTGCCGTTGGTGGTGATGTTGTTGACCAGCTTCAAGACCCCGGAAGACATCAGCACCGGCAACCTGCTGAGCTGGCCGACCGTGGTCAGCGGCATTGGCTGGGTCAAGGCCTGGGCCACGGTTGACGGCTACTTCTGGAACTCGATCAAGATCACCGTACCGGCGGTAATCATCTCCACCGCGATCGGTGCGTTGAACGGTTACGTGCTGTCGATGTGGCGCTTCCGTGGTTCGCAGTTGTTCTTCGGTCTGCTGCTGTTCGGCTGCTTCCTGCCGTTCCAGACCGTGCTGCTGCCGGCCTCGTTCACCCTCGGCAAGATGGGCCTGGCGAGCACCACCACCGGCCTGGTCTTCGTGCACGTGGTCTACGGTCTGGCGTTCACCACACTGTTCTTCCGCAACTACTACGTGAGCATTCCCGATGCGCTGGTCAAGGCTGCGCGTCTGGATGGCGCCGGGTTCTTCACGATTTTCCGCCGCATCATTCTGCCGATGTCGACGCCGATCATCATGGTCTGCCTGATCTGGCAGTTCACCCAGATCTGGAACGACTTCCTGTTCGGGGTGGTGTTCTCCAGCGGTGATTCGCAACCGATCACCGTGGCGCTGAACAACCTGGT
>Ga0308166_1003031_pt1 | contig 14628 bp, 11 predicted proteins | sample PhyCR2_2_FD_202137 | JGI IMG/M metagenome (GOLD analysis project Ga0308166, IMG submission 202137) | Phyllosphere microbial communities from UC Gill Tract Community Farm, Albany, California, United States - DLSLCC.R2 | ecosystem: Host-associated > Plants > Phyllosphere > Unclassified | place... | reverse complement strand
CCCAAGCTGTCAAAGACACATCCTCTGCGCAATGTCCGTGCCCTCAGTGTCTATAGCTTCAGCTTGCTGCCCCGGTGTCAGTCCGCGACCCACACGGAGCATACGGACAGAGTCAACTGAACGAATCTTTTCAAATTTCCCATAGGAGCTATCTAGTCCAAGTTTCAGTCCAACCAACCTGGTGGCGAGGAGATCATCACGCTCATAGGAGCTCTCCCTCAAGACCGGACACAGTCTCTACACCCCACCTGAAACTCAGCTGATCTTCACTAGATCTTAGAGAGCCATACGTCAGCTAGCCGCTCGCTCTCCCCCAGAATTCGTGAGCTTTCCTTCGACGCTCGATATACATCGTCAAGCGCCGCGAGTTCAGCCTCCTGATGCGTTCTGCCGACATGACATGCACTCATCGCGGTACCAATGGCCTAGAGTATGCGCTCGATAGGCCCAAAACTCGTTCTTATAGTCATCCCGGAACCTCTCTGGATCACTGGACAGCCTAGAATCGGCCGCTAGAGGCCGTAGGGGCCTCACGTGGAAACGTGGGGGAACCTCTCACGAGAGAGGAGGCTCTGGAGGCCTCTGAGGGGGCCGTAGAGCACCTAAGGGGTACTCGGTTGCCCTAGAGGAGTTCTGTTGGGCATTTAGGCACTTGAAACACGTGTCTTCGGCGCTTTTGTTCGCATAAAACTAGGCCAGTGGTATTCATTCCTTACGAGCTCGAACTTCTATCTAGGTCACGCTGTACAGCAGAAGTTATCGGCCCATGAACCGCGCAAGTCTCTCTGGGCGCACCCGATCATGGTGGCCCGATCCGGGGCTACTCCGGCATCAGCTCCTGTCGCTTCTGAAGGGTCAATACATGAAGTCGGGACCACCGCTGAGGCCACAACGTCGATCGCGCGGCAGGCGTCGATTTCGATCTGCGAGACCGTCACTCAGCGTGGGCTCGGCATAGCGCGCATCCGCCACATACTCGCATGTCTCTATGTACTAAGCCGTCTCTTCTGGACACGTTTCCTGTTCTCATTCTTCGACACCATATAGCCTGCCGTCCTCATTTGAATGGCTAACTGAGCTTCACTTGGCTTCCCCAGAACAATGTGAGCACTATGTTGTCTTGGATGGATACCAATCTCGTGGCGACCTAAACTGCATTCCAGGATTTCTAAAGAACTATGCCACCAGTCCGCTTGGACGTTTCACGTGAAACGTACGCCAATCCGTCGCTGGAAGTGCCTGCGCAATTACGCACTTTTCACCACTGTTTCACGTGAAACATCAATGTAGTTCGTCGTGCCCATCCAATACTTGCACTGCTCAGCCTGGATGGAACCTACTCGGGGCGCTCCCTTCTGTTCACAGTCCTGCTGTTCATTGCTACGCCAAGGAACAGGCGGCAACGGATGGATCGTGTTTCAACAACGGACCCGCAGCGCCCATGATGCTCAGCTTTACAGTACGAGACACTGATACAGATCAGCACCAATACATAATCATCGAACAGGAAATTTCTGAGCCGCCAATAATTATTTAAGGGAAGACCTGAACTGCCCCGTCGCCCCGCAGGTCTCAGAAAGTCCTATGAAAGCCATCCGAACACGGATGTTTCACGTGAAACGTCAGAACCTGGACCGAACTACGTGTCCGCAGTCGGGGGCACGCCCACGGAGAAATCATTCAAGCCTGACGCCAGACACAGACATGAACTCACTACGTAGATCAAGAACCATTCCCCCTCGGTGAACTGATTCAGTTCCGTAGAGACATAGTCCCTCCAGCTGAAGCTCATCAGGTGCTTGAAGAAACCGTCAGTATTCGTCGCGGAGGTCGAGAGCACACACTTATGGTGCGTCTCTGCTGAATCTACAGACCAGTAACTCAGCGCAGGCGATCCTGATCAGAAACCCGTGCCTAGTCGCAACTGATTGCTTCAATTCCTACTCGCCGCAACTGTCCATCCGCGAATCATGTCAGATGCTCCTATCCCCTGTCCGTCTCAGTGATCGCGTTTCATGTTTGTAGCATCAGCGCTCTTACATCTGATGACGCGCTAGTCTCTCGGAACCTCCGTGGAGAAGCCAAAACGATCTCTAATCTAATGAATCCTGATCATCGTGTATTGCAATCTCGGAGAGGTGGAACAGTTATGTAGTTCCTTGGAGACTCGTGACAGCGAATCAGGAACGCCGTTTCTAGAAGATAGCTATGGTACTTCAGTTGAGGCCCGTGGTTCTATTCCTCGCGACAGACAATCTTTCCAACCCCAGGGACACTCCCCCAATGCTGTTGTTGCAGTCCTAGCGAAAGCATATCTCCACGTATGCAGAAGCCAGGTAGCTACACTGAGTCGGCCAGCAAGATCATTAGTGGTTTGCGACGCTGCATCCGACGTTGTAGCTACACACTCGCAGTTCAACGCCGACCCATCTGAATCTGACATCTCCACCGTGATTCCTCCAGAGACCTCTTCATCCCAATATTGGAGCTACATCTTGGAGGCAAATTTGCGGCTGACGGACTGGATCCTTCTGTCGTTCCTAGACTCGCTCTAAGCCCGGATCCCCTGCAACCGAACTTTCGCCGATTGCGGTCGCATAAATCTGTAGTCCTGCGTCGTCAAACGTTGAAATCGTAATGTTTCACGTGAAACTTCATGGCTAATCACCCTATCAATCGTCTGTCCCCTCGATCGCAGGACTGGAGAGGCCTGTACCCCAGGTGTGTGCATTCGTCCGCCCCGTCAGGTACCACTGGTAGGACTGAATAGGATTTCCTTCGGCTCGGTCGATTCCACCAGTTATCGATGCCCTCGGAGTCTGTGGATTACAGAGGACGAGAACATCCGTTCGTCTTCCTCTCCATGATGTTTCACGTGAAACGCGTCGTTAAATGCAAAAGGCGCATGTTTCACGTGAAACATGCGCCTTTTCTGCTAAATTATTGCTTCATCTCAGGGTCAATGACCTGCATGATGCGGTTGAGGTCATCGACGGAGGCGAATTCAATACTGACCTTACCCTTGCGCGAGCCAAGTTGGATCTTCACATTCGTGTCCAGGCGGTCCGCAAGCGACGTAGCGAGGAAGTCTAGGCGTTCGTTACGCTGAGTCTCTTTGGTTTTCTTTGCAGCCTTCTTAGGCTTGTCGTCACTGAGCGCTACCGCTTCTTCCGTAGCTCGTACGGAAAGGCCTTCGTTGATGATTCGCTGGGCTAGTTGCTCAATGGCTTCGTTGTTCGAAAGCCCAAGTAATGCCCTCGCGTGTCCAGCGGAGAGTACTCCCGCTGCCACCCGGCGCTGAACCAGTGGAGGCAGCTTCATGAGACGAATAGTATTGGAGATCTGCGAACGCGAACGTCCAATACGATCCGAAAGTACTTCTTGAGTACAGTCGAATTCTTCTAATAGTTGCTGATATGCAGCCGCTTCTTCAAGCGGATTCAGCTGCGAACGATGCAGGTTTTCAAGCAATGCGTCGCGAAGAAGATCATTATCTTGTGTGTCGCGGATGATTGCTGGGATGGTTTCCAGGCCGGCCGCCTGCGTCGCGCGCCAACGGCGTTCACCCATGACAAGCTCATACGGTGCGTCATCAGCTTCGCGTGAGGGACGAACAACGATGGGCTGAAGAAGCCCAATTTCGCGGATGGAATGGATGAGTTCATCCATGTGTTCCTGGTCGAAATTGGTTCTTGGCTGCTTACGGTTAGGATGAATCTGCGTTACATCAAGTTCCGCAAATTTAGCGCCCGGCACCTCAACAAGATCGGACGTCTCATCGGTTGTCACCGAAGGTGCTTCGATCTTTGGTGCAGTCTTTTTAGCTGGCTTTTCAGCTTCGGTGGGTTCAACCACTGGCTTGGCGGACAACGAGCTATTCAACCCTGGCATCGTCGCGCGTGGTCGCTTCGTAGTCTTGCTTGCAGCTGGCGCAGCAGACTTTGGTGCCGAGGACTTGCGACCCGGTTCAAAGAACATGTCTACAGGACGTGCTGCCTTACTTTTTGCGGAATCAGCTTTAGTCTCAGTCGAAGATGTTTCACGTGAAACATCGACTTTCTCCTCGGCAATCTCCGTGACAGGCGAGCTCGAGATAAGAGCACCTAGTCCCCTACCCAATCCACGCTTCTTCTCTGCCATGTTAATTGCACGCCCTTTCGTCCGAACATTAAGCCCGAGACTAGTTTACTGTTTTTAAACTTTCATACGGGGATGCGCGCGCAAAAGCCTAGCTCCAGTGTTGACTTCGCTTCAAACCGCTTAAAGTGAACACGAAAAACAAACAAAAAAATACGTAAATATCGATCTATTTACGTGGAACGGCTTGAGGCAGACTAAGCGCCGCGCTCGGCCATCTCTTGGGCTGCTTCCTTGTACGAAAGTGCGCCAGTTGAGTTGGGATCGTACGTAATGACGGTCTGCTGGTAACTAGGTGCCTCGGAGATACGAACGGACCGAGGAATTACTGCTTCAAGAACCTGCTCAGGGAAATGCTCGCGAACTTCATTAGCAACCTGCGCGGCCAACTTGGTACGACCGTCATACATGGTCAAAAGAATCGTGGAGACGGTCAGCTTGGAGTTCAAGTGCTTCTGAATCATCTCAATGTTCTTCAGCAACTGGCTCAATCCTTCCAATGCGTAGTACTCACACTGGATAGGAATCAAAACTTCTCGTGCAGCAACAAAAGCGTTGACGGTCAGAAGGCCCAGGCTAGGTGGGCAGTCAATGAACACGTAGTCGAGTCGCGGGAGACCCTCTCGCTGACGCGTACGTGCGTAGTCATCTAAGGCTCGCTGTAGGCGCTGCTCGCGCGCCACGAGGGATACAAGCTCGATTTCAGCACCAGCGAGGTGGATCGTCGCAGGAGCTACCTGCAAGCTAGGAAGCTCTGGGCAGGTTGCAACAACGTCAGCCAACGGAAGATCATTGATAAGCACATCGTAGATGCTGTCGACCTCGGCATGGTGCTCAATTCCGAGAGCGGTTGAGGCGTTGCCCTGCGGATCAATGTCGATCACCAAAACGTTCATTCCGCCCTGCGCTAGAGCAGCAGCAAGGTTAACAGTGGTCGTCGTTTTACCGACCCCACCCTTTTGGTTTGAGATCGTGAAATAGCGGGTCTTATCAGGCGCTGGCACCGTGGTGGCCTCCAAAGCTTCGCGACGACGAAGTTCGCTAGCTATCTGTGTAGCCAGTGGCGAGGACGAGTCACTGAAGTCAAAAGCGCTGCTCGATGAGCTCTTAGTCTTGGACACAGGTAAAACTCCTCCTCGTGAATTGATGCAACCCATATTCAAGGCAACACCGACAATGTTTCACGTGAAACATTCAAAACAAGTTATTGGAATTGCTAAACAACTTCAGGCCTACAGCTCGCGCGAAATTTGCCGTTAGCGTCCCAAGAACTATTAAACAGACTATCGCGTTGGGCTAGCCAACCTTAATGCGAACCACCGTAGTTGGCTCTGCGAGGAATTCTCCACCGATGGTGAGGACTTCTGTTTCCTTGCCTCCGAGCTTGCGGATGGCCTTGGAAGCCTTGTCGATTTCTTCGGCGGCTGAGCGACCCTTGATAGCAATAAGTTGGCCCTTGCCGTGGAGCAGGGGGATCGTCAGGCCAGCGAGGTTGGTCAGTGCGGAGACGGCACGTGCAGTGACATAGCTAGCGTTAACGGCATCAACCATCTGCTCAGCACGTCCACGCATAACCGTCACGTTATCCAAGCCAAGGTCTTCGATGACTTCCGAAAGCCAGATGCAACGACGCTCTAGTGGCTCAATGAGAGTCAGCTTGAGGTCTGGGCGGGCAATGGCCAAGCAGAGGCCTGGAAGGCCCGCTCCGGAGCCTACGTCAGCAACTTCGACGTCGCGCTCGATGACCGATTCAATCACGGCACAGTTGAGTACGTGACGGGACCACAGGCGCGGTACCTCACGAGGGCCAAGCAGTCCACGCTCAATGCCTGAGGTAGCCAGGTGCTGGACATAGCGCTTAGCTAAATCCAGGCGGTCGCCGAAGATCTTTTCAGCGGCCAGGGTCTCTTCTGCAGTAAGGCTGAGATCCTCAGTCATGGTCTTGGTCCTTTAGGTCGATCAGCACGCTTGCGCGCGATGTTGCTTAGTTGTCCAGTACCGAGATAACGATATGGCGTCGAGTTGATTCACCCTCGGATTCCGAGTGCAATCCTGCATCGGCAATCACGTCGTGCACGAGCTTACGTTCGTAGGCGCTCATTGGATCCAGGTGGACCTTTTCACCCGTTGAACGAGCAGACTCAATGGCTTCTTCAGCCAACTTCTTCAGCTGCCCAGCACGGTCCGTACGATACCCTGCAATGTCCAGGATCAAACGGGAACGCTCACCGGTAGCGGTAAGAACTGCCAGTCGGGTCAGTTCCTGCAGAGAGTCTAAGACCTCGCCCTTATCGCCAATGAGGCTATTGAGCGAGTCATCGTCCTCATCGGTGAGGATCGAAATGTAGGTACGTCCGCCACGGATTTCGATGTCGATGTCGCCATCAAGATCAGCAATATCCAGAAGTTCTTCAAGGTAGTCTGCAGCAACCTCACCCTCGTCGAGGGCGTCTTGTGGTGCCACGATTTGAGGCTCCACGGTTGGAGCGTCAATATTCTCAGTTGCAGTCATCGCTACTTCTTCTTCCGGCGGTTATTTCGCTTTGGCTGGTCACGCTGGCCCTTAGCCTGCTGGAGTGCTGCCTCTTCGGCGGCTGCAGCTGCGTCTTCCTTCTTAACACCTACTGGAGGCAAACCCTTAGTTGCGCGGCGAGCGTTAAGTTCACGCTCTGCCTGGGAGCCTGGAGTTGGGTTGTTACGGATAACCCAGTACTGCTGACCCAGGGTCCAAAGGTTGGTAGCGGTCCAGTAAATCAGAACACCAATTGGGAAGTTGATACCACCGATACCGAAGACCAACGGCAGGATGTACATCATCATCTTCTGCTGCTGCATGAACGGGCCTTCGAGGGCCTCCTTGCTCATGTTCTTGGTCATCAGCTGGCGCTGGGTGAAGAACTGCGATGCGATCATCGCGAGGATCATGATGACGGCAACAACTACGACGGCCCAGTTGGTATGGCCCGAGTTGAAGGTTCCCAAGAAAGTTTCCGATAGCGGAGCACCAAAGATCTCGGCGCTATCAAAACTACGGATGTTCTCAACAGAGAGGGCGCCAACGGACTGGTGGTTCTCGCTGGCGTGCGAGGCATTGTTCAGTACGCGGAACAGTGCGAAGAAGAACGGCATCTGAATCAACAGAGGCAAGCAGGAAGACAGCGGGTTAGTCTTGTGCTTCTTGAACAGCTCTTGCTGCTCCTGAACCATAGCCTGACGCGACATCTGGTCGGTCTTGCCCTTGTACTTCGCCTGTAGCTTACGAAGGTCAGGCTGCAAGGCCTGCATAGCGCGCTGCGATTTGATCTGCTTGACGAATACTGGAATCAGCAACGTACGGATCAGCAGCACAAGGAAGATGATCGAGAGGGTCCAGGTAACGCCTGAACCTTCGTTCATGCCAATCCGAGTGAACAGTTCGTGGAATGCCCACAAAACCCACGACACCGCATAAGTAAACGGAGTCAATATGGTGTCTAGAAAGTTGTTCATCAGTGGTCGAGCTCCTTGCGGCCGCTATCCGCGGCGTCTTCATCGTCGGGAATCACAGGATGATTCAGAACTATGATCCTCGGCAGTTTGCCTTCTGGCCAAATCCTTGGTCCCTCAGGAACATGATCGACGCCCCCGTGAGACCACGGATTGCACCGAAGGATTCGCCAAGTGGTCAGTCCGGCACCTTTAACAACGCCGTGCTGAGTCACCGCTTCGAGCCCATAGGCAGAACAGCTAGGAAAGTATCGGCATACATCGCCATATAGTGGCGAGATGATTTTTCGGTAAATCTTTAGCAACCCGATGACGGTGTTGCGTGGAATATCAATGATGATCCACAGCAACCCAGTGCGGGGGGCAGAATCCTTACGCATCAGCGATCCTCGAGCTTCCTTAACGCAGCGGAAAATGATGCGTTGATCTGGGAACGAAGTTCATCCCAAGAAAGTTCCGAGGCGCCAGGAAGCGCACGTACGACAAAGTCAACATCGCCCTCTACGCGCCGAAGCTCGTGGGCGATTTCTCGCATTCGTCGTTTAGCGAGGTTCCTTTTAACGGCAATACCAACAGCCTTGGAAACTATGAATCCAAACCGGTCCCCCGCAAACTCTTCAGTTTCGCGGCGGCGTGCATATAGCACGACGTTCCGGCGTCCGCTTCGGACGCCGGAACGTACTGTGACTGTTAGGTCCTGCGCTAAGCGCAGTCGCTGATTCTTTGGCAACATGATGGTTCAACCAGCTCTTTAGTTGAGCTCGTTGAAATCATGAAGCCAACAGCTGAGTCGCAAATTTATGCTGAGAGTTCGGTGCGGCCCTTGCCACGACGTGCCGAAAGGATGGCACGACCTGCACGGGTACGCATACGAAGACGGAAACCGTGCTTCTTCGAACGACGACGGTTGTTTGGCTGAAAAGTCCGCTTGCTCACGGTGACACTCCAAGACGATCTAGATGATGCGTTCTTCCCGTTGACTATTTAGCAGTGAACAACAGGATGACGCTCGTAACTTATAAAAAGTGTGCGTATTTCGCGGGCTCTTCTAAAAAATGAGCAAGTCGCAAATGAAGCACACAGGACTGAATAACAATAGAAAAATGTTCGCCATAGGTCAAATTGGCGCGACAGTTCCACCAACTTCGCCCGGCAGGCGGTTAGCCTGTGAATAATCTACCCCAAACTTGTGGATTACTACTGTGTATAACGAAAGAAAGTTCACATTTAGCCACGAAACCGCAGGTCATCTCCAAGCTTAAAACGCTTATTCTCAAGGGAAAACCTCTTTTCCACAGTTTAGTGGCCAACTTTTTCCACCTAGCTGTGCATAACTGTGTGGATGGTGGATAGAATCAATGGAGACGTCGTCCAAAAAACGGCGTTTTCGAGCCTTGGAAACAAGATTCGTGTGACCAAGATTGCATTTTTATCGAGAGTGGGGCGCCCTTAGTGAGCAGCGACGAAACCAATAGCATTGGTAGCTCCTGGCGCCAGGTCATTCGCAAGATCGAGGACGACGATCGCGTCAAAGCCCGCTACCGTGCCTTCGTATCGTTGGCTAAGCCGCAAGGATTGATCGGAACTACGCTGCTAGTGGCAGTTCCCAATGACCTGACGCGAGACATCCTGCAGACTCAACTTCGTGAACCTCTAGATGAGGCCCTACGCGAAGTATTCCAAGACGATATCCGCTGTGCCGTCAGCGTTGATCTGTCTCTTTCGGACGAGTTGGAAGAAGAAATTCCAGAAACAACTGCTCCAGCTCCCGCGGCACCAGCCGTTACTGAGACCCCAGGTCCGCGGCCGCAGCCAGCACCACAGCCAACGCCCCCATCGAACTCGCAAGAATTCGGCCGGCTGAACCCCAAGTACATTTTTGACACCTTTGTCATTGGTTCCTCGAACCGCTTCGCCCACGCTGCAGCAGTGGCAGTAGCCGAAGCACCAGCCAAGGCTTATAACCCGCTATTCATCTATGGCGATTCCGGGCTAGGAAAAACTCACCTTCTGCACGCCATTGGCCACTACGCTCGTCACCTGTACAAAGGTATTCGCGTTCGCTACGTGAATTCAGAAGAGTTCACCAATGACTTCATCAACTCCATCCGTGATGACGAAGGCGCCAGCTTCAAGCAGACCTACCGCAACGTAGACATCCTGCTCATTGACGATATTCAGTTCTTGGCCAATAAGGACGCAACGCAGGAAGAGTTCTTCCATACGTTTAATGCGCTGCACAACCACAACAAGCAAGTTGTGATCACTTCTGATCTACCTCCCAAGCAGCTGCAAGGGTTCGAAGATCGTATGCGTTCACGCTTCGAGTGGGGCCTACTTACCGATATCCAGCCACCTGAGTTGGAAACTCGTATCGCGATTCTGCGTAAGAAGGCCGATGCTGAGAACCTTTCGGCTCCAGGAGACGTCATGGAGTACATCGCTTCACGCATCTCCACCAACATCCGTGAACTTGAGGGTGCGTTGATTCGAGTCACCGCTTTCGCTTCGCTCAATAACCAGTCCGTTGATCTGGCCTTGGCAGAAACCGTACTCAAGGACCTGATCAGCGAAGACGGTGCCCAAGAAATCACGCCGTCAACGATTATCAAGCAGACCGCCGAATACTTCGGGCTGTCTATTGATGAGCTCAACAGCAAGTCCCGAACCCGTACTTTGGTCACCGCCCGTCAGATCGCTATGTACCTTTTGCGTGAGCTTACTGACATGTCGCTGCCAAAAATTGGTGCCGAACTTGGTGGACGCGACCACACCACCGTGATTCACGCGGATCGTAAGATTCGTGAGCTCATGGCGGAACGTCGAGCCATCTTTAACCAAGTCACAGAGCTAACTAACCGCATTAAGCAGAGCCAGCGGGAGCATTAATCCCAAGAAATCACAGGTGTGGATAAAACTGTGGATGATCTGGTGACTACCTGCGGATAAACATAGGTACCCATGTGGACGTTAAAAATCGTGGAACTGAGTTTCAACAGGGTGCTGGAACTGAGTGTCAGTTTCAACCACAGATTGTTCACATGCACAATCGCCGTCATTTCACGGTGGATGGGGGTTGTCCACAGTATCCACAGGGGTTATTAACACTTCTCCTTTAAACACTTATTCATCCAAATAACGAGTCCACTCCTGAACCTCGAGCCAAACCTGTTCAAATCTTTTTCTCGCAGCTCTCATCAACAACCGAGACCGAGCGATGACTTTGCATCAACAAGACGTGGCAAGATTAAGATGGAGAGAACGTGCAACTACCTGCTCTATGCTTAAGAACTTGGCGAGGGAAAAACCTTCTTGGCCTGACTTAAGTTTCAAAGGGTTCCGAAAGGCGGATTTTTCGTGAAGTTCAGCGTTGAAAAGGATGTATTGGCAGACGCCGTATCCTGGACCGCTCGGTCCTTGGCACAACGCCCACCCTCACCAGTACTGGCTGGCATCTTGATCACTACCCATGAAGGCTTAGTTCGCCTCGAGGGATTTGATTATGAGATTTCCTCACACATTGAGATCCCTGCGGACATCTCAGAGCAAGGCTCGATCCTGGTATCAGGCAAGCTCTTGGCTGAGATCACTCGTTCATTGCCAAACTCAACGGTGACTCTTGAAACCGATGGCACCAAGATCTCTTTGACTTGTGGTCGCTCACGCTTCCACCTGGCCACCATGCCAGTTGATGAATACCCAACGCTTCCAGAACTTCCAGCAATTGCCGGCACCATCGATGGTCAGGCTTTCTCTGCTGCTGTTTCTCAGGTCATCGTTGCTGCTTCGAAGGATGACACTCTCCCAGTGCTCACCGGCATCAAGGTTGAAATTGAAAACGACCTGATCACCTTCCTGGCAACTGACCGTTACCGTTTGGCACTGCGCGAACTGAATTGGACTCCAAACACTTCGGAGATTTCCACTTCGTTCTTGATCAAGGCCAAGACCTTGAGCGAAGTTGCTAAGACTCTTTCGGGTGCAGGAGAACTGAAGCTTGCAATCAGCGAAAACGGTGACATGGTTGGCTTCGAAAGCTCCAACCGTCGCACCACCTCGTTGTTGATTAATGGCGAGTACCCAAAGATTCGATCGCTGTTCCCAAGCGACACCCCGATCCATGCAACGGTTCGCACGAGCGAACTGATGGAAGCGGTACGTCGTGTATCGGTCGTTGCAGAACGAAATACCCCAGTTCGCATGGCCTTCACCGATGGACAGCTGACCTTGGATGCTGGTACCGGCGAAGACGCACAGGCTGAAGAAGCAATCGTTGCTTCCTTGCGCGGCGAAGATATTGTTGTGGCGTTCAACCCAACCTTCCTGTCTGAAGGTTTGAACTCGTTCACCACTGACTTTGTTCGTTTCTCGTTCACCAGTGCTCCAAAGCCGGCGATGCTGACCGGTCAGAAGAAGCTGGACGAAGCTGATCAGGATCAGTACCGCTACCTTGTGATGCCAGTACGTTTGCCAAACTCGAACTAAACCCGCAAAGTGGCGGATGAACATTTCATCCGCCACCACGACGTTGTCAGGACTTCGGTGTATATTTCGCAGCTTTCCCTCACGAGCTTCCGCTCGTATGCGCAGGCTGACGTGCACCTAGCTCCTGGCATCAACGTTTTAATCGGCCCCAATGGGGTGGGCAAGACCAACATCGTTGAGTCCATTGGTTACCTAGCTAATTTGGCGTCTCATCGCGTCAGCAACGATGCTCCGTTGCTGAATTTTGGTGCAGAACGAGCTTTGATTCGCGGTACTTTGCACCGCGGAAGCCAAAAGACCACGCTCGAGGTGGAGATCACTAGCGGGAAACTGAACCGAGCAAGGATCAATCGAGCTAACCCGGTACGTGCTCGAGAAATCTTGGGCATGGTGCGAACGGTTTTGTTTGCCCCTGAAGATTTGGCTTTGGTTAAGGGCGATCCATCAAATCGCCGCAAGTTCCTTGACGAACTGCTCATTGCCTTGCGACCGGTAGAAGCCGGAACCAAAAATGACTACGAACGAATCGTCAAGCAGCGCAATGCATTGCTGAAATCCATTCGTGGAAAATCCAAACTCACCGCTTCGCAAGAGAACACCTTGCAAGCATGGGATCTGCAACTGGCCACCTGCGGGGCTCGACTCATCCGAGGTCGCCTTGATGTTCTTATGCTCATCAGGCCATATATGCAGGCTGCCTACGCGGATCTTGCTGATGGCGGCAAAGTGGCACAGGCGATCTACCGTTCCTCGTTGGAAGGCGAAACCGACGAGAACAGCCTTCCGGTGACGTCGTTGGAGGAGCTGAACCAAGAAGAGATCCAAGATCTTCTTCTTGGTGCCATCGAATCGAACCGCAGCCGTGAACTAGACCGCGGCATCTCGCTATTCGGCCCCCACCGTGATGACCTTGCGCTGATCCTAGGCCCAACTCCCGCCAAGGGCTACGCCTCCCACGGTGAAACCTGGTCCTTTGCCTTGGCTCTGCGTCTGGCAGCCTACAGAGTTTTTGGTGATGATGATCCTCGAGCGGGTTCGGGACCAATTTTGATTTTGGATGATGTCTTTGCCGAACTAGACACCACTCGTAGAGATCGGCTGGCTCATATTGTTGCCGGCGCAGAGCAAGTTTTGGTCACGGCGGCCGTAGTGGAAGATGTTCCCGAAGCACTGAAGGGACATTTCTTCCAGGTATCCCCTGGCCAGGTTGTCGATGCGTGAGCCTGAAGAGCGGGACGAACACCGCTTTGATCCAGAAATCGACTCAGCGAAGGCCTTGCTGAACCGAATGCGTAGGCTCGCGGAAGAGCGCGGCGAACGCCGCGTAGATGCAGCGCGAATGGAAAAAGTTCGCAAACGTCAGTCCGCCCGTCGCGGCTTCATGGACCAAAAGGGAACCTCCGAACCTGGAGTGGTGCGCGACCCTCGAGCTATCGGTGAAGTTGTCTCGCGGCTATCCAAGGCTCGCGGCTGGAACACCCAAGTTGCCGTGGGCTCGGTGCTGGGGCGCTGGGCTGACATCATTGGTGCGGAAAATGCAGAGCACTGTAAACCCGAATCTTTTGAAGATACGGTGGTGGTGATGCGTTGTGATACGACCGCACGTGCGGCACAGATGCGCCTAATGAGCCACGATATTCTGAAAAAATTTGATGCAGAGTTGGGCCCCGGAATTGTTACCGTGCTCAAGGTCTTAGGACCCAATGCTCCGTCGTGGCGTCACGGCATGCGTTCGGTCGCTGGACGCGGTCCAAGAGACACCTACGGATAAAAATAGCTGGCACGGCATATGGCGCGCTAACGCACCCGGAGGGTGGATCCCCCCTCACTTATGCTCCGCAACTGCCTCAGAAGGTCAATTGCTAGCTTTATGTGGCCGATTTAGGCCACAGAAGCACCGATTATTTTGCTCAGCGCGGTAGAATTAGAAGCAGTGAAATGATTTTGCTGTGGGTCAACCCCGCGGCGACGTCCCTCCAGACCATGATCACCCGAGACGCACTTTGCGGCGCAACGGTGATCGCGCGCCAAATTCGAGGAGTTCGTAGCACCCGTGTCTACTGAAAATGCTTCACCGCAGGATCCGGCAGAAAGCCAGGTTCCCGCGGAATCGATGACTTCCAAAGTCGAACATACCTATGGCGCCCAGGATATTACCGTCCTCGAAGGACTCGAAGCGGTACGCAAACGTCCGGGCATGTACATCGGTTCCACTGGCCCTCGCGGCCTGCACCACTTGGTTTACGAAGTTGTCGACAACTCCGTCGATGAGGCATTGGCGGGATACTGCGACACCATCAACGTCACCCTGCAGGCCGATGGCGGCGTGCGTTGTGAAGACAACGGCCGAGGCATCCCCGTGGATGTGCACCCCACCGAGGGCAAGCCCACCGTTGAGGTAGTCATGACCATCCTGCACGCCGGCGGCAAGTTCGGCGGCGGCGGCTATGCCGTGTCCGGCGGCCTGCACGGAGTGGGCATTTCCGTGGTTAACGCGCTCTCGCGCCGGGTGGACACTGT
>Ga0308166_1003026_pt1 | contig 14638 bp, 9 predicted proteins | sample PhyCR2_2_FD_202137 | JGI IMG/M metagenome (GOLD analysis project Ga0308166, IMG submission 202137) | Phyllosphere microbial communities from UC Gill Tract Community Farm, Albany, California, United States - DLSLCC.R2 | ecosystem: Host-associated > Plants > Phyllosphere > Unclassified | place... | reverse complement strand
CTCCAGCGTGGAAGGTTCACGGTCCACGAAGTCAGCAACAATCACCGGGTCAACACCCGCAGAAAGCAGTAAGAGTGCCTCTGCTTTCTTCACCACGAGCTTGTGGGGAGCAGTGTTCTTGTAGTCTTTGAGCAGTCGGCGTTCAGCGTCGGTGACTTCGGGGGTTGGCATACCCACAAATTAACACTCCGTGTGGTTCACGCAAGCATTAACGCGCCGGTCGGGTTTAGGTTATTGAATCCGTTTTTGAAGTGTGCCCGCCATAGAAGGCTCATAACGGGTACGCCAGTACACCTCGTTACCGGAGAGGAATTGCAAGTTCACGCCTGCGTCACGGGCGGCTTCTACATTGCTTCGTTGGGCGCCCGACCAGTATTCGTCATGGCCCACGGAAAGGAAGACATTATGGTTGGTGAGCAGGTCACCGTGCCTGTCGGTGTCAACGCCGGAGAAGTAGCTGACGTCGTATCCGTTGCGTTCTAGGAAACGGACTAGTGGGTATTCGGCCCCAAAATAGAAATCTCTGGCTTCAACGCCGTCACGCGTCGCGAAGGGTCTGTTGTAGCTGATCTTAAAGGCGCGGCCGTTGTCTGCTCCGGAATAGAAATCTGAACCACCGTAGAGGTTATATGCGTGCCATGTGGGGTCAGAGGTTTGGAAGAGTACCTGCGAGGTGCTGGATTCATTGCGCACGATAAAGGTGATGTGGCTTGAACCCCCGGTGTCGGTGCGGGTGAGCTTTGCTAAGTACACACCTGATACTGCATCGCTGGGGACCTCCCAGGTTGCCGAGATATCCCATGTGCCGCAGTCGGTCAGTTCGGTGGCGACATCCGTCAAACATTCGGGCTGGATCTGCGGAAGCTGTGCGCTAGGTGATATAGAGGTGATTTTTCGTGCGCCGAGCCCGTTATACCAGCCGGTACGGTAAATATCGATGGAATATGCGGAGGCATCAGTATCAATCTTAAAATCGATAGGTTCTCCGACATTGACACTGATATCGGCGGCAAATCCTTGGATTGAGTCATCACCGGCCCCGTCGATATCCCATTCGGTCCATGGAGAACCTGGTTTTGAATTTTCGCAGACAATAGCGTTGTCTTCTGGACCGCACTCTTCGGCGGCTCGTGCCGGTGCGGCTATAAGTAGGGAGAGTATTAGTCCTGTAAGAGCAGCGAATGCTGTCAAGAATCGAGATTTTTCCGCAGCACGGTGTTCTCTGGCTTCACTACTTTTAAATTGCGCCACGCTCATTACATCCCCCAAGAAAGCTCCCGCACAGGGGAGACGTTTTCGAGCATGAACTTAGCTAGGACATACCCGTACCCAGACTATGTAGGTCAACGAGCGGAAGACAGGGAATAGGTGTAAAACCAGAGTATCTTGGGTGTGCAGTTCTCAAAGTCCGGAGGGGCATCTTGAGGCTCTTGAGGCGAGCAACAGCGGCCTTGAAAATACGAGCTCAATCAACGTCTAGGACCGCAATTTATCGCGCTCGGCCTACCGGGTAATGCTCCAGCACATAGTCGGCAATGGCCATCGCTGACGTGGCCGCTGGTGAAGGTGCATTGCGTAGCAAGGTCACAGGGCCAACCTGGTCCACTGCGAAGTCGTCAAGCAGTGAACCGTCTTTGCTCCATGCTTGAGCGCGTACGCCTGCTTGACCTTTTGCGACGAGATCTGTTGATGCGAGCTCTGGAAGGTAAGCCTTGGACTGTTTCAGATACAGGGGTTTAACCAACGAGGCACCGATTTCGGTGGCACCCATCTTCCAGTATTTTTTGACTAGAGATGATGCGCCTGGCCAACGTAGCGACTCCATAGTGTCTTTGAAAGAAAATGTTTTCCAGTCGTAGCCTTCCCGAGCCAACGCCGGTACGGCGTTCGGTCCTACATGCACCTTGTCATCCACGCCACGAGTGAAGTGCACACCAAGGAAGGGAAAGCGTGGGTCGGGGACCGGATAGATCATGCCATTGACCATTGATGCCGAACTTTTGCTCAACACCCAATATTCTCCGCGGAAGGGGAGGATCTTAGGTGAGGGATCAGCGCCGACCATTCGAGCGATGACATCCGACTGCAATCCAGCACAGACGATCAACTGATCAAAGCGGTAAGTGCTCTCCTTGGTAGAAACTAAACAAATCTGGTCTGAGACCTTGACTGCAGTGACTTCGGAGTTTAGTAAGATCTGCCCTCCTGCTGCCTCGATCTCTGTCGCCATACTGCGCGTTATGGCACCATAGTCCACTGCCGCGGTTTGAGGTGAATGCAGGGCGGCTACTCCGCTGACGTGGGGTTCAATTTGCACTAGTTCATCGCGACTTAGCCGCGCCAAGCCCGGTACCTGATTCGCTATGGCCCGTTGCTCCATGTCGGCAAGTCGTCCAAGCTGGTCATCTCCCAAAGCGACAACTAGTTTTCCCAACGCCCGGTATGGCAGTGCATGTTCCTGACAGTATTCGCGGGTTAGTGCCTTGCCACGTGCACACAGCTGAGCTTTGAGTGAACCGGGCTGGTAATAGAGGCCTGCGTGGACCACTCCGGAATTTCGGCCAGTTTGATGGCTTGCTAGGAGGCTTTCCTTTTCTAGCACGCTAACCCGGTACCCAGTCTGCAGCGTGATTGCGCGTGCAATGGCTATTCCTAAAATTCCGCCACCAATGATGCCGATATGTTGTTCCATGAATCCCCAATTAGAACTTCAAGCTAACGTCCCGCGTACTCGCGTTGGCTTCAAGAGCGATCGTACCGGCCATACGAGACGAGGTCTATGGGGTGGGCGTACATGAGAAGGAACCTCAGTCAGGGCAGCCCTAAATGCTGACGGAGCTAATGGTTACGCAAGGCCTGTCACATTTTATGTGATAAGTGAAAGTTTTCACAAAGTAGGGTTTTCTCTGCGTAACATGCGTGATTTCGCACCAAAACGCGGGATACATAGGGTTACGCTTGATTCAACGGCAGACGTTAAAAGCTGTCTACTTGCAAGCATCAGCCCAATGAAATCGCAAAGGTGCCACACCCGTGTCTGACATTAAGCCCATCGTACTTTTGGCCGAGCAACTCTCTCCTGCAACCGTTGCTGCTCTCGGTCCCGACTTTGAAATTCGTCAGACGGACGGTGCGGACCGCTCTCAGCTTCTTGAAGCTATCGCTGATGTAGATGCAATTCTGGTTCGTTCCGCTACTCAGGTAGACGCAGAAGCCATCGCCGCAGCGAAGAACCTCAAGGTTATCGCTCGTGCAGGTGTTGGTCTGGACAACGTGGACATCAAGGCTGCTACGCAGGCCGGTGTCATGGTTGTGAACGCTCCAACCTCCAACATTATCTCTGCTGCTGAATTGACCGTTGGTCACATCGTGTCTTTGGCTCGTCGAATCCCAGCTGCCAACGCCTCGCTAAAGAGCGGTGCTTGGAAGCGTAGCTCCTACACCGGTGTTGAGCTGTTTGAGAAGAAGGCCGGCATTATCGGCCTTGGTCGTATCGGCGCTTTGGTCGCAGCTCGCCTGCAGGGCTTCGGTATGGAAATTATTGCTTTTGACCCATACATCACTCCAGCACGCGCAGCCCAGCTAGGCGTAACCTTGGTGACTCTGGATGAACTGCTGGAACAGGCTGACTTCATTACCATCCACATGCCTAAGACGCCAGAGACCCTGGGCATGCTGGGCAAGGATGCTTTCTCGAAGATGAAGAACACTGCCTACGTAGTCAACGTAGCTCGCGGTGGCTTGGTCGAAGAAGATGCACTATACGAAGCATTGAAGAATGAAGAAATTGCTGGCGCTGGCATTGACGTGTTCGTCAAGGAGCCAAGCACCGACCTTCCATTCTTTGAGTTTGAGAACGTCACCGTCACCCCACACCTGGGCGCTTCCACTGATGAGGCTCAGGAAAAGGCCGGCGTATCTGTGGCTAAGTCGGTTCGTCTAGCACTTGCTGGCGAGCTGGTTCCGGACGCAGTCAACGTTGCCGGTGGCGTCATTGATGAGAACGTACGCCCAGGCATCCCGTTGATCGAAAAGCTTGGTCGTATCTTCAACGCACTGACCGCTGGTTCGTTGACCAGCATTGACGTTGAAGTTGCTGGCGAAATCGCCTCACTAGATGTCAAGGCGCTTGAGCTTTCGGCACTCAAGGGTGTCTTCATGGACGTTGTATCTGAACAGGTCTCCTATGTGAACGCACCAGTTCTGGCCGAACAGCGCGGTGTAGCAACTCGTTTGATCACCACCCCCGATTCCCCTGAGTACCGCAATCAGCTGACCATCAAGGGTTCAACCAATGAGGGCACGCAACTTGCGGTGTCCGGTACCCTTACCGGTCCTAAGCAGATTGAAAAGCTGGTTGGCATCAATGGTCACGAAATTGAAATCCCAATTTCTGATCACATGATCGTAGTTCGCTACGCTGACCGCCCAGGTGTTGTCGGTTCCTTAGGCAACGTTTTGGGGGAGCAGAGTGTCAACATCGCTGGCATGCAGGTTGCCCGCGATGAAAAGAAGTCTGAGGCTCTTGCGGTCATCAGCATCGACTCTGCACTGCCAGCTGGCGTCTTGGACGTTGTAGGTGCCGCTATCGGTGCCAGCGTTGCACGAGAGATCAACCTCGCCGACTAAGTGTCACTAACCTGAGGCAACCCGCTCCCTGAACAATTTGTTCGGCGGGCGGGTGCTTTCGTTTGTGGGGAGACTGTGCCCAGGATGAAGTCTAGACAGGCTCGATCAGGACCGGCTCACCTCCGTCGCCAGCGGGACGGTAGTCGCGGTTGCATGATGATGACTTTCGCCGAACAATTCATAATGCAAACCTTTGGGGAGTTCTAGGTAAACGGAAGATGAATTTGTGATTGAATTTAGGTTATTCTTAATGAGAAGTCGTTTCATAATTAGCTGACATCTTTTTATTGGGATAAAGTTGATTTGATATGAAGCCTGAACCAAAAGACAAAGCAGAGATCGACAAGACGAGTTTCTCGCCGTCGGATACGGCGATCGTGATCGTTACTTACAACCGGTCACAACTCCTTGATCGTCTTCTCTCCAGTATCCAAGTGATGAATCCGTCGCCAGGTCACGTAGTAATTATTGATAACGATTCAGCGGATGACACGCATGAGATTGTTGCCAAGCACACGAGTGAGCTGGCTCCAACGGTTATCTATCAAAAACTCGCTACGAACACCGGTGGTTCAGGCGGTTTCCATCACGGCGTGAAAACCGCATATGAACTGGGCGCCTCATGGATCTGGATGATGGACGATGACGTAGAGGTCATTCCTGATTCTCTTGGTAAATTAGGCAAGTGGGCAGCGCGGTTCCAGGTTATTCAGGGACGCCGGTACGACTACGACGGTAGTGAGTTCTATTGGCAATATCGGATCTCTGACCGTCTTGCCATCCCGATTCCGTTTGCACCCAGCGACTTTGATATCACTGGATATCGTGAGATGAACTCCGGATGCTTCGAAGGCATGTTCATCCACAGGGAAGTGGTCCGTCGTATTGGGCTTCCGGATCCACGGTTCTTTATATATTGGGACGACCAGCTGTACGGCTGGTTGGCTTCACAGATCACTACTTCTGTTATCGTCAATGAATTTGTTCTCAGGCGGACCCGCGACATACGGCAACTTGACCTCGGTATCAGGCACTTTAACGCGTCAAGCAACGGATACCGCTACTACATCATGCGCAACCGGGCGATTCTCAAACAGTATTATCGCGCTCACGGTTTGTTGTTCCCCGCTCACTTCGCCTTGGGAACAGTGCTGACCTTCGCGAAGGAAATCTTGCGATTAGTACTCGTTGAGAAGACTATCCGCGGGACTTCCAACCTCTTCAGGGGGCTGCGCGACGGGCGAAAGATAGAAATCGATAGGGCATGGAAACCGATGGCTCCCTTGGCATCAACTGACAACAGTATTCAGCTAAAGAATCATTAGACAGACTGACTATTCGAAGAGCCGGGCGCCCCTTGGTATGGGGTGCCTGGCCGCTGGTTTAATGGCTGAAATTGTATGTCCCGGTGGATGATCCCGAGATCGACGCTTGTCGTCATTGCTAGGTTCCCAGTGAACAAGCGCTGACAGGTTTCCCATGCCCCGTAAAGGGGACCGGGAGGCCAGGACAACCAGTATCAAGAGAACGCCTTGTGATTGGTGCGGCGTTCGATGCAGGGTCGTCATTTTCAGCCGCATTCGCAGCAAGCCACCAAAGATAACTAGCCGTTTGCGTACATGCTGTTTCTTTCTGATGCGTTGACAAAAAACGGGGTGTGTCCGCGTGTAAATCGCGAACACACCCCGAAAGCTTATTGCTACCTCCTATTACTGCGAGACCTGTCGCTCCTCAGCAATTGCTGAGATCTGGTTGTCCCACATGGAAAGCGCAGAGCCGATTGCCATGTGCATGTCCAAGTACTGGTAGGTGCCAAGACGGCCGCCGAAGAACACATTCTGTTCCTGCTTCGCGAGGTCACGATAGGCGAGCAATCCGGAACGATCTTCTGGAGTATTGACCGGGTAGTACGGTTCATCTTCCTTTGTAGCGAAGCGTGAGAACTCCCGCATGATGACAGTTTTGTCAGTTGGGTAGCTGTCTTTGCGTTCAGGGTGGAAGTGCTTGAACTCGTGGATGCGAGTGAAATTCACGTCAGCATCTGGATAATTCATCACCGGTGTTCCCTGGTAATCGCCGACATTCACAACTTCTTCCTCAAAGTCCAGGGTTCGCCATGAGAGCTCACCTTCGCTGTAGTCGAAGTAACGATCAATGGGTCCGGTGTAAACAATCGGAATCTGGCCGGCTAGGTCGTCCTTGTTGAACGGTTGGCTTGAATCAAAGAAATCAGTGTTCAGGTGAACCGTGATGTTCGGGTGATCCGCCATGCGCTCAATCCAAGCCGTGTACCCATCCGTTGGTAGACCTTCGTACTTGTCGTTGAAGTAGCGGTTGTCGTAGTTGTAGCGAACAGGAAGGCGGCTGACAATATCGCCTGAAAGCTTTTCTGGAGAAGTCTGCCATTGCTTGGCTGTGTAGTGAGCGAAAAATGCTTCAAACAGTGGGCGTCCTACAAGGGCGATACCCTTTTCGTAGAAATTCTTTGCGGTATCAACGTCAAACTCCCCAGCTTGTTCTTTAACCAAAGAACGTGCTTCATCTGGGGTATATGCGGCATTAAAGAACTGATTGATCGTGTGCAAATTTACCGGCAATGAGAAAGTCTGTTCATTGTGAGTGGAGTACACACGGTGAACGTAGTTGGTGAAACTGGTAAAGCGATTCACATACTCCCACACACGCTCGTTTGATGTGTGGAACAGGTGAGCCCCGTAGCGGTGCACCTCAATGCCAGTCTCAGGCTCTGCTTCGCTGTAGGCGTTTCCGCCGATGTGTGACCTCCGGTCAATTACCGTAACTTTGAGGCCAGCTTCTGCGGCGCGCTCGGCAATGGTGAGACCGAAGAATCCTGATCCGACAACTAATAAGTCTGTATCCATACATGCAATTTATTCATTCGGCAGTAACGAGCTGTCGTATTGAAGGTTAACGGGAGGTGTACTTAATATAAACAAATTTGCCGGTGGGTCAATTTCAAAGGTGAAGGAATTGGTTTATTGATAATGTGGTTTTTTGCGGCCAACGGAAAGTCCGTTTCGGATCGCTCCAGCATAAGAGAATTCGCTGACAAATGGCATCCGGGCCTACAGAAGTACGACGTGGCAATGCGTTAGTTCATGCATGATGCGTAAGACAAGGAATGAGGAATTTCCCCTTGGTGGATCCGAAGAATAAGTATGATGTGGCCGTCCTCGGCTGGTGGTACGGCAAGAATTACGGATCAATTCTGACCTACTACGGTTTGAACCGTGCCATCGAAAACCTCGGCCATTCGGTTCTCATGGTGCATGAACCTGTCGGCTACAACGGTTTCCGTGTGCAATGGCCAAACGAGATCCTGTCAATGGATTTTGCGCGCCGCACCGGATACGAATACACGGATCAGCTCCATTACTCAGATCTGGATCAGCTAAATGAGCTCGCTGAAACGTTTGTCGTTGGCAGTGACCAGCTGTGGAACCCGCTTATCGGGCGCGTCAACGATGATCTGTTCTTGGACTTTGTCGCACCGGACCGAAACCGAGTTGCCTACGGCACGTCTTTCGGCAATCGAGGAACTGATAAGTTCAAGCCGGACTTCGTTGAAAAGCACTCGCAGAATCTTCAAAAGTTCAAAGCTATCTCTGTACGTGAGAACTATGCAGTGAAGACGGCTAGCGACATCTTTGGCGTCAAAGCAGACCTCGTAGTTGATCCGGTATTCCTTCTGGACCAGGAACACTACAACAAGCTGGCTTCTAAGGCGTCGATCTCACCTGAGGGTGAATACTTGGCAGTGTTCCTTCTGGACCCAACAGAGGAAAAGAAGTCGACGGCAGTAGCCATCCTTGAAAAAACAGGCTTGGATAAAATCCTCGTGATTTGCAACCCCGATGAGGGACGCTCGGTAGCAGAAGAGATTTGGTCTGATGAACCTCGTGCAGAGATCATTGCAGCCGACTCACCAGAAAACTTCCTTCGTGCTTACAAAGATGCCAGCTACGTAGTCACCGATAGCTTCCACGGCACAGCGTTCTCGGTAATCTTTGAGAAGCCATTCTCATCGATCTACAACAACAAGCGTGGTGCGGACCGATTCAAGAATTTGCTTGCCTCACTCGGATTTGGTGACACCCGCCGCGTCTATGAAAGTGATACCACTGAGACCGTGAATGAAAATCCAAACGTGACTCGAACCATCGATTTCACCAAGGCCCGCAATTACATCAAGAACGGGCGTAAGACATCGCTTGAGTGGCTCAAGGCAGCTTTGAACCCCAAGGTAAAGTCGACAGCCGCACTTGTAAACGGCAAGGCCATTACAGCAGCCGCGGTAGCCAGCAAGAACAGCCACACCCTGGACCTAGACTTCTCCGCCAACAGCGACGTCTGGTCCATCGACAAGGGCGCAGAGGGCGTTTCACTGAGCGTCGTAAAAGACAAAGAACTTCGTGGAAAGCACGTTTGGACCAATCTTCCAGAGCCACTTACTCCAGGTTCAAAAAAGCGCATCAAGATTCAGTGGACACCAACAACGCAGACTAAGAGCATCAATGTGCACTTACGTAACCCTGAATCCGGAACTTTCCGAGTGATCGGCAAGGCGGCAGTAGCTGCCGGTTCGGGAAGCTTGCGCACCGATGAGTTCGAGTTCTCGGTAGCGGAGCCAGGGCTAAGCCAGATCATGCTTGGAGCACTGCACTTCACCGGTCCTAAGGCCGGAGCGCAGGTACACGAAATTTCGATTTCTGATGCAAAGGGCAAAGTACCGGCACCCAGCGCTCCAGCGGCCAAGAAGTCAGACGAAATTGTAGAAGGTTTCTCCAAGCAGGCACGCCGGCTGGCCAACCATGACTTTGAGCAGCAAGTTCGTTCCTTTACTCGCGGAAGGTCAGCAGACTCTGTAACTGGGATCCGCGCGCGGATGTTCTTTCATGCGCACGCAATTGAAAAGGGACTGACCCATAGCAACTTCCGTCCGGGCTTCGGAAGAATTGCCATCCCAGGTCTTGCCAAAGAGATGAATGCTTGGCTATCGCGTGGTTTGGGCACGGACGACACCATCGTTCAAAGCTCAGCTTCGGTGATGAAGGCCTACTTCGCCCGCAACGAGGAGACCAATACGGATGTCTCTCATTTCCGAAACTTGTTTTCGGTGGAGTCGCAAGAAGTAATCGCAAAGGGTCAGCTGGGGGAGGGCGGAGCGTTCCCAGCCTCGAAGCACCGCGAAGACCCGGTTGAAACGCCTAATGATGACCGTGCATTCATGGAGGTCGTTTACGGGCGTCGCAGCGTACGCGAATTCAACGACACTCCTGTTGATGATTCAGCGATTGCTTCCGCAGTTCAGATTGCCATGCAGTCACCATCGGTTTGTAGCCGTCAGGGAGCACGTGTTCACCAGTTTGATGATCCAGAGATCATCAAGCAGCTACTTGAAGTTCAGGGTGGATTCTTTGGATTCAATGCGCCGCCACGCCTGCTCTTGGTCACTGCAGATCTAGATGCTTTCCTCTTCGCACCGGAACGCAATCAGCCCTTCGTCGATGGCGGGCTGTTCATGATGTCGTTGTTGCTGGGTCTAACCCAAATGGAATTGGGGTCATGCCTGCTGAACACAGCCATGGGAGTCGAGAAGGAACAGAAGATTCGCAACATTGTTGATCTTCCTGAGAATGAAGTCTTCATCGCCTTTGTTGCTGTCGGTAACTTTGACCAAAGTGTCCTGGTTCCACGCTCAAAGCGCGTAGAAGCCGACAGCATCCTGAAGCGACATGGCTAATCAACAACTCATCGGTAAGGAGGGTGACACAAGCATGACGTTGCCAGCAACATTTGAATTGGAACAGACTAAAGGACCTGACATGGCTGATTCCACCAATACGTACCCTGTACAGCCTGGGATTTGGCTACAGGCTGGGATTTCGACCGAACAAGAAGCACATTTTCATGTCTACGGTCCTGTTGGCATTTCACTGAGCCGTGGAGCGGCAGAGTTTGCGCCTGGTGGTTTGCTCTCTACGGGCACCTACTACAACGTGTTCAATTATGGGAAGTGGAAGCGGATCTGTGGAGATATCCCACTAGAACTTCAGCTCAAAGGCAAAGGGCACTTCCAACTGACCGTCTTCCAAGCTGACCGTCATAAGTCGTGGCACAAGTTGGTTAGCGAAGTGGTGACCTTAGACGGCATGTATCGCCATCCGGTCCTAGTAGACGAGGAGACACCGGAAGAATCGCTGCTGTTCTTTGACCTGATGGCATTGCAAGATGGCGAGCTTGAAGATTTTGCGTGGGCGACTACAGCGAAGCCAGTGCGAACCCCGGAGCTGATGCTCTCGGTAACTACCTTCAAGCGAGAAGCTGAAGTAGAAGATACGATTTCCCGTTTCCGTGAGTTCCTTGTGGACTCGGCAATCAAAGAACACATCAGCCTGACTGTTGTGGATAACGGTAATTCGCTCAAAGTCGAAGACGGTGGCGGCGTCGAAGTCATTCCCAATGAAAACTTGGGCGGAGCTGGCGGATTCACACGTGGTCTATTGCGCGCACGAGAAATCGGCGCTACACATTGCCTATTCATGGATGACGACGCATCGATACAGATGGAAGCCTTGTCCCGCACATGGTGGCTATTAGCCTATGCCCGAGACTCCCGCACTGCCGTTGCAGGTGCAATGATCAACGCTTCACACCGTTGGCAGATCTGGGAAAATGGCGCGGAGTTTGATCTGGGATGTAAGCCTCGATACCACGGACTAGATCTGCGTTCGCGCGATGCCGTGTTCGAAATGGAATACGAGACGACTATTCCAGCTCCGGAAGATCTTTACGCTGGTTGGTGGTTCTTCGCGTTCCCCGTTGACAAGGTGGAACACTTGCCGTTCCCATTCTTTGTTCGTGGAGACGACGTGAGCTTCTCATTGGTCAACGACTTTGACATTGTTTCGCTTCCTGGCGTTGCGTCTGTTCAAGAGAACTTCACTGACAAAGCATCGCCAATGACCTGGTACCTAGATTTCAGAAGCCACTTGGTACACCACCTGTCGTTGTCAGAAAAGCAACGTTCATGGGTTGAACTGCAACAGATGGTACTGAGCTTCTACCAACGCAATGCCATGAGATTCCACTACGACACTCTCTCGGCAATCAACCTTGCATTTGAAGATGTCCTCCGAGGACCAAAGTTCTTCGATAAGCATGCGGATATGGCAAGACGACGTACAGACCTTAAGGCATTGACTAGGCAGGAAGCATGGAAGCCAGTCGTTGAACGACCTGAAGAACTTCATGGTGAAAAGTCGCGTCTTATTAGAGCGATGCTCTTAGCTTCTCTGAATGGACACTTGCTGCCAATGGGCAAGAAGGCTGACGCTGACTTAACTTTGTCATCGTCATTTAGAGACGACTACCACGTGGCATTTGGTGCAAAGCAAATCACTTACCTCAACGCAGATCAGTCCTCTGCCTACGTAGTTCGCCGAAGTCAGAAAAAGTTCTGGCGCGAAACTGTCAGGCTTGTACGAAACACGTTGCGGTTGCGGGCGACCTACGAAGAGAACCTTCGACGATGGCGTGACGGATATGACCAGTTGACGTCTGATGCGTATTGGACTGAAAAGTTGAATCTGTCCAAGGGTTCAATCTCGAACCAGTAACATATTCGCAAACCAGCCGAGATTTTTTCAGACATCTGACGGCCACCGCAATTCTCTCCCGAGGATTCCCGGTGGCCGTTTCCGTTTTCTCCCATACCAAGGAGCGTCTTGACTGCCAACGAAGGGTGAATCGTCCCGGGTTTTATGCCGCATTCTATTGAGAGAATGGAAAGCAGGCCCAAGCAGTCCACCCCCGAAGTCAAAGCCCGCGCAGTGGACTACATCATGGAACGACTTGACCGCTATAAGTCGGTCTACGCAGCCTGCAATGACATGGCTCCAAAGCTGAACGTCGGTAAAGAAACCCTGCGCCGCTGGGTGCTCCAAGCCCAGGTTGATTCCGGTGAACGAACCGGACCGACCAGCGAAGAACTCGCCGAGATCAAAGCGTTGAAAGCCAAGGTCCGGGACCTTGAAGAAGCCAACGACATCTTGAAGGCATCAGCGATTTTCTTCGCGAGGGAGCTGGACCCTCGCCGGCACTAATCACCGAGTTCATCGACCAGCAACGCGAACACGGCTACGCAGTCCAGCAGATCTGTGAGGCCCTGAATACTCAGGGCCTGAAGGTTTCTGCCCGCACGTATCGCAGTTGGAAAGCAGCTGAACCAGCACCACGGGTCGTCACGGACGCACTCATTTTGAACGTTCTTCATGACCTGCAGAAACCTGATGAAAAGACGGGGAGACCGAAGCCCGAGGTTCTTTATGGGCGGCGGAAAATGCACGTCTGGTTGCAGCGCAACGGCTTCCCTGAAATCTCAAAACACACCGTGGATCGGCTGATGCGTGTGGCTGGGATGAATGGTCTGGTGCGGGGCCGGAGAACGACTACAACGATCCGCGCTAAAGATAAAATCCGGGCGAAAGATCTATTGAATCGGAACTTCTATACTGATGCACCTAACAAGGTGTGGGTCACTGATTTCACTTATGTTCCGATTCGTGGCGGGTTCGCCTATGTGTCCTTCGTGATCGATTTGTTCTCATGCCGGATCTTGTCCTGGGCTTCGTCGACTTCGCATGACACCGAGTTTGTGGAGCAGGCTCTCCAACTGGCTCTATGGCAACGCCGGATTGAGCAAAAATCGCATGTGAGATCGGCCTTTGGTACCATTCACCATTCAGATGCGGGCAGTGAATATACCTCTCAGAGGTACACTCAGACGCTGGCGATGGAGGGACTGGTGCCGTCGATCGGAACGATTGGGGACGCGTTCGACAACGCGGCCGCCGAGACGGTGATGGGGTTGTTCAGGAACGAGGCGGTTGCTAAGGATTCACCGTTCCGCACTGGAGTCTTGGCTACCAAGGCGGACGTGGATGACGTGGTCGTGGAATGGGTGCACTGGTACAACAATGACCGGTTGCACTCGACCCTCGGATATCGGGCTCCGGTTGAATTTGAAGAACTCTATTATGATGAAATGAGCGGCTCGTTACCCGATGAAGTCGCCAGTAAACTGGCGGCGTAATTTCCGGGACGGTTCAGGGCGCCAGGATCCACCTCTCTGGACTGAAGTGTCTTTCAAAACTGTAGAGACGGCAGGACAACCACCAACTTCGGCAGTCAACTAGCCGTACTGTCACCCCTGAAACGACAGACTAATGACCTTGTGACAGCGGTTAGAGCGCCGGCGACGGTGCCTCGACCGCCGTTTTAGGCGATTATTGGTTTGAGATTCCCCTGGCCAGAACGGGGTAAACAGGCTGCGTGAGCGCGTAGTACTTTCCCTGTTTACATGGTTTTGCCGGTTCATTTCAGGCTTGGTGGTGGTGATGGGGAACTGCGGCATGCAGCACCTGTGCTTCGGTGCTTTTTGACATGACAGACACCAAGAACGGCAACCTCAACTTCTGGTAGTGGAATTCTGTGGCCGTATGCAGCGCGACGAAAGGTCGATGCTAGCAAACTACGAGATACACTGTTCACCTAGAACTAGATCGAGTAGAACTTTGCAACGGTGCGGGACGCATACCAACTCCGGGTAGACTAATTACTTGAAATCAGAGTTGGCGTGTCACCATGACCGCGTCGTTGCGACACTGTCAAGAATCGCACGCTAGGCAGTTAGGCAAGTAGGGGAATCGTTTGGGAATCAAAAAACGCATACGTAAGTATGGTCAGAAAGCCAAAAAATTGGCAAAGTCTGAATTGCGGGCATTCTGGTTCAATGCCCCAATTGACGAGCGCACAGTGCTATTCGAATCTTACGGTGGAAATGGTATTTCTTGTCACCCTGAAGCTATATTTAGGTACCTTCTTGAGAGTGAAGAATTTTCAACTTTAAAATTTATTTGGGTGCTAAGTGATTTTCGGAATTTTAGAAGCGTCATAAATGAGTTCAAGGGATCCAAAAGGGTTTCAT
>Ga0308166_1003023_pt1 | contig 14643 bp, 10 predicted proteins | sample PhyCR2_2_FD_202137 | JGI IMG/M metagenome (GOLD analysis project Ga0308166, IMG submission 202137) | Phyllosphere microbial communities from UC Gill Tract Community Farm, Albany, California, United States - DLSLCC.R2 | ecosystem: Host-associated > Plants > Phyllosphere > Unclassified | place... | reverse complement strand
TGCAGTCGATCGACCGCCAGACCCTGAAGAACAACGTGGTCGGCCTGGCCAAGGCGGCCAAGGCCTTCGACATCCCGACCGTGATCACCACCGTGGAAAGCGATTCGTTCTCTGGCAAGACCTACCCCGAGATACTGGATGTCTTCCCCGGCAAGGCCATCCTCGAACGGACGTCGATGAATTCGTGGGACGATCAGAAGGTGCGCGATGCGCTCAAGGCCAATGGCCGCAAGAAGATCATCGTCGCCGGCCTGTGGACGGAAGTGTGCAACACGACCTTCGCGCTGTCCGCGATGCTGGAAGGCGACTACGAGATCTACATGGTGGCCGATGCGTCGGGCGGCACGTCGAAGGATGCGCACGACTTCGCGATGCAGCGCATGGTGCAGGCCGGCGTCGTGCCCGTGACGTGGCAGCAGGTGCTGCTCGAATGGCAGCGCGACTGGGCGCACCGCGACACCTACGATGCCGTGATGAAGATCGTCACCGAACACTCGGGCGCATACGGCATGGGCGTCGACTACGCCTACACGATGGTGCACAAGGCACCGGCGCGCAACCAGGGCGACAACCCCGTGCTGGCCCCGGTTGCGGCGCCCGTACGCTGAGTCGTCTGCAGGCCGGCGGCGACCGCGTCATCGGCGTGGCGAATCCGGTGCGCGGCGTTCGCGCCGTCAGCGGCGCGTCGCCAGCGCGACGATGGCGGCGCCGGCGGCCACCACCAGCGCGTCCTCGACGAGGCCGCTGCGTGTCTGGCCGACCCGGGCCATCGCGCGCTTGCGGGCCGCGAGCGTCAGGTAGGCCAGGGGCACCGCCGTCGCGACCGCGGCCACCGCGCCCTCCCGTTCGCGTCCCCGCGGCGCCAGCGCCGACCCGGCGATTCCCGCACTCATCGTGCGCGCCAGCAGGCCCAGGAATACCGTCCGGTCGGGCGCCGTCTTCATCTTGTCACCCAACAATTCACCGACGCCCATCGCGAGGGCACCGAACTTGAACAGCGGACGGTCCAGCAGGGCGAGCTTGCCGGGCGTGCCGCGGTGGGCGAGGCGGGCGGTGGCGAGGGCGGCCATCGGCGTCATCGAGCGCGCGCTGGCCACGGCGCCGATCAGGATGGAAGAGAGCAGGTTGCGGAGTGCCATGGTCATCGTTCCGAAGCGGTAGGGATGGCCAGTCTAGCGGCAGTCCGGCCGGGCCCGGCGCACGCCAGCGGACCGTACGTCAGCTTGCCTTGCCGTAACGCGCGCGCCTAGCGGGCGTGGCAGGCTTATCGAGACGCGCAATGCACGTTCGAGAACGAAGGACTCGAGGGCGGGTCGGCACGGCCGTTCTCGACGGACCTCTGCCGCACGCGGCTTGCCGAGCGCCGCATCGTCGAACTCGAACAGGTCATGCCCTGCAACGGGTGTGTCGAATTCAAGCCTGAGTATTACGAGGCCAAGGCCGGCACGGCGTTCACGCTGCCGCCCCGTGCGCCCGGCCGGCCCGCGCGACCCTGACTCAACCGGTTCCGGCGCAGGCCAGCCGCACGCACTCCGCCAGCTGTTCGGCATCGACGGGCTTGGCGAGAAAACACGCCGCGCCGCCGCGCAGCGCGCGCAGCCGCACGTGGTCGTCCGCGAACGCCGTCATCAGGATCACGGGCGGCGCCGCCGCGATGGCCCGCACCCGTTCCAGCAAGGCCAGGCCGTCCATGCCGGGCATCTGCACGTCGCTGACGACGCACTGGATGTCGTCGAGGCCGTGCGCCAGCAACTGCTGCGCGCCGCCGAACAGGCTCACGCGGTAGCCGCAGGCGCGCAAGAGGCCGCGCAGGCTCGTGCCCACGTCGGGGTCGTCGTCGACGAGCGCGACGTGAGGGGCGGGCAACTGGGTATCCATGCCGCGCAGCATACCGCTCTGGCCCATGCGCATGGAATCATACCTAGGTATGAGTGGCATCCTGGCCGTGTGTGCTCTCATTTTCCGCGCCCAGGGCCTCGGCCATGCGCACGAGGTCCGCGAACGTCTTCGCCTCCATCTTGCGCATCGCATTGCCGCGGTGGATCTTGACGGTGATTTCGCTCGTGCCCGTTTCCCCGGCGATCTGCTTGTTCATCAGGCCGCGCACGGCCAGCGCCATGACCTGTTTTTCGCGCGGCGTGAGCGCCGCGTAGCGGGCCGCCAGCGCCGCGTGCGCCTGGCGCTTCGCGCGCCGTTCGCGGTCGCGCGCGAGGGCCTGGTGGATTGCGTCCAGCAAGTCCTGCTCGCGGAACGGCTTCGCGAGGAAGTCGACGGCGCCGCCTTTCATCGCGCGCACCGTCATCGGGATGTCGCCGAAACCCGTCATGAACACGACCGGCAGCGGCACGCCGTCGCGGTTCAGCTGGTCCTGCAGATCGAGGCCGCTCGCGCCCTGCAGCCGGACGTCAAGCAGCAGGCAGCTGCACACGTCCGGCCGGCGCGCGCGCGCGAAGTCGGCCACGCTGCCGTAGGCGGCCACCTCCATGCCGACGGAGCGCAGCAGCCCGGAAAGGCTGTCGCGCACGCCGGCGTCGTCGTCGACGACGTACACGAGTTCAAGGGAGGGCGTCGGACTGCTGTTCATGGAGGAGGGCTTCCTGATGAATGGGGAGGTCGAAACTGAACGTGGAGCCGGGCGGCGTGCTGCGCGCGGCGATGCGGCCGCCGTGGCGCGCGATGATCGAGCGGCAGATCGGCAGGCCGAGGCCCATGCCGTCGGCCTTGGTCGAAAAGAACGGCTCGAACAGGCGCGCGCCGTCGGCGTCGGCGATGCCCGGGCCGCTGTCGCGCACGCTCACGCGGGCCATGCAGTCGTCCTGGCGCGTGCGCAGTTCCAGGCGGTTGTCAGGCAAGCCGTCCATCGCCTGCAGCGCGTTCATGACGAGGTTGATCAGGACCTGCTGCAGCTCGATGCGGTCGCCCATGACGGGCGCCAGGCCGGGGGCCAGCTCGACACGCAGCGCCAATGGCCGGCGGTCCAGTTCGCGCTGCAGCAGCTCGACCGTGTCCTGCACGAGCGCGTTCAGGTCCAGCGCCACGTGCTCCGGTTCGGTGCGGCGGGCCAGCGCGCGGATGCGGCGGATGACCTGGCCCGCGCGTTCGCTGGCCTGCACAATGCCGTCCAGCGCGGCGAGGGCTTCGGCGATGTCGGGCTGCGCACGCCCCAGCCAGCGCCGCCCGGCCTGGGCGTTGGCGACGATCGCGGTCAGCGGCTGGTTGACTTCGTGCGCGACGGAGGCCGCGAGTTCGCCCAGCATGCTCACGCGGGCCGCGTGCGCCAGCTGGACGTGCGACGCGTGCAGTTCCTGCTCGGCTTCCACGCGCGCCGTGACGTCCGTGACGGCGCCCAGGTATTCGCAGCGGCCGTCGGCGTCGTACGAGGCCTCGGCCAGCACGTGCACGTGGCGGATCGTGCCGTCCGGGAGCAGCAGGCGGTGCGCGACGTCGATGTGGCCTTCGCAGGCCAGCGTCCGGCGCAGGGCGGCGCTGACGAGCGCACGGTCTTCCGGCAGCGTGTGCGCGAGCACGCGCTCCATGTCGGGCGCGGCGTCGCCCGCGTAGCCGAAGATGCGCGCGGCTTCCTCGGACCACACCATCGCGCCGTCCGGCACGCGGATGCCGAAGCTGCCCGTGCGGGACAGGCGCTGGGCGCCGGCGAGGAAGGCCTGGCTGCGGCGCAGGGCCTGTTCGCGCTGGCGCAGCCGGTCGGTGGCCTGCTGGCGCTGGAGCACGAGCCAGGTCGTGATGGCGATGGCCGCGATGCTGACCAGCGCGCGCCCGGCGGGCGAGGGCGCCACGTGCAGCCCGTGCGCGACGACGTAGGCGCCCATCGTCAGCAGTCCGCACGCGGCGCCCAGCGCGAACGTGTACCGGCGCGGCCACACGGGCGATGCGAGCAGCAGCACGACGACGTACATCACGGCGATGGCCGTGTCGAGCCGGGTGAAGGCGTCGACCACGAAGATCGCGGCGGTGAGCAGCAGCAGGATGGCGGATTGCACGGGGTGGGTGCGGCGTCGCGGCATGTAAGGACTCCAGTTCAGCCGCGAGGATACAACGGCGCGCGTCCGCGGCCAACTGGCAGAATGGATGGTCTTCAGGCTGGAGCAGCTTCTTCCTCGGTCATCCCGGCCAGCTCGGCGAGCGCCATCGGCCGGGCGAACAGATAGCCCTGGAAGCCGCCGCAGCCGAGCGCGCGCAGTGCGTCCCACTGCGCTTCCTCCTCGACGCCCTCGGCCACGACGTGCAGGCCCAGGTTGCCGGCCAGGTGCACGATGGCCTGGACGATGCTCGCGGCGTGCGGGACGCGCAGCATGTCGCGCACGAACGACTGGTCGATCTTGAGCTGGTCCAGCGGCAGCCGCTGCAGATAGCTCAGCGACGAATAGCCGGTGCCGAAATCGTCGAGCGAGAAGCCGATGCCTTGCTCCTTCAGCGCCGTCATGCGCGCGATGGTGTCCTCGACGTCGGCCAGCAGCACGCTTTCCGTCAGTTCGAGCTTGAGACGGCGCGGGTCGGCGCCGCTGTGCGCGAGGATCTCGAGCAGGCGCGACACGAAGTCCTCCTGGCGGAACTGGCGCGCGCTGACGTTGACGGCGATGGTGAAGTGCTCCGTGGCGGCGTCGCCGCCCCAGCGCGCGAGCTGGCGGCACGCTTCCTGCAGCACCCAGTCGCCGATGCCGACGATCAGCCCGGACTTCTCGGCCTGGGCGATGAACGCGCCGGGCCCCGTGAGCCCCTGTTTCGGATGGTGCCAGCGGATCAGCGCCTCGACGCCCACCATCAGGCCCATCGCGTTGACGACGGGCTGGTAGTACAGCTCGAACTCGCGCCGCGCCAGCGCGAAGCGCAGATCGGTCTCCAGGCTCGTGCTGGCGTCGACGGCGGCCTGCATGCTGGGGTCGAAGAAGCGGAACGTGGCGCCGCCGGCCGACTTGGCTTCGTACATCGCCATGTCGGCCTGGCGCAGCAGGTCGTGCACGACGTGGTTGGCGTTGCCGAACAGGGCGACGCCAATGCTGGGCGTGCTGCGCAGCTCGTGGCCGTCCAGCGTGTAGGCGAGGGACAGCGTGGCGAGGATCTTGCCGGCCACCAGCTCGGCGTGGGCCGTCGCGTCCACGGCCGACGTCCCGAGGTCTTCCAGCAGCAGCACGAATTCGTCGCCGCCGAGGCGGGCCACGGTGTCCGCCTCGCGCGTCACCTGCTGCAGCCGGAACGCGACCATTTCCAGCAGCCGGTCGCCCATGTCGTGGCCGCGCGTGTCGTTCAGCGTCTTGAAGTTGTCCAGGTCGACGAACAGCACGGCGCCGAAGCCGCCGTTGCGCTCGCACTTGGCGACCGCGTGGCCCAGGCGGTCCATCAGCAGGCGCCGGTTCGGCAGGTTCGTCAGGCCGTCGTAGAACGCGAGGTGCGCGATGTCGGCCTCGGCCTGCTTGCGCGCGCTGATGTCGGTGCGCGTGCCGACCATGCGGACGGGCTGGCCGTCCGCCGCGCGCTCGACGACCTTGCCGCGCGACTGCACCCACACCCAGTGGCCGTTGCGGTGGCGCATGCGGAACTCCGCCTCGAATGCGGGGACGGCGCCCTGCAGGTGCTGGTCGAGCGCGTGGCGCAGCGGCTCGCGGTCGTCCGGGTGGACGGGGGAGAACATGTCGCGTTCGTCGCCCTGGCGGTTCTGCTCGTCGCGGGTGTAGCCGAGGATGGCGCAGGCGCGGCCGTCCACCGTGCGCCGGCCGGACGGGATGTGCCAGTCCCACAGGCCCAGGCTCGCGCCGTTCAGCGCCAGTTCCACGCGCTCGGCGGCGGCGGCACGTTCGGCTTCGGCGTTGCGCGCCAGGCGTTCCAGCGCGGCGCGGCGGCGCTGGGCGAACAGCAGGGCGGCCGCGCAGGCGGACCAGAAAAGGGTCCAGGCCGCGGTCGATACGAGCGCGAGGCGGTGCCAGCCGGCGTCGATGCGGCCGGCGTCGCGCGCGAGGGCGACGACGAGGCCGCGGTCCATGCCCAGGTTTTCCATCTGCATGCTGCGCTGGACGACGAGACGGTCGACGCCGTCGGCCCCCACGCCGCGCCGGACCGAGACCCGTTCGCCGCTGGCGCGGTGCGCGGCCAGCATCGCATCCGGATGCAGCGCGCCCGCGCGCATCGTTTCCGGATCGGGCGGGACGTACAGCAGGCGGTGGCCGTCCAGGTCGGTGATCGTGATCGTCATGTCGGGCGCGTACAGCGCGGAGCGCATCACGGCGTCGAAGTATTCCGGGTTCAGGATCGCGGCGACGGCGCCGTGGCCGCAGCCGTCGCCCGCGTCGAGCGACATCGCCGCCTTCAGGTTGAACTGGTTCGGCTGCAGCTCGTACGGATCGGACAGGTACAACGTGCGGCCGTCGCACATGTGCGGCAGCTGGGCGAGGAAGCGCCTGTCGTCGAGGCGGCGGTCGCCCAGGTCGTCGTCGGTGATCTCGATGCGGCCGTCGCGGCCGACGGCCAGCAGCGCGCGCACGCCCGGCATGGCGCGCTTCAGGGATTGCAGCAGCGTGCGGCGGCAGGCCAGGTCGCAGCCGCTATCCGGCGCCAGCGCGGCGCGCGCGCCGTCCAGCGCCCAGCGGATGCCCTCGAGCTGGCGGTGCAGCGTCTGATCGATGACGACGGCTTGCGCGCGCATGCGGTCGGCGTCCTCGGACAGCGCCCCGGCGCGCCCGGTCCACACCATCCACACCAGCACGAGGCCGGACGAGACGAGACCCGCGCCCAGGATCAGCCATTCGGTGAGGCGGCGGCGCGCGGCGGTCAAACGGAGCAGGCGATGCAGGGGCATGGGGGTCTCCTTGTCGAAATGCCAGCATCGTAGGCCGGCCGCCGCCGGCGCGCCATCAGACCTTGGTATGGGTCCTCATACGTTCGCTCATACGTTCGCTCATACGTTCGTATAGGTGCGCACGATTGGCGCTAGGACGTCCTTGGGTTAACATTTGATTCACCCGCCCCAGGAGATTCCCATGAAAGCAATCGTCACCGGCCACACGAGGGGCCTCGGCGCCGCGCTCGCCGCCAATCTGCTGGCGCGCGGCGTACCCGTCCTCGGCCTGGCGCGCACCCGTTCGGCCGACCTGGCGGACGCGTATCCCGACCTGTTCGAGGAGGTCGAACTGGACCTGGCCGACAGCGTCGCGCTGTCGCGCTGGTTCGCGGACGGCATGCTGGGCGATTACCTGGACGGCACCGGCGCCGTCCTGCTGCTGAATAATGCCGGCATGGTGAGCCCCGTCGGCCCGCTCGACGCGCAGGATCCGCAGGCCGTGCTGCGCGCCGTGCAGTTGAACGTGGCCGCACCGATGGCGCTCGCCGCCGCCGTCGTGCGCGCCAGCGGCGGGGCGCAACGGCGCATCCTGCACATTTCCAGCGGCGCCGGCCGCAATGCCTACCCGGGCTGGAGCGTCTACTGCGCCACCAAGGCGGCCCTCGACCACCACGCGCGCGCCGTCGCCCTAGACTGCGAACGCGGGGTGCGCATCTGCAGCCTGGCGCCCGGCGTCATCGATACGGACATGCAGGCCGAGATCCGCGCCACGACGGAAGACCGCTTCCCGCTGCGCAAACGCTTCGTCAACCTGAAGGAGACGGGCGCGCTCGTCGAGCCGGACGAATGCGCCGAGCGGCTGGTCGACTACCTGCTCGGCGCCGGTTTCGGCGCCGAGGTGGTCGCCGACCTGCGCACACTCTCTTAAGGGGCCGGGGCGCGCGGGATCTGCAGCCCTTCGACGACGGCGGGGCGCGCGCGGAACGCTTCCAGCACGCGGCCCACTTCCGGAAAGCGGTCGAAGCCGACGATCTCGGCCGCGTCGTAGAAGCCGACCAGGTTGTTCACCCACGGGAAGCAGGCGACGTCGGCGATCGTGTACTCGTCGCCCATGATCCAGTCGCGGCCTTTCAGGTGGCCGTCCAGCACGCCCAGCAGGCGCTTGGCTTCGTGCACGTAGCGGTCGCGCGGGCGCTTGTCCTCGTACTCGCGGCCGGCGAATTTATGGAAGAAGCCCAGCTGGCCGAACATCGGGCCGATGCCGCCCATCTGGAACATCAGCCACTGGATCGTCTGGTAGCGCAGCGCCGGATCGGCCGGGATCAGCTGGCCCGTCTTCTCGGCCAGGTACAGCAGGATCGCGCCCGATTCCCACAGCGGCAGCGGCTTGCCGCCCGGGCCGTCGGGGTCGATGATCGCGGGGATCTTGTTGTTCGGGTTCAGCGACATGAATTCCGGCGTCGTCTGTTCGTTCTTGTCGAACGCGATGCGGTGCACCTCGTAGGGCAGGCCGATTTCCTCGAGCATGATCGCCACCTTGACGCCGTTCGGCGTGGGCAGCGAATACAGCTGCAGGCGGTCGGGGTGCTGGGCGAGCCATCTCTGCGTGATGAGGAACTGGTTCAGGTCGGTCACGGCGCTCTCCTTCGGTTTGATTGCATTGATTGTACTCAAGATACGGTTTTCCGCCGGATGGGAGCATGCATCTTGGTCTTGGGCAACGATAGGAAGCCATGGACGACCTGCTGCGCTATTACGAGGAAGAGCTGGGATTGTTCGGCCAGTTCGCGCGCGAATTCCGCGCCCGCTATCCCAAGCCCGCCGGCGACCTGCACGTGGCCGGCGAGACGTGGGACGATCCCGGCGTCGCCCGGCTCATACAATCCGTCGCGCTGCTGTCCGCCCGCATCAACAAGCGTCTCGACGACGACTACCCCAAGTTCACGGAAGCGCTGCTCGACAGCCTGTACCCGCACTACCTGCGGCCGCTGCCGTCGTATTCGATCGTCCAGGTGGGACAGCGCGGGCCGGCCGAAGTGCCGGACACCCCGTCCGTGCTGGCGCGCGGGACGATGCTGCGCTCGAGCGCGGGCACCGACACGCCGTGCCTGTTCCGCACCGTCTACGACGTGCTGCTGGCGCCGCTCACGGTGGAGCGCCTCGCGTTCGTGCCGCTGCTCGACGCGCCGCGCACGGCGCGCGCACCGCGCGGAGCCGGTTGCGGCATCAGCCTGACGATCGCGGCGGCGCGCGGCGACGTCGGCCGCCTTCCTCCGGCGTGGCGCCTGTTCGCGGACGGCGAAGCGTCGACCCGCGCCGCGCTGATCGACGCGCTGTTCCTCCGCTGCGCCGCGGCCTGGGTGCAGCCGGAAGGCGACAAGGGCTGGCTGCCGCTGCAGCGCGTCCCGCTGCGGCTGGCCGGCCTGGCGGACGCGGATGCCATGCTGCCGTATCCGGCCCGCTCGCATCCGGCGCCGCGCCTGCTGACCGAGTATTTCTGTTATCCGGAAAAATTCAATTTCGTCGACGTCGACCTCGCGGCGCTGGCCGGCCTGCTGCCGCCGCGCTGCCGCCGTTTCACGCTGCACCTCGCGCTGTCCGGCATCGCGCCCGATTCCGATACGGCCCGCCTGCTGGCCGGCCTGGATGCGCGCAGCCTGCTGCCGGGCTGCACGCCGGTCGTCAACCTGTTCCCGAAGGCCGGCGCGCCCGTGCAGCTCGCGTACACGAGCGCCGACTATCCGCTGCTGGCCGACGGCGCGCACGCGGGTGCTTACGAGATCCACAGCGTGGACGCCGTCCGGCTCGTGCGTGAAGGGACGGGCACGGTCACCCGTTTCGATCCCCTCTATGCGCCGGGCGACGAGGGCAGGGCGGGCGGCGAAGCGTCGCACCGCGCGCACTACTGGATCGCGCGGCGCGATGACGCGACGGCGGCCGTCAGCCCCGGCCACGAAATGCGCATCGCCCTCGTCGACGCCGATTTCCACCCGCTCGACGCCGCCGGCGCCACTCTGTCCACGGAACTGACGTGCAGTAACCGCGACGTGCCGTCACGCCTGCCGTACGGCCAGCCGCAGGGCGACTTGCGCAGCGACGAGCTGTCCACGCTGGCGCCCATCCGCATGCTGAGGAAACCGACACCAGGCCGGCGCTTCGGCGGCACGCGCGGGTCGCACTGGCGCCTGATCGCCCACCTTGCGCTGAACCACGCGGGCCTGACGATGGCGGGCCTGGCCGATTTCCAGAAAATGCTGGCGCTGTACGATTTGCCGCGGTCCCCGGTCGCCCAGCGCCAGATCGCGGGCATCGTGGGGCTCGAACACGGCACGGTGCGCGCATGGGTGGGCGCGGCGCCGGTCGCGAGCCTGATGCCGGGCATCGGCATCCGCCTCACCGTCGACGAGGACGCGTTCGCGGGCACGGGACTGTATCCGTTCGTGCAGGTCCTCGACCAGTACTTCGCGCTGAACGGCCACCTGAACTGCTTCACGCGGCTGGAAGTCGTGTCGCAACAGACCGGGCGCGAGATCATCGCCTGCTCTCCGCGCACCAGTAGCGGCGGATGGACCTGATCGCCCGCCTGCTGGCCGAGCCCCAGCGCTTCGACTTCGTCCAGGCCGTGCGCCTGTTGCTGCTGGCGCTCGGCGAGCGCGGCATCCCCGAACGGCGCGCACTGGCCCGCCACCTGCGCTTCGCGAACAGCCTCGCGCTGGCGTTTCCTCCCAGCCAGATCGAGGCCGCGGCGCCGGATGCCGACGGCTACCGCCTGACGCCGAGCTTCATGGGCCTGCTGGGCGCGCACGGGGCGCTGCCGCTGCATGTGACCGAGCGCCTGCTCGCGCTGCCGCAGGACGGGCAGGACGCGCAGGCGGCCCGCGCCTTCCTCGACATGTTCAGCACGCGCATGCTCGCGCTGTGGTACCGGGCGTGGCAGAAATACCGGGTCGAGCACCTCGTGGCCGCCCCGCGCGACGCCTTCCTCCCGCTGTTGCTGGCGCTGGCCGGCGTGCCCGGCGGCGGCGTGTTCGCACACGACGGCGTGCCGGACACCGCGCTGGCCGCGTTCGCCGGCCTGCTGCGCCGGCGGCCCGTGTCGGGCGCCGTGCTGGGCCGGGTGCTGTCCAGCCATTTCGGCGTGGCCGTGCGCGTGCAGGAGGGCATCGGCCACTGGGACCCGCTGGCCCCGGGCGAGCAGGCCGTCGTCGGCGCCAACGCGCTGCTCGGCCGGCGCGCGCTGCTGGGGGAACGCAGCTGGCGGCCGGACTTGCGCGTGCGCGTGCGCCTCGGCCCCCTCGACCGTGCCCGCTACGATCACTTCCTGCCCGGCGCGCCGGGCGCCCGGGCGCTGCGCACCCTGCTGCGCCTGTTCGCCGTGCCGACCCTCGCCTACGATATCGTGCTCGTGTTGCGCCAGGCGGACCTGGGGCCGGCGCAGCTGGACGCGTCCGGGCGCCGGCTCGGCCTGGACAGCTACCTGTTGTCGGCACCCGCCGCGGCCGACCGGGCCGACCTCTGCTACGAACTCCGTCCGCTGGATCCGCTGCCCGCCTTACAATCCGCTTGACCTTCCCATTGTGGGAAGGCATATCCTGTACTGGCAATCACAGGAGGATACCCATGGCGATCGATATCGACATCAGTGGAATGACGTGCGCCTCGTGCGTGGCGCGCGTCGAAAAGGCGCTCAAGGCCGTGCCGGGCGTGCGCGACGCGAGCGTCAACCTGGCCACGGAACGCGCGGCCGTGCAGGGCGAGGGGCTCGACCTGCAGGCCATCCTGGCCGCCGTCGAGCAGGCCGGCTACACGGCGCGGCCGACCGGGACCCCGAAGGCGGAGCCGGCGCAGGGCCTGCCGGCGCGGTGGCCCGTGGCGCTGGCCGCGCTGCTGAGCCTTCCCCTCATCGCGCCGATGCTGCTGGCGCCGTTCGGCATCGACTGGATGCTGCCCGGCTGGCTGCAACTGCTGCTGGCGACGCCCGTCCAGTTCTGGCTCGGCGCGCGTTTTTACCGCGCGGGCTGGAAAGCGCTGCGGGCCGGCGCCGGGAACATGGACCTGCTCGTGGCCATCGGCACGTCGGCCGCGTATTTCCTGTCGCTCTGGCAGTTGTTGAATGCGGGCGGCCACGGCCACCTTTATTTCGAATCGGCCGCGGTCGTCATCACGCTCGTGCTGCTCGGTAAATGGCTGGAAGGCCGGGCGAAGCACCAGACCGTCGCGGCGATCCGTGCGCTGGAGGCGCTGCGGCCTTCGGAAGCCATCGTCCGGCGCGCCGGCCAGGACACGGTCATCGCCCTCGACGCCCTGCGCGCCGGCGACCTGATGGTCGTGCGGCCGGGCGAGCGCGTGCCGGCCGACGGCAAGGTCGTGGAAGGCGCGAGCCACCTCGACGAATCCCTGCTGACGGGGGAAAGCCTGCCCGTGGCGAAGGGTGAGGGCGACCGCGTGACGGGCGGCGCCGTCAATGGCGAAGGCCTGCTGCTCGTGGAAGCGACCGCGGTCGGTGCGGACAGCATGCTGGCCCGGATCATCCGCATGGTCGAGGATGCGCAGGCCGCGAAGGCGCCGATCCAGCGCCTCGTCGACAAGGTCAGTGCCGTGTTCGTGCCCGTCGTGCTGCTCATTTCCCTCGTCACGCTGCTGGCCTGGGGCTTCGCCACGGGCGACTGGCAGCAGGCGTTGCTGAATGCCGTCGCCGTGCAGGTCATCGCGTGCCCGTGCGCGCTGGGTCTTGCCACGCCGACGGGCATCATGGTCGGCACGGGCGCCGCCGCGCGCCACGGGATCCTCATCAAGGACGCGGAAGCGCTGGAGACGGCGCACGCCCTGCAGATGGTCGTGTTCGACAAGACGGGCACGCTGACGGAAGGCCGTCCCCGCGTGGTGGCGCTGGAAGGGGATGACCCGCAACGGCTGCTGGCGCTGGCCGCAGCCGTGCAGCAGGGCAGCGCGCACCCGCTGGCGCGGGCCGTGACGGACCTGGCGGCCGCGCAGCACGTGGCCGCGCCGGCCGCGACGGAATCGGCCGCATTGCCGGGCCGCGGCGTGCGGGCCCGCGTGGATGGCGCGGCCGTCTGGATCGGCAACCGCCGATTGCTGGACGAAATCGGTGCCGGTGCCCCGGCTGCCGCATTGGTGGCCGCGGCCGAACGCCACGAAGCGGACGGGCGCACCGTGTCGTGGCTCGCGCGCGAAGCGGGCGGCGGCATCGTCGTGGAAGGCGTGCTCGCGTTCGGCGACAGCCTGAAACCGACGAGCCGCGCCGCCATCGCCCGCCTGCGCGACCTCGGCGTCGACAGCATGATGCTCAGCGGCGACAACGAAGGCAGCGCGCGCGCCGTCGCGCAGGCGCTGGGCCTGACGCGCTGGGTCGCGCAGGTGCAGCCGCAGGACAAGGCGGACGTCGTGCGCGGCCTGATGGCAGAAGGCCGTACAGTGGGCATGGTGGGCGACGGCATCAACGACGCGCCGGCGCTGGCGGCGGCCCACGTGGGCATCGCGATGGCCGGCGGCACGGACGTCGCGCTGCACACGGCCGGCGTGACCTTGATGCGCGGCGACCCGCTGCTCGTCGCGGACGCCATCGACATCTCGAACCGCACGTGGCGCAAGATCCGCCAGAACCTCGTGTGGGCGTTCGTCTACAACGTCGTCGGCATCCCCGTCGCGGCTCTGGGCCTGCTGAATCCCGTACTGGCCGGCGCGGCGATGGCGCTGAGTTCCGTCAGCGTCGTCACCAACGCGCTGCTGCTGCGGCGCTGGCGGCCGGCGCCCCGGCCCGCACCCGACATCATTTCAACCCAACCCCAAGGAGCACACAAAATGTATGAACTCACCGTCGAAGACATGAGCTGCGGCCACTGCGTGGGCCGCGTCACGAAGTCCGTGCAGGCCCTCGACAAGGATGCGAAAGTCGAAGTCGACCTGCCCACGAAGAAGGTCAAGGTCGACAGCACCGCGGACCTCGACAGGATCGCCGAGGCGATCGTGGCGGCCGGCTATCCGGTCACCGCGAAAAGCGTTTGACGAGCCCCACGTACACGCGCCGGGCGACGAAGTGGTCGAACCCGGCCTGGTGGAATGCGGGCGTGTCGGTCCGATAGGCGCGCAGGCTGCCGTCGAAGATGTCGTTGGCGTTCACGGTCAGGCCGAGCGTCTTGCCCAACGCGTGTTTCCACGTGAGGTTCACGCCGCTCGTCGGCCCGTAGCGCCCCTGCGGCGTGATGCCGGCCGACTGGGCGTGCGCGTCGACGGACACGTCGCCGTACCCGACCCTGACGTTGACATAGCCAGCGACGGCGTCCTGGTCGAGCACCACGCGGTAGACGCCGCCGTCCGCGCCGAGCTGCAGCGGTCCGCCGGGCTTCCAGTCCAGCGAGGCCGTGACGCCGGCCGAGCGGGCCTCGCCGCCGTTCCGTTTCGACGTGACCAGCACGTCATGCTCGAACGTGCGTGCATCGACGACCGTATCGCGGCCCGTGCGGTAGAACGCGCCCAGGCTGCCGGTCACGTGCGGTGTCTCCTTGTTCACGCCGATCTCCCATGACCCCAGGCGTTGCGGTCCCAGCCCCGGATTGCCCCGCCTGAGGTTCTGCGCGTCGACATACGTCGTGAACGGATTCAGGTCGCGCGGATCGGGCATCTGCAGGCTGCGGCGGTAGCTGAGCGTCAGATCGGCGTCGTGTTGGAGCCCATACCTCACATGCAGGCTCGGATCGAACGCGCGCCAGCGCGCGATGCGTTCGGCCCGGCCGCCCAGCAGCGCTTCCCATTTGCCGATCACGATCCGGTCGGTCACATACGCCGCGGCCGACGTCGTCGTCACGGTGTACGTATTGGTCGTGTTGCGG
>Ga0308166_1003020_pt1 | contig 14661 bp, 14 predicted proteins | sample PhyCR2_2_FD_202137 | JGI IMG/M metagenome (GOLD analysis project Ga0308166, IMG submission 202137) | Phyllosphere microbial communities from UC Gill Tract Community Farm, Albany, California, United States - DLSLCC.R2 | ecosystem: Host-associated > Plants > Phyllosphere > Unclassified | place... | reverse complement strand
CACCGATCACGACCCACGCGGCGACCGCGTGCGGATCGGCACCGTCGCCCAGGGCCAGGCGCGCGTCGATGCAGGCCTTGAGGCGGTCGTCGGCCGTGGCGGCGGACGCGGCGAGCGCGTCGTAGCGACCGCGTGCGACCGCCGCCAGCGATCTGACGAGCGCGAGAAGGATCTCTTCCTTGTTCTTGAAATGGTAGTGGATCAGGCCCGGCGCCAGGCCGGCCCGGGTGGCGATCGTCTGGATCGTCGCCTTGTCGTAGCCGTGTTCGCCGATCGCGGCGAGCAGGCCGGCCACGATCTCGGCGCGGCGTTGTTCCGTGTTGGATTTGCGTGCCATGGCGCGTCAATGATTGGTTATACAACCAATTATACGCGCCGGCCGCGTCGCGTACGGGCGGCGCGGCGGCAGGAGGGCACAGCGTGGAGAATCAGGCGGCGAGGCCGTCGTGCGGTGTGCGGCGCAGCTCCGTGACGACGGTCTTGCTTTCCAGGTGTTCGTGCATCACTTCGCGCGCATAGCTGACGCATTTGCCGCAGCAGGTGCCGACGCCCAGTTCCTTGTACAGGTCGGCCATCGAGGTCAGGCCGAGGTCGACGGCCTGGCGGATTTCACGGTCGGAGATATTGTTGCAGACGCAGACGATCATGGACGTTTCCAGTGGTGCATTACAGGATGGTCAGCTTCGCACCGTCGGCCGTTGTTAGGCTTATAATGCGAATCATTCTCATTACCCTTCGTATTCTGCTCAAGTTGGATGCCGTTTGCAAGCGTTTTTGTTGCGCCCCTGCGCAAAAAACAGGCTGAGTGAACGGAAGTAGACAAACCGCAAATAGAAATAATTCGCATTTAGGTTTATCATGTACCCATCCGTGACAGCATCGAATTCATCGCACCACTTTTCGGAAGCGACACCATGACTCTTGCACCTACCCTGACCACGCTCGACAGCCTCAAGGCCGGCCAGAGCGGCACCGTGATCCACCTCGCGCCGAACGCGCTCGCCAGCCGCGACGGCGGCCTGGACGTGTCGCGCCGCCTGATGGAACTCGGGTTCGTGCCGGGCGAACGCATCCGCATGCTCAAGCGCGGCCTGCCCGGCGGCCCGCTGGCGGTCAAGGTGGGCCAATCGACGTTTGCCCTGCGCCGCTTCGAAGCGGCGCTGGTCTCCGTCCAGCCGGAGTAACGGAACCGACATGGGAGCAGTCGATCAGCAGGTCCAGGCGGCCGTCAAAACGCCGCTCGTCGCCCTGCTGGGTAATCCGAACTGCGGCAAGACCGCATTGTTCAACCGTCTTACCGGCGCGCGCCAGAAGGTCGCGAACTACGCCGGCGTCACCATCGAGCGCAAGGAAGGCAGCTTCACCCTGCCGGGCGGCCGCGCGCTGCGCGTGCTCGACCTGCCGGGCGCCTACAGCCTGAACGCCCACACCCCCGACGAAGCGATCACGCGCGACGTGGTCGCCGGCCTGCGCGCCGGCGAGCAGACGCCGGACGCCGTCATCTGTGTTGTCAACGCGACCAACCTGCGCCTGAACCTGCGCCTCGTGCTGGAGATCAAGCGCCTCGGCCTGCCGATGGTGCTGGCGCTGAACATGGTCGACGTCGCCAGGAAGCGCGGCATCGAGATCGACACCGCGCGCCTGGCGCGCGAACTGGGCATGCCCGTGATCGAGACCGTGGCCATCCAGGCCGGCGGCGAGAAGGCGCTGCTGGCGGCGCTGGAAGCGATGCCGTTCGACCTGGGCGTGAAACCGAACCCGCTGGCGGCGATCGACGCCGTCCCGGTCGAGGAGACGCAGCGCGAAGTGCGCCGCATCATCGACGCTACCGTCAGCTACGACAAGGACACTGGCAACCTGAGCGAGCAGATCGACCAGGTCGTGCTGCATCCCGTCATCGGCCCGATCATCCTGGCCGCCACGATGTTCCTGATCTTCCAGGCCGTGTTCAGCTGGGCCAACGTGCCGATGGACCTGATCAAGGGCGGCGTCGACGCGCTCGGCCACTGGGTCGGCAACGTGCTGCCGGACGGCCCGCTGCGCGGCCTGATCGTCGACGGCGTGTTCGGCGGCGCGGGCAGCGTGCTCGTGTACCTGCCGCAGATCCTGATCCTGTTCTTCTTCATCCTCGTGCTGGAGGATTGCGGCTACCTGCCGCGCGCCGCGTTCCTGCTCGACCGCATGATGGGCGGCGTCGGATTGTCCGGGCGCGCCTTCATTCCGCTGCTGTCGTCGTTCGCCTGCGCGATCCCCGGCGTGATGGCCGCGCGCACGATCCAGAATCCGCGCGACCGCCTCGTGACGATCATGATCGCCCCCTTGATGACGTGCTCCGCGCGCCTGCCCGTGTACGCGCTCGTGATCGCCGCGTTCATCCCGGCCCGGGAGCTCGGCGGCGGCATCAACCTGCAGGGCCTCGTGCTGTTCCTGCTGTACGCGGCCGGCATCGTCAGTGCGATGGGCGTGGCGTACTTCTTCAAGCGCACGGTCGGCGCCAAGGGCCAGCAGCCGCTCATGCTGGAGCTGCCCGCGTACCACTGGCCGCACCTGCACAATCTCGCACTGGGACTGTGGGAGCGCGCGCGCATTTTCATTACGCGCGTCGGCACCGTGATCCTCACGCTGATGATCCTGATCTGGTTCCTGTCCAGCTTCCCGGGCGCACCCGAAGGCGCGACGCAGCCGCCGATCTACTACAGCATCGCCGGCATGCTGGGCCGCGCCCTGTCCGTCGTGTTCGCGCCGATCGGCTTCGGCTGGCAGATCTGCATCGCACTGGTGCCGGGCATGGCCGCGCGCGAAGTCGCCGTGGGCGCGCTCGGCACCGTGTACGCGCTGTCGACGACGGGCGACGACGTGGCCAGCTCGCTGACCCCGATCATCGCCGCGTCGTGGACCTTGCCGACCGCGCTGTCGCTGCTGGCCTGGTATGTGTTCGCGCCGCAGTGCCTGTCGACCCTGTCCGTCGTGCGCCGCGAAACGGGCAGCATGCGCTACGCGCTGCTGATGGCCGGCTACATGTTCGCGCTCGCGTACACCGCGTCGTTCCTGACCTACCACATCGCACGCGCCGTGCTGGGGAGCTGACCATGGTCCAGTACCTGATCGTCGGATTCATCGTTGCGCTGGCCGCGCTGTATGCCGCGGTCAAGTACCTGCCCAAGACGTGGCGCGAGCGGATCGTCTACAAACTGTCCGGCGGTACGGGCCAGGGCCGGTTCGTGAAATGGCTCGGCACGGACGCCAGCTGCGGCAGCGGCTGCGATTCGTGCGGCACGTGCGAGACGACGCCGCTGCCGGAGAAGGATGCCAAGGGGCGCAAGATCATTCCGGTGCACGTGCAGCGCTGACGCCCACCAGCTCCATCAACCGCTGCGCATCGAACGGCGCCCTGACCTTGATGTCGTTGTCGAAGTAGCAGTACACATCGCGGCTCTTCCTGCGCTTCGGGCGCACGGTCGACACCAGCCGCGCATCGTCCGGCTGGCCGCCCGCCGCCCACGCGCGGATGCGCGCGGCCCAGCGTTCCAATGCATCGTCCTCGTAGCCGCTCGCATACAGTTCGTGCTCGCCGTGCAGGCGGATGTAGACGAAGTCCGCCGTCACATCCTCGACCTCCGGCCACTTGCCGGCCGTGTCGGCCACCACCAGCGCCACATCGTACTTGCGCAGCAGCGCGATGAAAGCGGGGTCGCGAAAGCTCTCGTGGCGCACTTCGACGGCGTGGCGCAGCGGCCGCACGGCGTCGATCTCCAGCAGTGCGCGGCCGGCCATTTTTTCGTCGTGGCCGCGCGCGATCTCCAGTGCCCGGCCCGTGTCGTGCGGCAGCAGCGACAGGAAGTGCTCGACCTTCTCCGCATCGAAGCGCAGCTGCGGCGGGAACTGCCACAGCATCGGGCCGAGCTTCTCGCGCAGCGCCAACATGCCCGACGCGAGCACGTTGGCGAGCGGCGTCTCGATGCCGCGCAGCTTGAGCATGTGGGTGAGGAAGCGGTTGCCCTTGACGGCGAACACGAAGCCGGGCGGCGTGGCCGCGTACCACGCCGCGTAGCTGGCGGGACGCTGCAGCGAATAGAACGAGCCGTTGATCTCGATGGTCGGCAGCTGGCCCGCCGCGTAATCGAGCTCGCGCGCCTGCGCGAGGCCGGGCGGATAGAACACCCCGCGCCAGGGTTCGTACCGCCAGCCCGAGATGCCGATGTAGATTGCGCCCATGCCGGCAGTCTAGGCCGGGTGCCCGCCGCAATCGGTGCGCTGGCGAACCGTGGCCGGTCTGCCGCGTTGCGGCCTGCCTGCGTTGCGGCCGGCTTACTTCGTGGCCGGCACCACCGGCAGCTCGATCGCGCTTTCCAGCCCCGGCGCGTGGTAGACGCGCTGCGTCGCCTTGCGGTAGTCGCCCGGTTTCGCAAAGAAGATGTTCGGCACGAACGTCTGCGGGTTGCGGTCGTACAGCGGGAACCAGCTGGACTGGACCTGCACCATGATGCGGTGGCCCGGCAGGAACACGTGATCGACGTTCGGCAGCGCGAAGCGGTAGCGCTCGGCCTTATTGGCCGGGATGGCGGCCGGCTTGTCCAGGCCCTGGTAGTAGCGGCCGCGGAAGATGTCCATCGCGATCGGCAGCTGGTAGCCGCCCAGCTCGGGCTGGGCCGCGACTTCGTCCGGGTAGACGTCGATCAGCTTGACGACCCAGTCGCTGTCCGTGCCGGACGTCGATGCGAACAGGTCGACCATCGGCTGGCCCGCGAGCTGCACCGGCGCGGTGAGCGGGGCGCTCGTGTAGGTCAGGACGTCCGTGCGGTCCGCATAGCCGCGCTGGTCGGTCACGAGCCAGGGCTTCCACACGGTGCCTTCGCCCAGGTGCACGGGACGGGGCACGAACGGCACCGGCTTGGCCGGATCGGACACGTACTCGTCGAAGGCGGAGGCCTTGTCGGCCTTGCCGGCGATCCTGTCGAAGGACAGGCCAAAGCCCGGCTTCAGGTACAGCGGGGTGGACGCGGGCGCGAGCGGCCATTGTTCCAGCCGGCGCCAGCGGTTGATGCCGGTCTGGTACGACCACACGGGCGGCGTGTCGAACGCCGGTGCGCCATCCTTCAGGTACTGGTTGAAGAAGGGCAGCATGACGTCGCGGCGGAACTGCTGCGCCGTGTCGCCGCTGAATTTCAGGGCGCCCAGGGTCGAGCCTTCGTAGTTGACGCCGCTGTGGCGCCACGGGCCGACGACGAGCGAATTCAGCTTGTTCGTCTTGTCCTGCGGCTCGACGGCGGCGTAGGCGGCGTAGGCGCCGTAGATGTCTTCCTGGTCCCAGCGTCCGACGACGGTCATCGTCGGCACCGCGAGTGGGCGCTTGGCCAGGATCCGGTCGAGCGCCTGCTCCTGCCAGTAGCTGTCGTACGCAGGATGCTCGAACAGTTTTTTCGTGAAGTTCAACTGGTCAAGACCGTAGAGGTGCGCGAAATCGGACGTCGCGCCGGCGCGCAGGAACGCGTCGTAGTCGTCGTTGATGCCCGTGACGATGTGCTCGCCTTCGCCGCGCGCCGCGTTCTGGCTGGCGATGTACGCGAGGTTCGGATTGCGGAACGCACCGTTGTGGAACCAGTCGTCGCCGCGCCAGCCGTCCACCATCGGGCTCATCGGCACGGCCGCCTTCAGCGCCGGGTGCGGTTCGACGAGCGCCATCAGCACGGTGAAGCCTTCGTACGACGAGCCGACCATGCCGACCTTGCCGTTCGATTGCGGGATGTTCTTGATCAGCCAGTCGATCGTGTCGTACGCGTCCGTGCTGTGGTCGACCTGCGTATTGTTCAGGGGGCCGCGCACCGGGCGCGTCATCACATAGTCGCCTTCCGAGCCGTACTTGCCGCGCACGTCCTGGAACACGCGGATGTAGCCGTTCTCGATGAACGCGTCGTCGCCGTCGCCGAGGATCGACGTGATGTGCGGGCTCTTCATGCGGCCCGCGCGGCCGGACGCGTTGTACGGCGTGCGCGTCAGCATGATCGGGGCCTTGGCGGCCATGACGCTCTTCGGGATCACGATCACGGTATGCAGCTTGACGCCGTCGCGCATCGGGATCATCACCTCCTGCTTGACGTAGTCGGCATTCGGGATCGTGGTGGCGAACTTGTCGGCCGGGATGTCCGGCGCCATCGGCGCTGTCTGTGCCTGGACGTTGGCGACGAACGCCGCGGCGAGCAGAAAGGGGAGGGCGGACAGGCACGGACGCGACATCAGGTTCTCCACGGGCGATTGAAGGGGCAACGCTGCCAAAAATTGCAACGAAGCATAGCAAAATTCGGGGTCAGAGCACCTTTTAAAATAAATTCGGGGTCAGAACACATTTTTTGGCAAGGTACCTACAGCAACTTGAAGGCCTGGCATGCCGGGCGACGCCATGCAATGTGCCAGAGCGTTGTGGGCGCCATATCGTTATTGACGAAAAAACATTGACCGAAAATGTGCTCTGACCCCGAATTTGCGCCTAAATGTGCTCTGACCCCGAATTGCCGAATTGAAAAAGGCCGGCGCTCGGGCCGGCCTTCGAGGGGCGCAGAGCGATCAGGCCGGCAGGCGCTTGCGGTCCGGGCCCGACAGGGCCGGTGCTGCCGCCACGCCGCTGGCGGCCAGCTTGAACGTGCCGACGATGGCGTCCAGTTCGCGCGCCTGGTCCTGCAGCGCGGCGGCCGCGGCGGCGGCTTCCTCGACGAGGGCGGCGTTCTGCTGGGTCGCATCGTCCATCTGCGCGATCGCCTGGTTGACCTGGGAAATGCCCAGGCTCTGTTCCTGGCTCGACGCGGCGATGTCGCGCATCAGCACTTCCGCGCGGCGCACGGAGGCGACGATCGTTTCCATCGCCTGGCCGGCGCCGTCGGCCAGCGCGCTGCCGGCGTCGACCTTGGCGACGGAGTCCAGGATCAGCTGGCGGATTTCCTTCGATGCCGCCGCCGAGCGCTGGGCCAGCGTGCGCACCTCGCCGGCGACGACCGCGAAGCCGCGGCCCTGTTCGCCGGCGCGCGCCGCTTCCACGGCCGCGTTCAGCGCCAGGATATTGGTCTGGAAGGCGATGCCGTCGATCACGCCGATGATCTCGGAAATCTTGCTCGAGCTCTCGGTGATGGCGCCCATCGTGCGCACGACTTCGGCCACCACGGCGCCGCCTTTTTCGGCCGATTGCGCCGTCTCGGACACGAGGCGGTTCGCTTCGGTCGCGTTCTCGGCGTTGTTGCGCACGGTGGTCGTCAATTCTTCCATCGCGGCGGCCGTCTCTTCGATGCTCGACGCCTGGGCTTCGGTGCGCGACGACAGGTCCATGTTGCCGCGTGCAATCTCTTCGGAGGCGCCGGCGATCACCGCGCTGCTGTCGCGCACCTGGCCGATCGTGCCGCTGAGCGAACCGACGAAGCGGTTGAACGCCTGCGCCAGCTTGCCGACTTCGTCGTTGCTGTCGGATTCGAGACGGCGGCTCAGGTCGCCTTCACCGTCGGCGATCTCGCCCAGCATGCCGGCCGCGCCCATCACGGGTGCCGAGATGGCGCCCGCCACGAACCAGATCGCGGCCAGGCCGACGGCGCCGCCGACCACGGCGGCGACGATCGCGGACACGGCCGCCGTGCGGCCGATATTGCCCAGCACTTCGGTTTCCGGCACTTCGGCGACGACGTACAGATTCAGTTCCGGCACGTATGACGAGGCCACGAACTGGCGACCCGTCGGGGCGTCGTAACGGCTCGACGCGAACGCCTGCTTGCCCAGCAGCGAAGCCGCCAGTTCCGGCGTGAAGCCGGGCTGGCCGCCCAGCTTGTGCTTGCCGTCGATCAGGCCGCGGTCGCGGTGGATCATGATCGTGCCGTCGTTGTTCACCAGGTAGACGAAGCCGGAGGTGCCGAGGCGGTAGCTGCGGATGCTGTTGGCCAGCGCATCGGCCGACAGGCCCAGGCCGGCGATGGCCAGCTTGCCGCCCGGCGTCTGGACGCGTGTGTTAATGAACAGCATGTAGACATCCGAGCCCGGATTCTTGTCCAGGTCGAGGCGGTACGGCACGCCGCTGTCGATGAATTTCTTGAACCACGCGTCCTGCGTCGACGCCTTGTCGAGCGTGCGGTCGTAACCTTTTTCGGTGAAGTATTTCGAGGTGTCGTTCGACGCCCAGAACACGCTGGCGGCGTGGTTGACTTCCTTCAGGCGCTTCGCCTGTGCCTTCCAGGCATCCACGCCCTCGTCCGGGTTGCCGGCGTCTTCCCACGTTTGCAGGAAGGTGTTGTTGGCCAGCGTGAGCGAGATCGAGGCCGGTTCGGCGATCTGGCGCTGGATGTCGTTGCGGATGGCGCTGACCTGCGCCGGCAATTCGCTGTTGACGACGCGTTCGCGCATTTGCGAACTGGTCATCGAAATCGACAGCGTCGAGGAAATCGCGATGAATACGAGCAGGCACACGCCCATGCTGAGCATGAGCTTGGCGCGGATGGCAAGATGTCTAAACGTCATGGCAGCTAATTGATTTGAGGAAAGGTAGGTTGAGTTTAGTCACGACTGCATCAAATGACGCTCGTAATTGACGAAAAATAGTTAAAAAGTAGGATTGACGAGGCTTCTCTACAACGTTCTTTTATACTCTTGTAAATGTCCCGCTCCGAAATCGCGCCAGCCTTATATGGTGTATCTGCGCGGCAATATGGACGTCCTGACACCATTCCTTTTGGTCGGAACGCAACAATGCTAAGCTACCGCCTTTACTCCTTCGCCTCGTACCGATGATCATCGTCCATCACCTGAACAACTCGCGCTCGCAGCGCATCCTGTGGCTGCTGGAAGAACTCGGCCTGCCCTACGAGATCAAGAAATACGAGCGCGATCCGAAGACGATGCTGGCGCCGCCCGAGCTGCGCGCCGTGCACCCGCTCGGCAAGTCGCCGGTGATCCAGGACGGCGACACGGTCGTGGCGGAATCGGGCGCGATCATCGACTACCTCGTCGGCAAACACGGCGCCGCCGCGCTGGCGCCGGCGCCCGGCACGCCGGAGCGCCTGCACTACACTTATTTCCTGCACTACGCGGAAGGCTCGGCGATGCCGCCGCTGCTCTTGAAACTCGTGTTCGACCGCGTGGCGAGCAGCCCGGCGCCGTTCTTCGTGCGCCCGATCGCGCGCGCCATCGCGGACAAGGTCAAGAGCAGCTTCGTGCAGCCGCAGATCCGCCAGCACCTGGCGTTCCTGGAAGGCGAACTCGGCAAGCGTACCTGGTTCGCGGGCGACGCCTTTTCCGCGGCCGACATCCAGATGAGCTTTCCGCTCGAAGCGGCGGCCGCGCGCGGCGGGCTGGACGGGCAGTACCCGAACCTCGTCGCCTTCCTCGAAAAAATCCATGCGCGGCCGGCCTACCGGCGCGCGCTGGAACGCGGCGGGCAATACGATTTCGTCAAGTAATTCGTCGGACGAGCACCATGGCAAAGCTGCTGGCCATCGACGGCCTGAATATCGTACGCCGCGTGTACGAAGCCAGCCCCGAGCCGGATTCGGACCTGAAGGCCAGCATCGCCTTGCGCCACGCGTTCTCGTCGTTCCGCAACCTGCTGGAAGCGCACGCGCCCACGCACGTGCTGGCCGCATTCGACTATGGCGGCCCGACCTGGCGCCATGCGCTGTATGCGCGCTACCGCGAGGGCCGGGCGCCGATGCCGTCCGTGCTGCGCGCAGCGTTGCCGGAATTCCACGAGCGCCTGCGCAAGGTCGGCCTGCACGTCCTGACGCTGCCCGAGGTCGAGGCGGACGACGTGATCGCCACCGGCGTGATGCGCTGGCTGGGCGAGGGCCGCGGCGACGCCGTCGTCGCCACCACGGACAAGGATCTGCATCCCCTGATCGCGCACGGCGCGCTGGTGTGGGATCATTTCAAGGGCGAGTGGCACGACGACGCGTGGGTGCGCAACCGGTTCGGCGTCGCGCCCGAGCGCCTGCACGACCTGCTGGCGCTGATGGGCGATCCGACCGACGGCGTGCCGGGCGTGTCGAAGATCGGCATGAAGACGGCGGCGCGCCTGCTGAATGCGTACGGCGACCTGGACGCCGTGATGGCCGGTGCGGGCATCCTCAAGACACCGCTGGGCGAGCGCCTGCGCGCGGAACGGGATATCCTGGAGACGTCGCGCCGGCTCGTGCAACTGAAGACCGACGTGCGCCTGGGCGTCACGTGGAACATGCTGGCCTACGAGGCCGGCTGAAGAGACAGAAAGGACTCCGATGCTCAAGGCGATCATCGTCGACGGCAGCGCCGTCGCGCGCGGCCTGCTCAATACCGTGCTGACCGACGGCGGCTACGACGTCGCCGGCCAGGCCCACACGGCCGCGGCCGGATTCGCGCTCGCGCTCAAGCACCAGCCGCACATCTTCTGCATCGCGCGCGAGCAGTTCGAGGACGGCCAGGACGCGGTGGCCGAGCTGCGCGCGCGGCTGCCCAAGACGATCCTCTTCATGGTGTCCGGCTCGCTGGACGCGCCGGCGATCCAGGCCGCGGTGGCGGGCGGCGTGCATGGCTTCATCGTCAAGCCGTTCAAGGCCGACACGGTGCTGCGCACGATCCGCAATACCGTGCTCGCGATCGTCAAGAAGAACCGCGGGTCGTAACGCCGGCCCACGCCGCGCCGGCTCAGGTCCGGCGCCGCAATTCCTCGGTGGCGATCGCCGCCAGCTCCCGCAATGCCTCGATCTCGCGCCCGCGCAGGCGGCGCGGCTCGCGGTCGAGCACGCACAACGTGCCGAGCGCGTGGCCGTTCGCGTCGCGCAGCGGCACGCCCGCATAAAAGCGCACCTGGACCGGCCCCGTGACGAGCGGGTTGGCGGCAAAGCGCGCATCGCGCGCCGCATCCTGCACCATCAACGGCGCCTCGCGCACGATCGCGTGGCTGCAAAAGGCCCAGTCGCGCGGCGTTTCGGTCAGGTCGACGCCGATGCGCGACTTGAACCACTGGCGGCGCGACGTCAGCAGCGTGATCAGCGCCATGGGGCAGTCCGTCACCTGCGTGGCGAGCCAGGTCAGGCGATCGAACACGGGTTCCGGCGCCGAGTCCACCAGGCCGGTCGCCTCGACGGCGGCCAGGCGTGCCCGTTCGTCGAGCGGTTGCGGATAGCCGTGGGCCGGCACCGGCGTGAACTCCGGATCGGCGGGCGCGGTCGGCGGCGGGGGCGGCGCCGCGGCGCGGTCGGCCTTGGCGGCCAGCAGCTGCATGACGGCGGACAGGCGCACGCGCCGGTGGCCGCCCGGCGTTTTCCAGGAGGGCAGGGCCCCGCTTTCCAGCCACAGCTGGGTGGTGCTGACGGCCACCCCGAGCAGGCGGGCGGCGGCGGCCGTGGTCAGGACAGGATCGTCGGCACCGGCTTGTAAGGATGAGGACATGATTGCATTGGAAGAAAGTAGGCAGATTTTACTCAGAGGAATCTTGCTCAGCAACAAATTGATGAATCTGAGTTATTGAACACATTGAAAGTGTCGCTTTGCGGGTTCGCTTCTTCGCACTATACAAGAGAAGTATCGAAGTAAGCGTTGACGTATGGCAATTATATTGCGAGAATCAATTAAATTAGTCAAATCCGTCAAATAAGGCAATCATGCTCTTGTCCCACCACCGGCCTCACGGCGAAGCAGCCCGCCTCGAGGTGTTGCACAAGTTGAACCTGCTCGACACCCCGCCGAGCGAGGCTTTCGACCGCATCACCCGCCTGGCCGCCCAGCTGTTCGGGCTGCCGATCGCGGCGGTGTCGCTGACGGACAGCAACCGCCAGTGGTTCAAGTCGCGCGTCGGCGTCGAGCACGATACGATCCCGCGCATGAAGGCGCCGTGCGGGCAGGTGGCGGACGAGAGCGCCGTGCTGGTGATCGAGGACCTGCAGGCCGACGTCCATTACCAGGACAGCGTGCTGGCCGCGTCCGGGGTGCGCTTCTACGCGGGCGCGCCGCTCAACACGCACGACGGCTATTGCCTGGGCGCGATGTGCGTGCTGGGCACGGCGCCGCGCACGATCAGCAGCGCCGAGCGGGCCGCGCTGACCGACCTCGCGGCGATGGTGATGGAGCAGATCGAACTGCAGCACGCGCTGGGCCGCGTCGACCCGGTCAGCGGCCTGCCGAACCGCACGCAGTTCGTCGACGACTTCAAGGACCTGTCGATGGACGGGCCGCGCGGCGAGCACCGCCTGGCGGCGCTCGTCAACCTGGCCAGTCCCGAGCAGCTCGCGCATGCGATGCGCGCGATGGGCGCCTCCTACCAGGACGAGATCGTGGGCGAGGCAGTGCGCATGCTCGGCGCGACCATCGGCCGCGACAGCACCGTCTACCACATCGGCGCGACCGAATTCGCCTTCCTCGCGCCGCCCGGCAGCGAACTGGATGCGTTCTGTGCCGACCTCGAATACTGGCTGCAACGGCGCGCTCAATCCGTCACGTCGCGCTTCGTGACGACGGCCACGGTCGGCGTCGTGCCGTTCCAGCTGGGGCCGACCATGTGCACGGACCTGCTGCGCAACCTGCACTCGGCCGCGCGCCACGCGTTCGAGACGGACCGCGGCGTGTCCGTGTTCTCGTGGGAGCAGGATGCCGTCTACCGGCGCCGCTTCTGGCTCGTCAACGAATTCGGCGCCGCGCTCGAAAGCAGCGGCCAGCTGCGCCTCGTGTACCAGCCGAAGATCGACCTGGACAGCGGCGCCTGCATCGGCGCGGAAGCGCTGCTGCGCTGGACGCACCCGACGTTCGGCGATGTGTCGCCGGGCGAATTCATGCCGATCGTCGAGCAGACGTCGATGATGCGCGCGACCACCGACTGGGTCGTCGAGACGGCCCTGCGCCAGCTGGCGCAGTGGCGCGCGGACGGCCTGGAACTGCAGGTCGCGGTGAACGTCTCGGCCGTGAATTTGCTGGAACCTGATTTCTGCGCGCGCATCGTCGACGGCCTGCACCGCCACGGGGTGCCGGCGGCCAGCCTCGCGCTGGAACTCACGGAAAGCGCGCTGATGAAGAATCCGCGCGTCGCCGAGGCCACGCTGGCCGCGCTGCATGCGGCCGGCGTGCACCTCGCGATCGACGATTTCGGCACCGGCTACAGCAGCCTGGCATACCTGCAGAGCCTGCCGGCGCAGGTGGTCAAGATCGACCAGTCGTTCGTGCGCGACATCGAGCGCGACGGACGCAAGCGCGCGCTGGTGTCGGCGATGATCAAGCTGTCGCACGACCTGGGACACCGCGTGGTGGCCGAGGGCGTGGAGACGGCGGACGTCGCCGCCGTGCTGAAGACGGTCGGCTGCGACGAAGCCCAGGGTTACCTGTACGCGCGGCCGCTGGCGCCGCAGGCGTTCGTGCAGTGGGTGGACAGGCTGGAGATGGTGGCGGCGTGACCGGATGATTTACCGGACCGCATAAAGCGTCGTCCCCGCGAAGGCGGGGACCCAATTTGCACGCGTATTGATGCGCTAAAACTTGGATCCCCGCCTGCGCGGGGACGACGATGTTCCGCTACGCGGGGACGACGATGCTCAGCTACGCGGGACGACGTTGTTGCCTGCGCGCCGAAATCAGGCGGCGGACTTCGACGTCGCCAGCAGCCCCAGCTCGTCCGAGCTGAGCACGCGGTCGATGTCGAGCAGGATCAGCATGCGTTCGCCCACGGTGCCGAGGCCCTGCAGGTATTCGCCCGACACGCCCGCGCCCAGGTCCGGCGCCGGCTTGATCTGGTCCGGCGTCAGGGTGACGACGTCCGACACGCTGTCCACGACCATGCCGATCGTGTGGTGGTTGATGTTCAGGACGATCACCACCGTGAAGGCGTCGTACGTCGCCTTGCCGATGTTGAACTTGATGCGCATGTCGATCACCGGCACGATGATCCCGCGCAGGTTGACCACACCCTTCAGGTACTCGGGCGTGTTGGCGATGCGGGTGACGGCATCGTAGCCGCGGATTTCCTGGACCTTGAGAATGCTGATGGCATATTCTTCGCCGCCCAGGCGGAACGACAGCACCTCGGTCGTGTTGTTGACGATGTCTTCGGTCATTAGTTTCCCCTGGATTGGACGCGCAGGCTTCCGCACGTCATGCACCGTACATTTTCCGCACGGCAATATACCTGAAGGTTACGGCATTTTTGTGTCCGATACGATGGAGAAATGACAATCGGCGCGTAAAAATGTTGCAGTTGCGGGGAGAACGCAACAAAACATGGCGTGGAAGAGGTGGGCCGAACCGTGATGCGGCCAGGGGCCCCATCACGATCCGGATGTCTTCTTTACACGGCGCTCGCCGTGTCGATGATGCCGCCGCCCAGGCACACGTCGCCGTCGTACAGCACGGCCGACTGGCCCGGCGTCACCGCCCATTGCGGATCGGTGAAGTCGAGCGTGAAGCGGTCGAGGCCTTCCGGCGCGACGGTGCAGGGCACGTCGGCCTGGCGGTAGCGCGTCTTGGCCGACAGCGCACGCGGGGCCGGTGGTTCCCCGGCGATCCAGGACGCCTGGCCGGCGCCCAGCTGCGCCGACAGCAGCCACGGGTGGTCGTGGCCCTGCACGATGTACAGCGTGTTGCTGGCGATGTCCTTGCGCGCCACGAACCACGGCTCGCTGGTGCCGTCCGCGTTCTTGTGCGACTTCAGGCCGCCGATGCCGATGCCCTTGCGCTGGC
>Ga0308166_1003019_pt1 | contig 14664 bp, 13 predicted proteins | sample PhyCR2_2_FD_202137 | JGI IMG/M metagenome (GOLD analysis project Ga0308166, IMG submission 202137) | Phyllosphere microbial communities from UC Gill Tract Community Farm, Albany, California, United States - DLSLCC.R2 | ecosystem: Host-associated > Plants > Phyllosphere > Unclassified | place... | reverse complement strand
GCGACGTCTTTAAACACCGGCGCGAAGTTCACGCACGGGCCGCACCATGGCGCCCAGAAGTCGACCACGACCGGCAGATCGTCCTGCAGGTATTTATCCAGCGTGGCCGCCGTGGCATTCACCACTTCGCCGCTAAATAGCGCATCGCCGCAGCGACCGCATTTGGCTCCGTCGGCCAGACGTTCCTCGGGAACGCGGTTAGTTGCCTGACAGGAGGCACATACAGTATTCATCGTCACCTCAAACCGGACCTGTAAATCTTAGGATTGGTGAACATTATGAAAAGGTTGAATGCTATGCTCAATCTGGATTAAGCAATAGGTTCAATAGTTGATAGCTAAGCGCCGACACATCAGGTAATCTTCGCGCTCTCAATGCTGGAGGAACAGATGAACGACGAATTTAAAGGCAAAAGCGGCAAGGTAAAAGTGATGTACGTACGTGATGAGGAGGGCGGTCAGAAGCCAAATCCCCGTACCGGCAAAGGCGGCCGTCCTGCTGCGCGCCAGGAAGAGAATCGTCGCTCTGGTCCTCGCAGCACCCGTAATAATGAAGAGAGCGGTCGTCCGCGCACCGCCCGTAGCGATGATGCCGGGCGTTCGCGTGGTCCACGTGATGATGCTGGCCGTTCGCGCGGTCCGCGTGACGATAGCGCGCGCGGTCGTCGCAGCGATCGGGACGATCGCGGCTTCAGTGATTCACCGTGGCGCACCGTGTCACGTCCGCCTGTCGCCGCTGAAGCGGATGCGGGTGACGAAGCGGCCAGCAGCAAGCCGGTTATCGACCCGGAACTGATTCGCCGTCAGCGTCAGGAAGAGACGCGCGTGTATGGCGAAAACGCCTGCCAGGCGCTGTTCCAGAGCCGTCCCGAAAGCATCGTCCGTGCCTGGTTTGTGCAAAGCGTCACGCCGCGCTTCCGCGAAACCCTGCGCTGGCTGGCGGCAAACCGCAAAGCCTATCACGTGGTGGACGACGCCGAGCTGGCGAAAGCGTCCGGGACTGAACACCACGGCGGCGTGTGCTTCATTATTAAGAAGCGCATGGGCATGCCGGTGGCGGAATGGCTGCAGCAGGCGCAGAGCAAAGACTGCGTACTGGCGCTGGAAGATGTCAGCAACCCGCACAACCTTGGCGGTATCATGCGCAGCTGCGCGCACTTTGGCGTCAAAGGTTTGCTGGTCAATGATGCCTCGCTGCTGGAGTCGGGTGCCGCAGTCCGCACGGCCGAAGGTGGTGCAGAGCACGTCCAGGCAATCAGCGGCGAAAGCTTTGCTGCGGGTCTGGAAGCATTCCGCAAAGCCGGTTACACCATCGTGACCACATCCAGCCACGCCGGTACGCCACTGGCGCAGGCGGCGCTGCCAGCCAAAATGGTACTGGTGCTGGGTCAGGAGCGTGAAGGTCTGTCAGACAGCGCATTCCAGCAGGGCGATATCAGCCTGTCGATTGGCGGTACCGGCAACGTTGAAAGCCTCAACGTCTCGGTCGCGACCGGTATCCTGCTCGCCGAATGGTGGCGTCAGAACGCATAAATAAAAAAAACGGGCCGCTGTGGCCCGTTTTTGTTTCTGTCACTCAGTGCGCGCCACCGCCGCCGCCGCCCGCGCCAAACGGCGGTCGGGCAAACCACACCAGAACCAGCAGGACCAAAAACACCCCCGCCGATGCCCAGAAGATCTCGTTAGCCGAGATAATCAGGCCCTGATTAGTAATTTGCTGGGCGATATAAGCCGACGCCTGCTGCTGCGTCATGCCCATGCTTTGCAGCTGGTCATACATTTGCTGCGAATTCGGATTGAATGGATTAACCGACTCCGACAGGTAGCTGTGGTGCATCGATTCGCGATCTGTCCACATGGTGGTGGTGATGGACGTTCCGATTGAACCCGCCAGCGTACGCACAAAGTTCGACAGGCTGGAGGCCGCCGCCATACGCTCTGGCGGCAAGCCGGACAGCGTAATGGTGGTCAGCGGCATAAAGAAGCAGGCCACCGCGAACCCCTGGATAAACTGCGGCCACGCGGAGGCACCGAAATCCATCCCCGGCTCAAACGTATACGCACGCCAGTAGAAGCACACCGCGTACATGATAAAACTAAAAGTCACCAGCCGCCGCATATCGAGCTTATGGGCGAAGCGACCAATGATCGGCGACAGAATCACCGGAATGATCCCCACCGGCGCCGATGCCAGCCCGGCCCAGGTGGCGGTATAGCCGTATACCTCCTGGAGCAGCTGCGGCAGCAGGACGATCGAGCCGAAGTACAGCATGTAAGCCAGACTGATCGACAGACAGCCGATGGTGAAATTTCGCTTCTTAAACAGCGACAAATCGACAATCGGGTGATCGTCGGTCAGCTCCCACACCAGCAGCACGGCCAGCGACACCACCGCGACCACCGTCAGCACGATGATTTCGGTTGAGCCAAACCAGTCGAGTTCTTTACCGCGGTCAAGCATCACCTGCAGAGAACCAATCCCCACCACCAGCAGCACCAGACCGACCATATCGATCGGGCGGATCTCCGTTTTGGTTTCGCGCCCACGCAGGGTTTGCAGCGTCAGCATCACCACCACCACGCCAATTGGCACGTTGATGAAGAAGATCCAGCCCCAGTGATAGTTATCGCTGATCCAGCCACCGAGAATCGGACCGCAGATCGGCGCAACGATTACCGTCATCGCCCACAGCGACAGCGCCACGCTGCGCTTGGCCGGCGGGTAGTTGTTCAGCAGCAAACTTTGCGACAGCGGAATCAGCGGACCGGCCACCACGCCCTGAATCACGCGGAAGAAGATCAGCATCTCCAGGCTTTCGGACATGCCGCACGCCCAGGAGGCCAGCGCGAACAGAATGGTCGACCAGGTGAACAGCTTCACTTCACCGACGCGTTTTGCCAGCCAGCCGGTGATCGGGATCGAGATGGCATTCGCCACCCCGAACGAGGTGATCACCCAGGTGCCCTGCGAGTTGGACGCCCCGAGGTTACCGGCGATGGTTGGGATCGCCACGTTAGCGATGGTGGAGTCGAGTACCTGCATGAACGTCGCCAGCGACAGGGCGATGGTCATCAGAACTAACGGCGCACCTTCAAGCGGCTTTTGTGCCATAACAGCCTCCCGCGAGGTTATTGCGCGTTGGCACGGACAATGTCAGCGATCAGCTGGTTAACCGGCGCAAGGTCGATTGCCAGCGCGTTACTTTCATACGCGGCCTGGGTGCGGACATTGCTGGCCAGCGCGGCGCCATCTTTGTTCTGGGTATCTACTTTCACCAGCGTGGACAGGCCGATACGCAGCGGATGTTGCGCCACTTGCTGCGGATCGAGTTCGATACGCACCGGCAGGCGCTGTACCACTTTGATCCAGTTACCGGTGGCGTTCTGCGCTGGCAGCAGCGAGAAGGCGCTACCGGTGCCCATATCCAGACCAACCACTTTGCCGTGATACTCCACATCATCGCCGTAGATATCACTGATTACCGTGGCGGGCTGACCGATGCGCACGCCTGCCAGCTGCGTCTCTTTAAAGTTGGCGTCAACCCACAGGTTGGTGGCCGGCACCACCGCCAGCAGCGGTGTGCTGGTGGAGATCTGTGAACCGACCTGCACGCTGCGACGCGAGACATAGCCGTCCATCGGGCTGCGGATGTCGGTGCGCTGCAGCGCCAGCCAGGCATCGCGCAGCTCAGCGGCGCTCTGTTTTACCGCCGGCTGGTTATCGAGGTCGGTATTCAGGATCATCGCCTGGTTCGCGTTGTACTGCTGAATCGCCACGTCCAGCTGGGCTTTCGCCGTGGCCACGGCATCACGCGCGTGCTGCAGCTCTTCGCGACCAATCAGATTGGCGGCACCGAGCGGCTCACGACGTTTCAGGTCGGATTCGGCCTGATCCAGCGCGGTCTGTTGCAGCTTGATGGTGGCCTGATACTGTTTGCCGTTGATCATCAGCTGGTGCGTCTGGCGCACGCTGGTGGCCAGCGCGGTCTGCGCTTTCTCGAATGCCTGCTGCGCATCGGTTTTATCCAGCGACACCAGAATGTCGCCTTTTTTCACCCGATCCGTATCCTCGAACCACACTTTATTCACGCTGCCGGAAACCTGGGCCATCACCTGCACCTGGTTGCCTGCCACGTAGGCGTCATCGGTTTCCTGGAAGTGGCGCAGCACCAGATACCAGTAAGCCAGATAACCCACACCAATCACGATAAACACGATAGCCAGCAGGATCAGCGCACCTTTGCGCTTCTTCTTTTTGTTCGCGGGCTGTTGCGGGCTTTGAGCTTCCGCTGTCGCACTCATGTCGTTCTCCACGTTTGCCATTTAGTCGGGATGTGTTGATCCATCAACACGGTCGCCCGAGTCGAAAAAGCCAGCGTTTGCAACGCTGGCCGGATAAAAGGGGATTAAAATAGCGATTTCGGTGGGTGATTGTGTCGCAGTTCTTGCTATTAACGCGACAGGGAAGCGATAACCTGATCTTCGTCCATTTTATCGAGACGGTTAAGCAACTTACGCGTGATGGCTTCCAGCTGCTCCTGCTCGGTATCGGTCAGCGAAGACCACAGATACTGCAGGCTCTGATGCTGTGGTGGCAGCAGCTGACGTAAGAATTCGTTACCTTTTTCCGTCAGGTGCAGGTGCAGGCAACGGCGATCGTTGTCGCTCTCACGACGCTCGATCCAGCCGCGCTTTTCCAGTTCATCAGCGATACGCGTCGCGTTGGTGCGGGAAGAACCCAGCGCCGAGCTCAGCTCAGAAGGCTGAATGCTCTGGTTTTCCTGCGCGTCCAGCGTAATCAGCGCCATGAATAAAGTTTCGTTAATTCCCTGCGCCTTCAACATTTTGTTGCGATTATCCAGCAGTTTACCCTGCATGTGCATGCACAGACGGGTCAGGATGATCTCCTGCAGCGGAAAATCTTTGTGGCGATTAGCACGGATGTTTAGCATCTGCTCAATGGGAGTAAACGAGCTTTCCATTAAAAACCTCTTAGTTGCAACAAATATAATAATGAGGGTGACAGATTAAGCGTAGTCATATTTTCCGCCTGTGATTGTTTGCACCGTCACACTGTCAGCACCTGGCGTTCCAGGTCGGTCCATAACCCTGGGCTCTGCGCCCTGACCAGCCGCTTTGCAGACAAAGCCGCCATCGTCATCAATTCGCTAAGCGAAACCTTCAGTGGATTGAATAATTTCGCGAGTAAAAATAACTTAGGTGAATAACTGTGTGGCTAACCATAACAAAGCCAATCATTAATGAACAGTATCGCTCACCACTTTGCATTGATCTTTACGTTTTCTAAACACTTTTCCCGGCCGGCTTTGCTGGAGTAAATCAATGGGTTAATCGATAAGGCACCAGTTAATCAGGGTAACGCGCCAGCATCAGCGGCGTGATGAATTCCGTTCGTCGTCTGCGGTATAACCGGCACGTGGCAGGGTGAATGCCAGCGATAACGCAGACTCATCCTGGCGCGGCCGACCCGATGCGGGCGGTGGAAAGGAGACATAGCTGGTGGGAAAAGCGGGTAAATAATCATATGTGGGTAATAGTAACCCAAAAAATTATTTCAATGTTGTGTTAATTAACAGGACGTACCAGTGCGCTATAGCGCACGCTTCGCTTACTGACAGGGCGGGAGGGCGGAAAATGGCGGCACCACGTGGCTGAGACGAGGTGCCGCGTGGGCTTATTTCGCCGCCGCCATGGCGTCGCTGACCCATTTATCAAATTCCGCCTGATGAGCTTTGATCCAGCCGTCAACGTGGCCGTTGATGTCCGCTTCTGAGGCGTGACCGGCATGCATCGCGGCGTTCTCGGCATTGATGTCGCCAATCGGCAGCTTCATTTCAGCAAACAGTTTTGCCGCCGCCGGATTTTTCTCCGCCCAAACTTTGTTGGCCACGATATGCATGGTGTTCACCGGGAAGCCATAGTTGGCGCCGTTGGCCAGTCTGGTATCCACTTTGCTCTGCGCGCCTGGCAGTGAGGAGAACGGCACCTGCAGCCACACCACATCTTTACCCGGCTTCAGTACGTCGCTGACCCAGTATGGCGTCCAGGTGTAATAGAGAATCGGTTTACCCTGTTTGAAGCGCGTAATGGTGTCGGCAATCATCGCCGAGTAGTTACCCTGGTTGTGTACCACGGTATCGCTCAGTTTGTAGGCCTCGATCTGATGGTTAATCACCGCCTCACAGCCCCAGCCAGGCGTACAGCCGGTCAGGTCTGCTTTGCCATCGCCATTGGTATCAAACAGTTTGGCCAGCTTCGGATCCTTCAGCTGCTCAATGTTGGTGATGTGGTACTGGTCGGCGGTTTTCTTGTCGATCAGGTAACCCTGCGCGGCACCGCTGACGTAGGTGCCCTGGCGATAAAATTTATTATCACCGCCGGCGGCTTTATACATGTCGTCATGCAGCGGTTGCCAGTTGGTGGCGATAAACGTGGCATCACCGCCGGCAATGGTGGTGTAAGCCACGTTGTAATCCACTTCACTCGGCTTCTCAACGGTGTAGCCGAGCTTTTCCAGTGCGCGGCTCACCAGCAGCGTCTGGAAGGTCTCTTCGGAAATGGTACTCTGAGCCGGTTTAACGGTAATGCCTTTGCCCGGAAGGTCGGCGGCGGACACGTGCGTCGCGGCAACCGTGGTCAGGACGGCGGCGAATAGAGCTGTCTTGCGCATAGTCATTCCTTATTTTACGTGTGACGTCGGAGACGGGCGACCGCAGCGGGCCACCCAAAGAAATCAGGCTTTTTTACTGAATGGACGCAGCAACAAACCCAGCGGCCCGCTGCTGTACCAGTGGCGGCTGCCACGGCTGCGGCTGTCGCGACCTACTGACTGTGTCAGGCGGTCGAGAATGATGGCGAGGATCACGATACCGACGCCGCCCACGCTGGCGAGACCCATATCGAGACGGCCAATACCGCGCAGCACCATCTGGCCCAGACCGCCAACGGCAATCATCGAGGCGATGACCACCATCGACAGCGCCAGCATCAGCGTCTGATTGACGCCAGCCATAATGGTCGGCATCGCCAGCGGCAGCTGGACCTTGAACAGCATCTGGCGCGGGCTGGCACCGAAAGATTCACTGGCTTCGATCAGGTCAGCCGGCACCTGCTTGATGCCGAGTATGGTGAGACGTACCACCGGCGGCAGGGCAAAGATAATCGTCACCACCACGCCCGGCACGTTGCCGATACCAAACAGCATGACGATGGGCACCAGATAGACGAACGCCGGCGTGGTTTGCATTGCATCCAGCAGGGGCCGCACGATGCGCGCCGCGCGCTCACTGCGCGCCAGCCAGATGCCAAGCGGCAGGCCGATCAGTACGCAGAACAGCAGGGCGGTGAGCACCAGCGCCAGCGTCACCATCGCCTGGGACCAGGCACCGATCATGCCAATCAGCACCAGCGATATCAGCGTGGCGAGGCCCATCGCCGGGCTGGCAATCTGCCAGGCAATCAGCGCAAACACCACGATCGCCACCGGTGCGAGCAGGCCCATCAGCAGTTGCTGGAAAGCGCTGAGGATATAATCCACCGGCACGCGAATGCCCTGAAACAGCGGGCGGAAGTGGGTAACTACCCAGTCGATGCCTTCGGTGACCCAGCGATCCAGCGGAATCAGCGTGGTGTGGAATGGATCCAGCAGGCTGAAGTGCTCCGGCGCTGCGGCCGGTGCGCTGCTCAGCCAGTCGCTGCTGCTGACGGCATCGTGTCCACCACTGCTGGCGGCATCCGATGTACTGCCGGCGGCATTGCCCCAGGCATCGGCGGCGCTGGCGCTGCTGTCAGTCGGTGTGCTGCTGCCTGTCGTGGACCACGGATCGCTGCTGGCTGCGGCGGCGTTGCTGGTGGCGGTTGGTGCGCTGGTCTGGCTGGCGCTTTCCCATGGATTGGCGTTTTGTGCACTCATGGCTGGGCTCCTTCACGATCTAAAGCGCGTAACAGCGTGCTTTTGGAAATGATACCGACGTACTGCTGATCTTCGCCGATCACCGGCACCGCACAGGGTGCCTGCGCGACGTGAGAGAGCAAATCGTTGAGCGAGGTATCGGCAGGAACCGCCAGCGGTGCGTCGAGCAGGGCGTTATCCAGCCCTTCACCGGCGGCGAGTGCCGCTTTCAGCGAGTCAGTGGAGACGACGCCGATGAATTTCTGTTTCTCCAGCACGTAGCCATATTCGCGGTCTTCATCCTGCAGCAGTTTGATCGCCGAACGCGGACCGAAACCGGCGGCCTTACGAATCAGCGCGCCGGCGCTGCGGCGGGCGATATCTTTGGCGCTGAAGACGTGACTGATATCCACGCCGCGGAAGAAGGTGCGCACATAATCGTTGGCCGGATTATTGAGGATTTCATCCGGCGTGCCGACCTGCACCACTTCGCCGCCCTGCATGATGGCGATGCGGTCGCCAATACGCATCGCTTCATCCAGATCGTGGGAAATAAACACGATGGTGCGCTGATGTTTCGCCTGCAGTTTTACCAGTTCATCCTGCATTTCCGTGCGAATTAATGGATCAAGTGCGGAAAAGGCTTCGTCCATTAGCAATATATCCGGATTAATCGCCAGTGCGCGGGCTAATCCAACACGCTGACGCATTCCGCCGGAGAGTTCATCGGGCCAGGCGTGAGCATAATTTTCCAGTCCGACCTGACGCAGCGCGTCGAGCGCTTTTTCCTGCCGCTCCTGCAGCGCCACGCCAGCTAATTCCATGCCGAACGCGGTATTATTTAGCACCGTCATGTGCGGCATCAGTGCGAATGACTGGAATACCATGCTGATTTTATTTCTGCGCACATCACGCAATTCTGCGTCGGATATTTTGGCAATATCGACGCCATCAATAATCACCTGGCCGCGTGTCGGCTCGATCAGACGATTGAGAAGGCGAACCATAGTGGACTTGCCGGAGCCGGACAGCCCCATGATGACAAAGATCTCGCCTTCTTCAATGGCCAGACTGGCATTTTTGACGCCGAGTGAGAGGCCGGTTTTCGCCAGAATACTCTCTTTACTCTCGCCTTTTTCAATCAGCTTAAATGCCTTTTCGGGATGATCGCCAAATACCTTATATAAATTCTTTACTTCGAGTTTAATTGCCATGCAGTAATGAAATTCCTGGTTAAATGTCTGACTATTTCTTGTTGTACCCTGCGTAAATTTAAGCGCCTATACCGTAGCATAGTGAGATTATCTGACAACCCTTGACGGAAATATCTGGCGTGACACGTATGGCGCGATAGTGGCTAATTCCAGTGCCTGCAAGGGATGAGACGGGATAAATTTTTTCTGAATTTTTTGTGAAATTAAACCGGTTCCGGCCAGAATTATCACTGGAAGGCGGATAAATCACGCTTAGTCAGGCGAAATATTCCGGCGATGAATGGCGCTAAATAGGTAAAATAATCACGCGCGGAATTAACCTTATTTCAGGGGAACGGCGGGAATGCAGGAGAGGAAAATGAATGAGCTGAACGTGGTGGAATCGGCATGAAATTAACCTGGTCGGCATCAATGCCGACCCACAGATGCATCAATATTACCGCTGGGGCGCGTTCCGGTCGGCATCAATGCCGACCCTACAGATGCATCAACCTAACCGCTGGGTGCATTTCAGGCGACATGATTAACCCAACCGTAGGGTGCGCATTCATGCGCACCGCTTACGGTGCAATGCGCACCCTTTACCGCGCACCGCACGCGACTAAAAATTCCAGTCCTCGTCCTCGGTTTCAACCGCTTTACCCATCACATAGGACGAACCGGAACCCGAAAAGAAATCGTGGTTTTCATCGGCGTTGGGCGACAGCGCCGACAGAATCGCCGGATTTACCGCCGTCAGCTCCGCCGGGAACAGCGCTTCGTAACCCAGGTTCATCAGCGCCTTGTTGGCATTGTAATGCAGGAAGGTTTTCACCTCTTCAGCCCAGCCCACGTCGGCATACAGCGCTTCGGTGTACACCACCTCGTTTTCATACAGCGCCAGCAGTAAATCGATGGCGAACTGCTGCAGCTCAGCGCGGCGCGCGTCGTCAACGGTTTCCAGCGCTTTCTGGTACTTATAGCCGATGTAATAACCGTGTACCGCTTCATCGCGGATAATCAGCCGAATCAGATCGGCGGTATTGGTCAGCTTGCCGCGGCTTGACCAGTACATCGGCAGCCAGAAGCCGGAGTAAAACAGGAACGACTCCAGAAAGACGCTGGCGATTTTCTTCTTCAGCGGATCGCTGGCGCGGTAGTGATCCAGCACGATTTTCGCCTTGTTCTGCAGGGCGGCATTCTCCTCGCTCCAGCGGTAAGCGGCATCCACGTCGGCGGTGTTACACAGCGTGGAGAAGATCGAACTGTAAGAGCGCGCATGTACCGCTTCCATAAAGCTGATGTTCGACAGCACCGCCTCTTCGTGCGGCGTCAGCGCATCTTCCATCAGCCCCGGTGCGCCAATGACGTTCTGAATGGTGTCGAGCAGCGTCAGACCGGTAAACACCCGAATCGTCAGCTGCTGCTGCTGCGGGTCGAGCGACTGCCATGCCGGCAGATCGTTGGACAGCGGCACCTTCTCCGGCAGCCAGAAGTTGCTGGTAAGACGGTTCCACACTTCGAGATCTTTCTCGTCCTGGATGCGGTTCCAGTTAATCGCCTGAATCTGTTTAAGTTGCATAGTCATCATCACAGTGCACAGGAAACGCAGCCCTGTACCTCCGTGCCTTGTAGCGCCATCTGACGCAGTCGAATGTAATAGAGGGTTTTGATGCCTTTCTTCCAGGCGTAGATCTGCGCTTTGTTGATATCGCGCGTCGTGACGTCATCGCGGAAAAACAGCGTCAGCGACAGGCCCTGATCGACGTGCCGGGTGGCTTCGGCGTAAGTATCAATAATCGCTTCGGGACCAATCTGGTAAGCATCCTGATACAGCTCAAGGTTGTCATTGGTCATAAACGGAGCCGGGTAATAGACGCGGCCGGTCTTGCCCTCTTTACGGATCTCAATGCGCGACACAATCGGGTGGATGCTCGACGTGGCGTGGTTGATGTAAGAGATGGAACCGGTCGGCGGAATCGCCTGCAGGTTCTGGTTATACAAACCGTGCTGCATCACCGACGCACGCAGCGCCTGCCAGTCCGCCTGGTCGGGCAGGGCGATGCCGGCATCGGCAAAAATCTGCGTCACCCGGGCAGTGCGCGGCTGCCAGCTGTGTTCGGTATATTTGTCGAAATAGGCACCGCTGGCGTACTGCGACTGCGCAAAGCCGTCAAAACTCGTGCCGCGCTCCTGCGCCAGCAGGTTGGAGGTGCGCAGGGCGTGATACGTCACGCAGTAGAAATAGAGGTTGGTGAAATCCAGCGCCTCTGGCGAACCGTAAGCCATACCCTCACGCGCCAGATAGCCGTGCAGGTTCATCTGCCCGAGACCGATAGCGTGCGAACGGCGATTGCCTTCCGCCACCGACGGCACGGAGGTGATGTCACTCATCTCGGAAACCGCCGTCAGCGCACGCACCGCCACTTCCACGGTTTGCGCCAGATTGCGCGAGTCCATGGCGTGGGCGATATTCAGGGAGCCGAGATTACAGGAGATATCTTTGCCGACGCGGCGATAGCTCAGATCGTCGTGATACTCGCTGGCGCTGTTAACCTGCAGGATCTCCGAACACAGGTTACTCATGTTGATGCGACCGGCAATCGGGTTGCTGCGGTTCACGCTGTCCTCATACATGATGTAGGGATAGCCGGACTCAAACTGAATTTCCGCCAGCGTCTGGAAGAAGTCGCGCGGCTTGATGAAGGTTTTGCGGATGCGATCGTCGGCCAGCATTGCCTCGTAATGCTCGCTAATGCTGATATCAGCAAATGCCTTGCCGTAAATACGCTCAACGTCGTAAGGCGAAAACAGCGCCATATCGCGGTTCTCTTTGGCCAGCTGGAAGGTGATATCCGGGATCACCACGCCGAGCGACAGCGTTTTGATGCGGATCTTCTCGTCAGCGTTTTCACGTTTGGTATCGAGGAAGCGCAGGATATCCGGATGGTGCGCATTCAGCCACACCGCGCCCGCGCCCTGACGCGCACCAAGCTGATTGGCGTAGGAGAATGCATCTTCCAGCATCTTCATCACCGGAATTACGCCGGACGACTGATTTTCAATGCGCTTGATCGGCGCGCCGGATTCACGCAGGTTGGAGAGCAGAAACGCCACGCCGCCACCGCGCTTCGACAGCTGCAGCGCCGAATTCACCGCGCGGCCAATCGACTCCATATTGTCTTCAATGCGCAGCAGGAAGCAGGAGACCAGCTCGCCGCGCTGCTGTTTACCGCAGTTGAGGAAGGTCGGCGTAGCCGGCTGGAAGCGACCGCTCAGCATCTCGGCCAGCAGTTCCCGCGCCAGCGTTTCATTGCCGCGCGCCAGCGTCAGCGCCACCATGCAGGCGCGCTGCTCAAAGGTTTCCAGATAGCGTTTGCCGTCGAAGGTTTTTAGCGTGTAGCTGGTATAAAACTTCCACGCACCGAGGAAGGTGTGAAAACGGAAGCCCCAGGCGTCAGCCTCTTCGTGCAGCTGGCACAGGAAGGCGAAATCGTACTGGTTCAGCACCCCGGCTTCATAATAGCCTTCGGCCACCAGATAGCGCAGACGCTCGCCGTGCGAGTCGAATGGCACGCTGTTCGGCTGGACGTGCTGCAGGAAGAACTGGCGTGTGGCTTCATGATCTTTGCTGAACTGGATGCGGCCATCGGCGTCATACAGGTTCAGCATCGCGTTGAGCGCGTGGTAGTCCAGCTGTGTGCTGTTCAGGGTGTCTGTCGTTGCCAAAATTGGGTCACTCCCGCTTTAACATGGGCAATATCGTCGGCGGTTCCCATCAGCTCAAAGCGGTAGAGATAAGGAACCTGACATTTCTGCGCAATGATGTCGCCCGCCAGGCAGAAGCCCGCGCCAAAGTTGCGATTGCCCGCAGCAATCACACCGCGAATACCGCGCCGGTTGGCGTCATCATTAAGGAACTGAATCACCTGTTTCGGCACTGCTCCACGCGCGCTGCCGCCGCCGTAGCTCGGCACCACTAAAATGTAGGGCTGGTCGATGTGCAGGCGCTGCGTGGCGTCGAGCGGAATACGCCGCGCAGGCAGGCCGAGACGGGTGATAAACCGGTGCGTGTTTTCCGACTGGCTGGAAAAATAGACCAGTGGAAACATCGCTTTATCCCCCGACGGCAGCGAGCTGGCGCAGGCCGGCGATTTTGTCGGGACGGAAACCGCTCCAGTGGTCGTTGTGCGTCATCACCACAGGCACCTGGCGATAGCCAAGCGATTTGAGCTGGTCGATGGCTTCCGGTTGGGTATCAAGATTAATCAGCTGGTAGTCGATGCCACTGCGGTCCATGGCATTTTTGGTGGCGTCACACTGGACACACTGGTTCTTAGTGTAAATAATAATGCGCATGATTCGTATTTCCCTCTGGTTGTGGTCAGGTTGCGAGATACGAAGCAAAAACCCTTTTGCTGCGAACGTCGTCCCTGCTGACATCTGGTAGCGAGTTGATGTGTTGAATGCTAGATGTAGTGGTATTGGTGGTCAAGCCCACCAGATATAGGGTTTTGTGATTTAAGCAGTCGGATTAGGGCGAATGCCAGCGATGATGCGCCCTGGCGCAGGGAAAAAATTTTTGTAAAGGGTTTTGCGGCAATTTTAACCAGCCTGGCTGCGGCCGCATCGGCGCGCTAATGCGGAATGACGCGCAAAAAAAAGCCCCGCATGCGCGAGGCTCCTGATGATTTTTAGCGATTTAGCGGCGTGACATCAGCAGTGCGCCCAGCACCAGACCGACGGCGGCACCGACACCCACGCCGTACCACGGTTTGTCATGCACGTAGGCATCCACCTGATAACCCGCATCGCGCGCGGCCTGAGTCACGCGGTTGCCACTGCCGTTCAGTTTAGCGCGCGTCTGTTTCAGCAGGGCCTGCGCCTGGCTGCGTGCGCTATCCACTTCATCTTTGGCTTCGCTGCCGTAAGATTTCAGTAAGGCTTCCAGCGAATCGGCCAGTTCGTTTACATCCTGATTGATATCAATGTCATCGTTTTTGCTGGTTCGATTAAACATTTTTCGCTCCCTTTGACTTAAAACGTAATACTAAGTGTAGACGAAACGTGACTAAACGCAGCCGTGTGCCAGGCTTTAGGGAAATTCCGAATGTCCTGTGCTGTCGTGCTGATGTAAGGTTGCGGGGCTGTGAGAAGAGAGGAGCAAGCATGTATTTACGTCCGGATGAGGTAGCGCGCGTACTGGAAAAAGCAGGATTCGAAATGGACGTCCTGACACCCAAAACTTATGGTTATCGCCGTGGCGAAAACTACGTTTATGTGAATCGCGAAGCCCGCATGGGGCGCACAGCGTTGATCATTCATCCCACCCTGAAAGAAAAAAGTCAGCACTTCGCTGAACCCGCATCAGAGATGAAAACCTGCGACCACTACACGCAGTTCCCTCTCTACCTGATGGGGGATTCGCAGGAACACTACGGTATTCCCCACGGTTTTAGCTCGCGCATGGCGCTGGAGCGTTATCTGCAGGGCGTCTTCGGCGCCTGACTGGTGTGCCCCGTCGCGGCGGGGCCGCACACGCTTTCCCAATCCTTACCCT
>Ga0308166_1003014_pt1 | contig 14686 bp, 18 predicted proteins | sample PhyCR2_2_FD_202137 | JGI IMG/M metagenome (GOLD analysis project Ga0308166, IMG submission 202137) | Phyllosphere microbial communities from UC Gill Tract Community Farm, Albany, California, United States - DLSLCC.R2 | ecosystem: Host-associated > Plants > Phyllosphere > Unclassified | place... | reverse complement strand
CCGCATCGTTCCAGGAAACCACCCGCGTGCTGACCGAAGCGGCGATCATGGGCAAGCGCGACGGTCTGCGCGGCCTGAAGGAAAACGTCATCGTCGGCCGCCTGATCCCTGGCGGTACCGGTCTGGCATTCCACCGCGCCCGCAAGGAAAAAGAAGCGTGGGAAGCCGAAGAGCGCGCAGCGCTGCTGCAGCAGGAGAAGGCCAACATGGCTGCCGAGCTGCAGGCGATGGAAGACCAGCAGAATGCTGCGGCTTCGGTCGAACAGCATCATGGCGACGGCGAGTGATCTTCGCTTCTGCTTAGCTTAATCAGCTAGTGAAAACGGCACCTCGAGGGGTGCCGTTTTTTTTTACCCGTCGCTTGACGGCCTCAGTGCTGGTAGATGTTCGTCCAGTTGCCCGAGCCCGTCTGGTTGACGTTGGCCACATAGCCTGCGCCAGCCTGGCTGACCGTCGCGGTGTTGCTGCTGCCCATCTGGGCAATCGTGGCCAGGTTGCCGGCGCCGGTCTGGATCACCCTGGCCAGGTTGTTATTGCCGACCTGGTTGATGTCGGCGACATGGCGGTCGCCGGTCTGGCTGGCGTCGGCACTGTTGTCCGATCCGTCCTGCCGGATCGTGATCGAGTCATCCCAGCCATCGTTCTGCGTCGTGCTCGCGCTGTTCTGGGTGCCGTTCTGCACGATGTCGGGGCCGCCCGCCACCATGTTGTTGGCGACCACGGCTACGGTATTCCCATCGCCCGTCTGCGTGATCGCCGGGCCGCGGAACGTGGCGCCCCGCTGGCTGACCGTCAACCTGTTACCCGTGCCGGTCTGGGACGTCTGGATGCTGGTGTCGGCACTGTCGATCTGCTCCACGCGCGCGAGGTTGCCGCTGCCGTTCTGGTCGACGATGACGGGGCTCGACGTGACGATGGCCTGCGTGATCGCCGCATCGTTCCCGTTCCCGAGCTGTGTGATGCTGGTGTCGAACCGACCGTACACCTTCACGCCGTCCTGCGTGATCCCTGCATTGTTTCCCGTGCCGTTCTGGCTGACCACGGCGGTCACACCGTTGTTGGTGTCGCGCTGGAAGATGCCGCCGCTTGTGGCGCCGGGGCCGCCCACGTGGTTATTGTTGCCGATCTGCGTGATCGATGCGGTGGTGTTCGGCGCCGTGTCGTACGGCGTCAGGCCGACCTGCTCAGCGGCCGCGGTGTTGCCGTTGCCCTGCTGCGTGACCGTGACGGTCTGGCTCGACGCGACGTTGCTGGCGCAGGCCAGCAACGCGCCGATGGCGATTGCCGAAAGTCTGGATTTCATGAGGTTGCTCCTCAAGTATCAGTGCTGGTTGATGTTCGACCAGTTGCCCGAACCGGTCTGGCTCACGTCGGCGACGTACTCGGCCTGGCCGGACTGGCTCACCGTCGCCCAGTTGCTGTTGCCGCTCTGGGTAATCCACGCCACCTTGCGAGTGCCGGACTGGGTCAGGCTGGCAAAGTTGTCGTTGCCGATCTGGTCGATGCGTCCGGATTTGAAGTAGTTGTACTGGTTCGCATCGGCGCGATTGCCTGTTCCCTGCTGATCGATCCAGATGTGCGAATCGCCACCGTCGCCCTGGACGGTGTTGGCACTGTTCATCGTGCCGTTCTGCACGATCGTCGGGGCGCTGGCCGCCACGTCGACCATGGTCACCGTAACGCTGTTGTCCTGGCCGTTCTGCGTGACGTCCGGGCCCGTGTATCCGACATGGGCCTCCTCGATCGTCAGCCTGTTGCCGGTGCCGGTCTGTCTGGACTGCACACCCGTATCGCCGCTGTTGAGGAACAGGTGGATGCGGGCGAGATTGCCGGTGCCGGTCTGGTCGACAGTGGCAGGGATCGAGGTGGCGTCCTGCTGATGGATCATCGCATCGTTCCCGTTGCCTTGTTGGGTAATCACGGCTTCGACCGGCGGCGGGACGCTTCCCGGCCTGCCGTCCTGCGTGATGCCCGCATTGTTGCCCGACCCCGTCTGGCTGACCACCGCACGCGCGCCGCCGTGTGGAGAGACGACCTGGTAAATACCGCCGCTCGTGGCGCCGGGGCCGCCGACGTGGTTGTCGTTCCCGATCTGCGTGACCGATGCGTTGGTGAATGCGTAGAAGACTGCGTCGGGCGTCGTATTCACCTGCTCCGCGGCTGCTGTGTTGCCGCTGCCCTGCTGCGTGACCGTAATGGTTTGGCTCGACGCAACCTGACTGGCAAAGGCCAGGCCGATACCAAGTGCGATTGTCGAGAGTGTGAGTCTCATGAAGTGCTCCTCGAAGTGGACAGGGGCGGATTGGAAAGCGATTCAGCGGCCCCTAATGCTGAACGATGGTGGCCGACTTGCCGTTGCCGTACTGGGTGATGCGCGCATAGCCGTGCTGGCCGTACTGCTCGATGCGGGCCGTGTTCAACGCGCCCTGCTGGTCGATGCCGGCGCGGTTGCCTGCGCCTGCCTGCAGGATGCTGGCCGCGTTCCGCTGGCCGCTCTGCTGCACGAAAGCCTCGTTGTCCAGGCCGGTTTGCAGCAGACTCGCGTTGTTGTCGCTGCCCGCTTGCGATACCGATGCGCGGCCTGGCGCGGCGGGCATCGGTGTCGCGGCAATGACGGCGGTCGGCACATCGAGTTCGGATGGTCCCAGGTCGCCCGCGCGGGCGCCCGCGAGGATGCCGCTGGCCAGCAGCAGGCCCCCGGCAGCGAGCCGCAGGGTGGTCATGGCGCGCTCCCCGCGACGGCCAGGTAGCGCCGCAGCACCGGACTGGCCATCCCGGCATCGTCCTGCAGCGCCCAGTTCCCGGCCCGGATGCCCTGCGCGATCAGGTGCACCACGGCGGCCTCGATCGCCTCGCCCACGCACAACTGCGTCGGCTCGTTGCGGGTCGTGCCCGCCTCGAATTCCGCCAGGTCCTTCACGTTGACGAACTTGAAGACGCTCGGATGCAGCTCGTACGAATAAATGGTCTTGGTGGTCGACACGCTCTGCAGGATCTGGCCGCCGCGGATGTCGACCGTGCGCAGGTTGATGGTCACCTGGTCGACCCGGTACTGGGTGCTCATCCCGATGCCGAGGAAGCGCGCGCCGACGCCGCCGGTGCGCACGTTGCTCTCGTAGGCGACGACGCCGCCTTCGATCAGGACCGAGGCCGCGAGCAGGGGCGGCATCTGCACGGGCGGCGCCCCCGCCGGCTGCGGCATCTCCAGCGCGCGCACGATCTTGCGTTCGGTGAGCAGATTCTGCAGGTTCTCGCGTTCGACCGGGATGAACCAGCCCGAGTCCTGCAGCGCCCGGATCAGCATCGACGACGCACCCTGCGTCACCGCGGTGGAGAAGGAGCTGTCCGGCGCCGGCTTGTACTGGCCGGTCTGGTCGCGGATGCCGTACACGGCCACGGCGATCCTGCCCTTGGGCGGCGGCAGGGCGAGCAGGTCGCGCCGGATCGCGGTGTCGGGCGTCAGCTGGGCATTGTCGCGCACCGTCGAGGGCACATGGGCGCATCCGCCCAGCGAGCACAGCAGTGCCAATGCTGTCAGACGGGAGCAGCGCCGCGGGTTCATTGGCCCACCTCGAACGAGGTCACGGCGCCGGTCGTCTTGTCCGTCGTGGTCACGCGCAGCAGGCCGCCGCCCAGGTCGGTCACCGTGATGACGAAGTTCTCGGTTGAAAAGGTCCCCGGCAACAGTTTGCCGTCCGATCCCATCAGCTTCGACGTCGCGGCGGACGCGAGCTGGCTCAGCATCATGCGTTCGAGCGTCTGGTTGAACTGTTGGAGGGGCGACTGGTTCAGCGGCGACGATCCGCCGAGGCCCGACAGGCCATGCTTGTTGGTCGCCGACGCCGCGCCGAGCAGGCCCGGACCGTTGGAGGGCGCGCCGCCGAAATTCGGGTTGACCGGCACGTAGACCAGTTCGGAAGCGCACGCGGCGGCGCCCCAGAGCGCGAGGTTGCAGGCGACAGGCAGGGACAGTCGGTGGGACATGGCTCACTCCTTCATGCGGGGTCAGAATTCGTCGGGCGCGAGGTCGGCATCGAGGATGAGCGTGCGTTGGCGCTCGATGTCCAGGACGGCCTGGTAGGCGCTCTCGGCGGCGTTTTCGCCCAGCGCCCTCAGCGCCGTGCGCGCGGGCGGCAGCTGCACCTGGAGTACCCGGCGCGGGCCGTACTCGACCCAGACCAGCGTGCCCCAGCGCGCCGACGGGCGCTCGCGGATGGCGATCGTGTAGCGGTCGCTGCCGGGCTTGTCGAGCCAGGCCGTGATGAAGGAACGGCAGAACTCATGACCCGCCACCGTGATGGGCTGGCTCGTCACGATGCCCCAGCCGTCCGGGTCACGGCCGCTGGCCTGTCCGGCGATGGCACAGGCGGCGAGCAGGCATGCGAGGTGGCGGGCAATCCGGATCATCTGCAACCTTCATTGCTCAAAAGTTATAAAATAAGCAATATGGATAAGTGCAGTGTATCGATCGGACGAGCCCGGCCCATGAGCATGGTCAGAGATGGGTGATTGCGATTTTTCCGATATGGGCGACGATCCTGGATGCTGAAGCCTTGGCTGGATCAGCTAATAAAAACGGCACCTCGAGGGGGCCGCATTGTTTGATCAGAGCGGTGGACGCGGCAGATCGACCCATGCCTGAACCGACGCCCGCTCCCATTGTCTCTTCGCGTAGTCGGCAAATCGCGCCGGCACGTCATCGCCATTCAGGACGAGGCGGTTCAGCATTACGGCGAGATCCACGTCCGCGATACACCACGTCTCGAACAGATGCTCACGGTCCTGTGCCAGCAGCGTATCCGCGGCCTTGAACAGTCTTTGCGCGGCCTGCTCCGCGGCGGTCGATAAAGGCGCATTGGACGGGCCATAAAACAGCACTTCCGTCGTACGCTCCTGGCGGATGGGCAGCAGGTCGCTTCTCAACCACGCCTGGATTTGCCGGGCTCGCGCTTTTGCCTTCGGGTCGGCGGGATACAGGGCGGTGCCGGAATACACCTCATCGAGGTATTCCGCGATTGCCGAAGACTCGGACAAGCGAAAGTCGCCGTCGACCAGCGTCGGCACGCGTTGTGTCAGCGAGGTGGCGGCATAGTCCGCTGAGCGGTTCGCGCCCGCCCCCAGATCCAGCGTTTGCATATCGAACGGAATGCCTTTTTCCTTGAGCCCGACAAAAACGGACATCGCATAGGGACTGGCGTACTGGGCGTCGACGTAGAGAAGCATAATGATCCTTTGGCACTGTGGTGAATGTTGTTGGACAGGAAACAGTAACACCAGATCGCCGCTTCTGCACGACGCCCTTCGGATATCAATGTTCGATCACCAGCTTGCCAAAATGCCGCGACCCCGCCGCCAGCTCGGCATACGCCGCCGCCGTCTCACCGATCACGAACCGCCGATCGACCACCGGCACGATGCCGTTGGCCTCGATGGCCCGCACCGCTTCCGCCAGGTCCGCCACCGATCCCGTGCTGTTGCCCACCACGCGCAAGGCCTTGCCGATGATGGAGAACAGGTTGACCGACGTCGTCGCGCCCGACAGGAACCCGACCGTGAACACGGTGCCGCCCATCGCGGCCGCGTTCAGCGAGCGCTCGAACGTCGCGTCGCCGACCGTCTCGACGACGAGGTTGGCGCCGCGGCCGTGCGTGATTTCCAGCACGGCCTTGTCCCAGTCCGGCACCGCACGATAATTCACCAGGTGGTCCGCCCCGAGCGCACGTCCGCGTTCCAGCTTCTCGTCCGATGACGACACGAGGATGACGGTCGCGCCGCTCGCCTTCGAGAACTGCAGCGCGAACAGGCTCACGCCGCCGGTGCCGAGAATGACGACCGTGGAACCCGGCCGCACCGACGCCGAACGCACCGCATTCCACGCCGTCGTCGCCGCGATCGGCAGGGTCGCGCCCTGGGCAAGATCGAGGTGTTCCGGCAGCCGCACGACGCTCTTCGCCGGCACCGCCACGTATTCCGACAGCGACCCGGGGCGCGTGATCCCGCGCATGGCCGCGATTCGTTCCGGCCGCATCGGCCCGTCGAGCCAGTCAGGCATGAAGTGCGGCACGACACGGTCGCCGAGCGCGACGCTCTCCACGTCCGCACCCAGCGCGACGATTTCTCCGGCCCCATCGGCGACAGGCACCATCGGCAAGGTCGCGCCGGGGAAGCTGCCCGTCGCGACGGCAACGTCGATGAAGTTCAGCGCGGCCGCGCGCAGGCGGATGAGGACGTCGCCCGGCCCGGGCTGCGGATCGGGCAAGGACACGCGGCGGAACGCGGTCAACGACGGTTCGACAAGCTGGATGGCATACATGGCGTTGGCTCCTGTGAAATGAGAGGCCCAGTGTGATTGCCAACGGAAAGACGATAAACTCGGCTTTTCTTGCAACATTTCCAACCAGGACTTGCGAATGGATCTGCTGGACAGCATGAAGGTCTACGTGTGCACCGTCGAGAAGGGCAGCCTGAGCGCGGCCGCGGACGCGTGCGGCATGTCGGCGACCATGGCCGGCAACCATGTCCGCGCGCTCGAGCAGCGGCTCGGCATGCAGCTGATGCACCGCACGACGCGGCGCCAGCACGTGACGGCGTTCGGCGAGGAGTATTACGCGCGCTGCAAGGAGATCCTGCGGCTCGTGGCCGAGACGGACGCCCAGGCGCACACGATGCGGCTCGCGCCCGCGGGCACGTTGCGCGTCAGCGCGCCCGTCACGTTCGGCACGGAGGCGCTGGCGCCGGTGCTGTCCGATTACCTGGCGCGCTATCCGCAAGTGGATGTCGAACTGGATATTTCCGATCGCTTCGTGGATCTGATGGCAGACGGTTACGAGGCCATCATCCGTGTCGGCCAGTTGCCGCCGGATGCGAACGTCGTCGCCCGGCCGCTGGCGCCGTACCGGCTGATGCTGTGCGCGTCGCCCGACTATCTCGCGCGGCGCGGCGTCCCCGCGACCCCGGCCGACCTGGCCAGTCACGATTGCCTCGCGTTCGGCGCGGCCAGCATCAACCAGTGGCGCTTCCAGCACGACCACGACGTCTGCCAGGTGCCCGTCACCGGCCGCGTAAAAATCAACAATGGGCAGGCCTTGCGCACCGCGGCGCTGCACGGGCTCGGGATCGTGCTGCAGCCAACAATCCTGCTCGAGCCCGACGTGCGGGCAGGGCGGCTCGTCCAGCTGTTTCCCGAGTACGGATTGCCGGAGCGGCCGATGCACATCGTCTACCTGCCGGACCGTTATCGCTCGCCCAAGCTGCGCAGTTTTATTGATTTCGTCATCGAACGTTTTGGAGAGCCGACCTCATGATTGCCCTGCTTATCATCGACATGCAAAAAGGCATGCAGAGCCCGACCCTGCCGCCCCGGAACAACCCGCAGGCGGAAGCCAACATCGCCCGCCTGCTGGCCGCGTGGCGGGAGCGCGAGGAGCCTGTCGTCCTCGTCCGCCACATCAGCCGCTCGCCGACGTCGGTGTTCGCGCCCGGCCAGAGCGGCGCCGAGTTCCAGGAAACGTTCCTGCCGCTGGCGCACGAGCACGTCGTCGAAAAGAACGTGCCGGATGCCTTCGTCAACACGGGGCTCGAACGGTGGCTGCATGCGCGCGGCATCCGCGACGTCGTCATCGCCGGCGTGAGCACGAACAATTCGGTCGAGGCGACGGCGCGCACGGCCGGCAATCTCGGTTTCTCGACAGTCGTCGTGGCGGATGCCTGTTTTACCTTCGACAAGACGGATTTCGGCGGGACTTTGCGCAGCGCCGAGGAGGTTCATCTGATGGCGCTCGCGAACCTGCATGGCGAGTATGCAGACGTGAAAGGGACTGCCGACATCTTGCGCCCGCTCAGAAATTGAGTATGCGTATCGCGCCGATCGCCGCTGTTCAGTTTTAGAACTTTGCGACAAATTCACTATTGGTCGGGAGCAGATCTTGATCGACCAGCCGAGTCTCGATCGCGTTCGCCTTTTTGATGTGCTCAGGATTTTGCACGTCGAAGGTTTCCGTTACCGTTACGATGAGACTACCACGCTGGGTTTTACCTTTGTCATCCATGATCTTGATGACTTCAGCTGCTTCCGGAACTTGACGAGCATTGATGTCGAACGGCAGATAGAGCATCCAGCCTGCGCCGGGTCTGTCAGGGAAAACGCTTTTTTCCAGATATCCGCCTGGAGCTACCTGGACAACCATGGGTTTCCACATATTGATAACGGCCAAGACCAATTTGATGACATTGGACCGATCGCGAAGTACTACAGCATCTTTGCTGCTGAAATTCAAAGTTGATGGAAAGGGGCCAATGTTATATGTGGCTGTGTAGGCGATAGCGCCTTCTTCTTCTGAACCGTTCCACACGCCCAAGGTCCTCAGGTCGGTGGCAAGGTTTTCGCTGTCAGCTTTGGCCATCGCAAGTGCCGCTGCGCTCGGCCCCACTTCAGTGAATGCCTTATTCAGCAATGAATTGGCTTCAGTATCTGCGGGAGGAAACCATTGGTCGAGAGGATGCCCTAGCGTTTCCAGAGCCTTGGCTATTTTCCATATGTCGATGTAATGCTCGTCTATCGATGGGAGTTGAGCACCAGTGCGAAAATTAGCGTCTATTTCAAGAATTTGGCTCATGGGGTCAAAAAGGTAGTAATGATCAAGGACCGCTTGCGAAATTGAGCGGTAAAGTAGGCGTGACTTAGCGGCTGCATAAAATGCCAGTGTAATCGTGATGGCGGTGATTTCAGGGTAACCATGCTCTGGCGTATCCCCTGAGCAATTATCTTCGGCAGTCCTGTAATCTTGAAGAAGAATTTTGGCTCGGTTGACGACTCGAAGAACTGGTCGTAGGTTGCTTTCGCTTCGAGCAGCAAGCATTCCTTCGATTTAAAACCATCGAAGTCGTTCTCCTGAAATCTCCACTCTGTATAAGGAATAAAGCCGGTAATCCGGGCCTGGTAGCTTCGCGATACCTCAGACATATTCCAGTTACGCTCAACAAGCATCCCGCCGTCCGGCGGGCATTTGTCACAAGTATCTTTCGTTTTAGCCTGAGTCCCAGCCTCCGCAATCGGCGCAGATTTAGCGTTGTCCGCAGATTCGACCTTGTTCCTGGTCGCTTCGTTGACAGCCACCGCGCCGGCGCCGGCAACGGCGGCAACACCGAGCGCCCGCAACAGGGCGCCGCCGGCGGCTTCGAGGATGGGGATCGCGAGCGCTGCCATTAATTCTCCCTCAGTCTGGACTTCACCCACGCGATCATGTCGGCGAACCGTTGTTCGACCGGCCGGCCCGGTTTCGTGAGCCAGGCATCGATGGCCGGTTCACGATAAAAATTCGGGGCAAAGGCTTCGTAATAAAGAAACTGGGTAATGGCGCCGCCATCCGTGAAACCCAGCGCGACGGCGTGCGCATACGCACGTTCGAGGCGGTCCGGCAAACCCCTGTCGCTTGCGAGTTCGGGATGTTCCCTGACGATGTTCTTGCTGACTTGCTTGATGTATTGCCGCTTCTCCAGCAGGTCCAGATGCGAGAGCTGTTCTTCGCTCAGTTCAAGCACAAGGCCCTCCCATGCATACTCTGCGGCCATCGTGGATGAAGTGCCATTCGTCGATGAGGTGGACGAACTCGGCGCGCTGCGCGTTGTTCATCGTCTGCATCAGGTTGCCCAGGACGCGCGGATCGTAGAACCGCAGCAGTACCTTGCGGCCATCCGGCAGTTGCGCGTCGAGTTTGAGTTGCAGCAGTTGGCTCAGGCCTTCCAGATCGATCGCAGAGATCAGCCACGACACCGATGGCAGCGCTTGCTCAAGGTCGTGCAGCGACTGCAACTGGTCAGGCGCCCTGACGACGTCGATGAGCCACGGGCCGGCGTGAGCCAGAGGCTCATCTTCCGTACCGAGAAAAATAGGGCGATTGATGCCGCGCTGATAAACCAGACGCTGACCGGTATGCTGTTCATACTGGAAGCCGTCAACCAACGCATAGAGCCATAAGGCAGTGTCAGCCTGTTGAAGGGCCCGGAAGTGCTCGACGATAACCACACTAGCTTCTCACTACCATGGCCGATCCTGCGGCAGCGGCTTTGGCGAGGCACTCCAGGCAGATGGTTGGCGCCTCCTGTGCAACCAGATTACTGAACATGTCGGTGTTTGCGCTGGCAGCGGAAGCTGCGCCGTCAGGGCTGGAATGGTCGTCCCACCAGGCAGACGACTGACCGGCGATCAGCGTCGCACCGCAGGCAGTCTTGTCGCCATGTCGCGCAACGGCTTGGCCGAACCCGGTCAGGTCGGGCAGAGTAACAAAAAGCCAACCTGTTTTGTTGTCTGGCCATCACTCCCGCCTGAACCCGGACTTCACCCGCACGAGCACATCCGCGAACCGCTGCTCGACCGGCTGGCCGGGCCGCCGCAGCCAGGCGTCGATCGCAGGCTGGCGATAAAAATTCGGGGCCGTCGCTTCGTAACGGAGGAAGCGGGCGATGACATCGGCATCCGTGAATCCCAGGACCACCGCATGCGCATGGGCGCGCTCGAGGCGGTCCGGCAGGCTGGCATCGTGGGCCAGTTCCGGGTGGATGTCGATGATGGTCTGGCGGATTTCTGAGAGCAGGTTATCGGACATGACGGCTCCTCGGTCGACTCGCCATTGTTCCTGCCGCGCTCACGGTATCCGTTGCGTCAACTCAGCTGGTTATCGAATACACTATTCCCGCGACACATTCCCAACCTGAAAGGAGACGGTATGACCATCAAATCGCTCATCGCACTCGCATGCGCACTGTCCGCAGCCGCCGGCGCCCATGCCGCCGACCAGCTGCAAGCGTCGATGACGCTCGTGGGCCCGGACGGCACCGGCAAACCGATCGGCGCCGTGACGATCACCGAATCGAAGAGCGGTCTCGTGTTCACGCCGAACCTGACGAACCTGCCGCCCGGGGCGCACGGGTTCCACGTGCATGAGATGGCCAGCTGCGGCACGAACGAGAAGGATGGCAAGAAGGTGCCGGCCGGCGCGGCCGGCGGTCACTTCGATCCGACCGGCGCCAAGCACCATGGCGGCCCGTCCGGCGACGGCCACCTGGGCGACCTGCCGCCGCTCGTCGTCGGGAACAATGGCGGGGCCAGCACGGCCGTGACGGCCCCGCGCCTGATGAAGCTGTCCGAAGTGAAGGGCAAGGCGCTGATGATCCACGCCGGCGGCGACAATTTCTCGGATCAGCCGAAGCCGCTGGGCGGCGGGGGCGACCGCATCGCCTGCGGCGTCATCCAGTAAGCGATTACAACCCCAGGTCCGACAAGCCGGGGTGATCGTCCGGCCGCCGACCCAGCGGCCAGTGAAACTTGCGCTCGGACGCCTGGATCGGCATGTCGTTCAGGCAGGCATAGCGCCGCTGCATGAGGCCGTTCTCGTCGAATTCCCAGTTCTCGTTGCCGAACGTGCGGAACCAGTTGCCGGAATCGTCGTGCCATTCGTAGGCGTAGCGCACGGCGATGCGGTTCCCTTCGAAGGCCCACAATTCCTTGATCAGGCGATAGTCCAGTTCCTTCTTCCATTTGCGGTCCAGGAACGGGACGATCTGCTCGCGGCCGGTGACGAATTCCGCGCGGTTGCGCCAATAGCTGTCCGGCGTGTAGGCCAGTGCGATTTTTTCCGGATTGCGGCTGTTCCAACCGTCTTCCGCAAGGCGGACTTTGTCGATGGCGGTTTCACGCGTGAACGGTGGGAGTGGTGGACGGGATTCGATCGTGGACATGCAGGCTCCTTGTAGTGGTGAGGTAGACAGGTCTGTATCGTAAGCGAAACGCGCCCGAAGCGGCCCATCCATCCAGCTAGTTGATGTAGACAGGTCTGTATCATATAATGGAGTCCCGCACTCCGACCCGACCTGACGACCATGGCCCAGCCTTCCGCCCGCGACCGCATCCTCGATACGGCAAAACGCCTGTTCTACCGCGACGGTTTCCGCGCCACCGGCATCGACCGGATCGTCGCGGAATCCGGCGTGGCGAAGATGTCGCTGTACCGTCATTTCCCGTCGAAAGACGATTTGATCGCCGCGTTCCTCGACTGGCGCCACGAGCACTGGACGTCGTGGTTCACGGCCGCCGTCGACGCCAGGCTCGCGCGCGGGGAAGGGCTGGCTGCCGTGGCCGACGCGCTGGGCGAGTGGTTCGCGCAGGACGACTTCCGCGGCTGCGCCTTCATCAATGCCGTCGCGGAGACGGGCGCGAGGGACGATCCCCGCCACCGCGGGCAGGCCGTGCGCCACAAGCGCGAACTGGAACGCTATCTCGGCGGCGTGGCTGCACGGCTGGGACTGGCGGCGCCGGACCAGGTGGCGGAAGAGGCGCTGCTGTGCGTGGAAGGCATGATCGTGCGGGCGCAGATGGATCCGGGCCCCGGGATCGTCGACGCGGGCCGGCGCCTGCTCGCACGGATCGAACGGGGCGCGTAACATTTTCCCATCTTTTTGTTACAACATTTCAATATATGCACACGCCGGGCGCACGCCGCCTGCTATGATGGCTAGCTGAGCCGCTCCGGCTTGCCTCCGACTATCCACGATATGCCCTGGCCGTTCGATCCTGCATCCCTGGATGACACATCCGCCCGCAAGCCGGGCGACATGGAATTGCAGATGCGGCGCCACCCGTGGGAGACGACGCCCGTCGGTCCCGTCGCGCACTGGCCCTTCAGCCTGAAACTCGCCGTCCGCACGCTGCTCGATTGCCAGCTGCCGATGTACCTCGCCTGGGGCGACGCATACACGCAATTCTTCAACGATGCCTACGTGCCGATCCTCGGCGCCAAGAAGGACGGGGCGCTGGGCGGCGACGTCCGTGCGACGTGGCCGGAGATCTGGCCGGTCATCGGCCCGATGTGGGCGGGCGTGCTGCAGGGCGAGCCGGTCGGTTCGAGCGACCTTGCCCTGACGATCAACCGCTACGGCTATTTCGAGACCTGCCACTTCGCCTATTCGTACAGCCCTGTCTGCGGCGACGACGGGAGCCCCAAGGGCGTGCTGGTGACCTTCGTCGAGACGACGGAAACGGTGCTGGCCGAACGCCGCCGCGCCTTCCAGCTCGAACTGGCGGACATCCTGCGCCGCGAGACGTCGTCCGGTCCGCTGCTGCGGGCCGCGCTGCGCCAGGTCGGCGCGTACGTCGACGATGCCACCGTGACGTATGCGGAGACCAGGCCGGGCGCGGCTGCGGCCGTGATCCTGGAACAGTGGGACGGCGGCACGCGCACGCCGCAGTCCGGCCGCACCGTGGCGCTGGAGGCGCTGGCGCTTGGCGTGCCGGACCGCCTGTGCAAGGGCGGGACCGTGTGGTCGACGGCTGGCGCGGCCGGAGACAAGGCGGGCATCGCGGTGCCGCTGATGGACGGCGACCGCCTGGCGGCCGTGCTGGCGCTGCACGCGCCGCTCGACGCGGGCCGCATCGGGGACGAGGTCCGCCTGCTGGAAGACGCCGCGCGCCGCATGTGGGAAGCGTTGCGCCGCATCCGCGCCGAGGAGGCGCTGCGCGAAGAGACGCGCGTGCTGGAACTGATGAAGAGCGCGACCGAGACGCTGGCGTCGACCATCGCGCTCGAGCCGCTGATGCAGGCCATCACGGATGCTGCCACGCAGCTCGTCGGCGCGGAATTCGGCGCGTTCTTCTACAACAACAAGGACGGCGACGGCGATGTGTATTCGCTGTACGCATTGTCCGGAGCGCCGCGCGCCGCGTTCGAGCGCATCGGCAAGCCCCGTCCCACGCCCATGCTCGTGCCCACGTTCGACGGCAGCGCGCCGATTCGTAGCGACGACATCCGCGACGATCCGCGCTACGGCACCATGCTGCCGCATCGTGGCATGCCGGCCGGGCATCTGCCCGTCGTGAGTTATCTCGCTGCACCCGTCGTGTCGCGCTCGGGCGAGGTGATCGGCGGCCTGTTCTTCGGCCATCCGCAGCCCGCGATGTTCAGCGAACGCAGCGAAGAATTGATCGGCGCCTTCGCCGTGCAGGCCGCGATCGCGATCGACAACGCGCGCCTGTACGACATGGCCCAGCGCGCGGCCGAGGAGCGCGAGCAGCTGCTGTCCAGCGAACGCGCGGCGCGCGCGGAGGCCGAGCGCCACAACAAGATGAAGGACGAGTTCCTCGCGATGCTGGCGCACGAACTGCGCAATCCGCTGGCGCCGATCACGAGCGCGGCCCAGCTCCTGCGCCTGCCCGAAGTGAACGAAGGGCTGCGCCTGAAAGCCAGCAACATCATCTCGCGCCAGGTGCGGCACATGACGGAGCTCGTCGACGACCTGCTGGACGTCTCGCGCGTCACCCGCGGCCTGGTGAAACTGGAGAACGAGATCCTCGACCTGAACAAGGTCGCGATGGCGGCCGTGGAGCAGGCGCGCCCGCACATCGAGGAGCGCCAGCATGGCCTCACGGTGGAGCTGCCGGATGCGCCGGTACCGGTCGAAGGCGACCGTACGCGCCTGATCCAGGTGCTCGTCAACCTGCTCAACAACTCGGCCAAGTACACGCCGCCGGGCGGACGCATCGCCCTCGTCGTGACCCTCGAAGACGGCACGGCGCGGGCCGCGGTGCGCGACAACGGCACCGGCATCGACGCGCAGCTGCTGCCGCACGTGTTCGACCTGTTCACGCAGGCCGACCGCGCGCCGGACCGCTCGCAGGGCGGCCTCGGGATCGGCC
>Ga0308166_1003012_pt1 | contig 14688 bp, 13 predicted proteins | sample PhyCR2_2_FD_202137 | JGI IMG/M metagenome (GOLD analysis project Ga0308166, IMG submission 202137) | Phyllosphere microbial communities from UC Gill Tract Community Farm, Albany, California, United States - DLSLCC.R2 | ecosystem: Host-associated > Plants > Phyllosphere > Unclassified | place... | reverse complement strand
TAACACAATTTATGCTAACTATTTCGGTTAATTAGCTAAAGGGTTATCGGTTATAGACAGGGTTTTATGCTGTTTTTTTATTTATTGGTTAGGGTTAATTAATAAAAGGAAGATATTTTCCGATAATTATCGTCGTTATATCTTTGTGATATAACGTTTGCGTTTTAATTATTTATTTAATTGAAAGCAATTTACTACTGTGGGAGTCATTCGATGCCGAAAGAGCAAGCCTTATGAATTTCCAGCAACTTAAAATTATTCGCGAAGCTGCCCGCTGCCAGTGCAACTTAACTGAGGTAGCAAAAATCCTTTATACCTCTCAATCTGGTATCAGCCGCCATATCCGTGAGTTAGAAGACGAATTGGGCGTCGAATTATTTATTCGTCACGGTAAACGTATGCTGGGGCTGACAGGACCGGGAAAAGAGATGCTAGTGATTGCCCAACGGATCTTAGACGAATCAGCCAAGGCCAAGCGGTTAGGCCAGCTATTCACCGCCCAAGAGGCCGGAATATTAACCATTGCCACCACGCATACCCAAGCCCGTTACTCTTTACCGGCTATCCTAAAGCAGTTTCGTAGCCGCTATCCGCATATTCAAGTCGTGCTCAATCAAGCCACACCCGAAGAGATCCGCGACCAAGTTATTTCCGGTGAAGCAGATATAGGCATTGCCTCAGAGGGATTAGCTCACAGTGGAAAGTTAACCACTTTTCCGTGGTTTAAATGGAATCATCGTATATTAGTGCCGCACGATCATCCGCTCGCGCAAGAAGATAAACTCAGCCTTGAACAGCTGGCAAACTGGCCGCTGGTGACCTATCGCGCTGGAATGACGGGGCGCTCAGTGATTGATGAGGCGTTTCAGGCCGTCTCATTACTGCCTAATGTGGTACTGAGCGCACAAGATTCCGATGTGGTGAAAACCTATGTTCGTTTGGGAATGGGGATCGGGATTATTGCCGAGACCGCAGCAGATCAGGATGATCAGGAACTGACCTCATTAGATGCCCGCCACCTTTTTAATAGTAATACCGTCTGGTTAGGGGTGAAACAGGGTCAGCTACAGCGAGACTATCTCTGGCAGTTTATGACACTCTGCAACCCTAACCTTTCCGAAGACGAATTAAAGCAGATAGCGCGCGGCGTCAACGAAAATACCGAGCTCGGTTACGATTTCCAAATTTAAGCGCACGGATCCCTACTTCCTCCTCCTATAGGCGACTAAGCTAAGAGTATACCCCCTTACACTTAGGAGCTTATGTGATGTCTTTCCCCTGGCAAAAACCTGGCTTAACAGCCGATCAGCAAGCCGCTGCCATCGTCGCCGAGATGACGACTGATGAAAAATTTGCGTGGCTCTCTGGACCGATGGCTATCCCATTAAAAAAAGGGGATACGCTACCCGCCGAGGCGATCGGTTCAGCCGCTTATTATCCGGCAATTCCTCGTTTGGGGATCCCGGCATTACAACAGAGTGATGCCAGTTTAGGAGTCAGTGCATTGGGTGGTGTCCGCCCAGGGGATCACGCCACCGCACTCGCCAGTAGCCTCGCGTTAGGCGCCTCTTTCGACCCAGACTTGGCGCAAACCACCGGCGAGATGTTAGGACGCGAAGCCTTTGGTAAAGGGTTTAATGTTCAACTCGCCGGCGGGGCAAACCTGATTCGCGAACCGCGAGGTGGCCGTAACTTTGAATATATCTCTGAAGACCCATTGCTGACTGGCGTGATGGCCGGTCACAGTGTACGGGGGATCCAATCTCAACATGTGGTCTCTACCGTCAAGCACTTCGCGGTTAACGCCCAAGAAACCGGTAGAGTACTGGCTGACTCCCGTATCAGTGAGTCGGCATTGCGCGAGTCCGATTTACTCGCTTTTGAACTGGCTATTGATATCGGCAAGCCCGGCGCGGTGATGCCCGGCTATAACTTAGTCAATGGCGATTGGGCCTCGGAAAACCATTTTCTATTGTCACAGGTGCTAAAAGGCGACTGGCACTATGCTGGCTGGGTCATGTCAGACTGGGGAGCGACACATTCTGCAACCAAAGCGGTGCGGGCAGGGTTAGATGTGCAATCGGGTGCCAATCTTGATAGCTGTGTCTGGTTCGATCAACCGCTACGCGATGCCATGGCGCAAGGTGAGATCACTGAAGAACAGATTGATGGCATGATCCAGCGGATCTTACGAAGTCTCTTCGCCTGCGGGGCTATCCAACATCCTGCTCAACGCGGTAATCGTCTCGACTATAGTTGGCACCAATTGATCGCTCAGCGTGAGGCCGAGCAAGGCATTGTTTTACTGAAAAATACCCAGCAAACTTTGCCGCTCGCACCCGAGTTAAACCGAATCGTGGTGATCGGGGCTCATGCCGATAAAGGTGTCTTAGCCGGTGGGGGATCCTCCGCGGTGACACCACAAGGTAGCTTACAGAAAGAAGGCGTCGATTTTATGGGGATCCAAACGCCAAAGGTCTACCATCCTAGCTCGCCGCTGGCCGCTATTCGCCGAAATTCGCTCGCCAAACAGGTCGATTTTGTATCCGGCGACTCGATCGAGGAGGCACTCGACGCTAGCCAAGGCAGTGATGCCGTGATTATTTTCGCCGAGGAGTGGCGTTCAGAAGCACTGGATGCGCAAGGATTAGATCTCGATGATCATCAAAATCAATTAATTGATCAGTTATCTGCCGTACATCCGACGATCATCGTCGTGCTGGAAACAGGTGGCGCGGTGACGTTACCTTGGCTCGATAAGGTCCCGGCGGTACTCGAAGCTTGGTATCCTGGTTCAGGAGGGGGCGAGGCGATAGCCGGTGTGATCTTTGGTCGCGTCAATCCCGCGGGGCGGTTGCCTATTACCTTCCCCGCTGCAGCGCAACAACTCCCCCATCCCGAGCAAGTCGATCCTAATACCACCACCTCACTGCCTGGAGTGGAGGTAAAAGGCGAGATCTTCGAGATTGATTACGACGTCGAAGGGGCCGATGTGGGCTATCGTTGGTTTGAACGCCAACAATTAACCCCCTTATTCCCGTTCGGTTTTGGCCTTTCGTATACGCAATTTGGCTATGAGGATTTACAGCTCTGTCAGACCTCTGACGATATTACGGCCAGCTTAACCGTGATCAACTGTGGCGAACGAGAAGGCAGCGATGTGGTTCAAATTTATCTACGCCCCACCTCGGGACGTTACCCCTCGCGATTAGTGGCTTTTCAGAAAGTCACCCTCGCGCCGGGAGAAACACAACGCATCAGCCTGAGTCTGGAACCGCGAGTGGTGGCACAATGGGACAGTGCTCAACAACAGTGGTCGATTGCGGGTGAAGAGTACGAGATCTATCAAGCCACCGATGCTGCCACCCCCGTGCTTAAGGGCAAACTCACACTGACTGCACAGACTTTCGGCTATCGCTAAGCGACTCGGTCTGCGCCCAACAGGGTGGCAGACCGAACTCACTCAGAACATGTCATTAATCTGTCATCTTGATGCGGCAAGCTAGCGACAGTCATCGGCACATTGAAGAGGTTTACCTATGAGCGATTATGATAACGATCTTTATGAAACGCTGTTTGCCACCCGTCAACGCCCTTTTCCTGAAGAATCGAGCGCGCCACCGCGACGCCGCCGCACGCATGATGAAGGGGAATACCATGAATTACAGTTCAATGATTAAGCGCTCACTTATTCAATAACACGATAGGGTGAGAGGACGAAGCAGGCTGAATCACGCTTAATTCAGCCTGATACCACGCCGTCAGCTGCGATTCTGTCAGCACCTGCTGTACCGACCCATCGGCCACCAAGGCCCCCTGCTGTATCACCACTATCCTATCCGACCAGGTTGCGGCCAGATTGACATCGTGCAATACCGCGCAGACCATCAGCTTTCCGTTGCGGGTTAATCGATGAAGTAAACGCAGCAAATGTTGTTGATGAAAGAGATCGAGTGCCGAGGTCGGCTCATCAAGAAATAACCATCCCTCCGGTTGGTCCTCTTTCCATAGCTGTGCCAGCACCCTCGCCAACTGAATTTGCTGCTGCTCACCTCCCGACAGGGTGGCATAATTGCGATCGCATAACGCTTGGCAACCGATCAGCGCAACGACCTGATCGACGATCATGCGTTGTCGCCGCATTGTGTACTGGCTGATCCCTAATACGATCACCTCTTCCGCCGACATGGCAAAAGCCAGTTGATTATGTTGTCGCATCACGGCCCGTTGGCCTGCGAGTTGCTTTCTCTGCCACTGAGAGTAAGGCTTCCCGGCCAACCAACACTCTCCTGTTGTTGGGCTAAGAAAGCCGGTCAATAACCGCAAGAGTGTCGACTTTCCTGCGCCATTCGGTCCCATAATGGTGACAAACTCGCCCAGTTTAAGCGTCAGATCTAAGGGATTAATTAAGGTGCGCGTTCCCGTCTGCAGTCCAAGCCGGCTCGCGGTAAGGGTCTTATGCATAACTGGCCTTTAATCGTTTTAGGATCAACATAAAAAACCATGGTGCCCCCAGTAGACTGGTCAATAGGCCGACAGGCATTTCAGCGGGTTGAACCAAGGTGCGTGCCAAGGTGTCCGACAGCAACAGGAGTAATCCGCCGACAATAATCGATCCAGGTAATAACCAACGATGATCGCTCCCAAATGCCATTCTTACCAAATGGGGAATGACCAAACCGATAAAGCCAATAATACCTGTGAAAGAAACCGCGGTACCCACTAACAAGGCGTTACCGATTAATAAACACTGCTGAGCCCGTAACACATCCAAGCCGCTATAAAAGGCATCCTCTTCGCCAAGCTGTAAGAGGTTTAAGGCGCGGGCCGATCGCAGCAGTAACAGCGAGGTCGGGATAATAATCAGCGCGCAGATCCCCACCACCGACCATTGGGCTTGGGCTAAGGATCCCATTCCCCAGAGTGAAAGCTGTCGCAGCTGTTGATCGTTACTCAACCAGGACAGCACGCCGATCAGCGATCCCGATAAGGCATTGATCGCGATCCCTAGCAGCAGTAAGCGGGAGAGTTGACCTTGGCTAATCTTGTTCAGTTGAAAAATCAGCGCCGTGACCAATAAACTGCCGATAAAGGCAGCGATAACCGGTAACCATAAACTGGCGAATAGGGGTAATTGAAGAGGCAATAGCAAGGCCAACGCCACCATAAGCCCTGCTCCGCTGCTAATCCCTAATAGCCCAGGATCCGCAAGCGGGTTACGAAAAAGCCCCTGCATAATGGTGCCCGATACGGCGAGTGCGGCACCGATAAGCAGGGCTAGGAGTACACGGGGAACACGAATGGTTAACCAGACTTGCCAGACAATACTGTCGAAGGGTTGCTGCCAAATCTCGGTTAACGACAGCCTCATCGCCCCAAGCTGGGTCGCCGCTACGGCGCTGATCACCAGTAAGACAATAAAGATCAGCAACGTCGTTTGGCGGTTAAGGCTGACGCGCATAGCTTTCCGCCACATCTTGACGAAGTTTGAGAATAGCCTGAGGTGTGTCGATCCCGAACCCTAGTAGTGCCATTTGATCGATCATCACCACCCGACGCGCTTTCCCGGCGGGCGTTAGGGCTAATCCAGGAAGTTTCCAGAGCTGGCTCGCACCACCCATCTGCTGCAAAGCGTGCTGGTCAATAATAATGACTTCGGGTGCGGCCGCTATCACGCCTTCTTGCGACATCTGCTGATAATGTGGCACCTGCCCCATGACGTTAGTCAATCCTGCACTGCGTAGCGCAATGTCTGCGGCGGTCTCTTTACCCGCAATCAGGCTTTGCATACCGTGATTCGCCATAATATATAGGGCTTTATGACTGCCACCGGCCGGGACCTGTTTCAGCGCACTCAACTGCTGATCCAACCGCTGCAAGATCGGCTGTGCTTGTACCGTCTTTCCCAGAGCTTGAGCCAACGTGTTGACCTTGACCGCAATCTCCGACAATTGTGGCGTCGCCGGGACGGTGACGACTTTCACACCGACTTTTTCGATTTGCTGGAAGACTTGAGAGGGCTGGGCCTGCGCGTTAGTCAGCACTAACGTCGGCTTAAGCGCCAGTATTCCTTCACTGTTTAATTGACGCATATAGCCAATATCGGGCAGCTTAAGACTTGCTTCCGGGCGCTGGCTAGTCGTGTCACGGCCGACCAGTTGATCGCCACTGCCCAGCGCATAAATAATCTCGGTCACGTCACCACCAATCGAGACGAGCCGCTGCGCAGCCGTCACGGGGATCGTAACGAAACAGAGGAGTAATACGACAAATTTCATTAGCAGAGTTCTCCCGCTAATTCCTCAAGTTGTTGACGCCAGAGCGGTTGTTCTGGCTGCCCTTCAGACCGTTGTCCGTAAAGCTGGGCGATTTGTGTGCCATCTTCTGCAAACAACTCAAGGCTGGTAACGTGCCCGTCAGCCGTAGGCTTGCGCGTGATCCAGGTTTCAGCGATTTTTTTATCCTGAAGGTGTAAGGTGAACTGATCGTTGAAGATATTAAGCCAACCTTTCATCTCTACCACTTTGGCGAGACGACCGGTGAAGATCTGCGTACAGCCGCGGTTACCAACAAAAATCATGATCTCGTTTTGCTGCTGCTGAACACGCTCAAACAACAGCGCAACGCTGTCGTTACTGACTTGGCGAGCCAACTCATCGCTGACCATCTTAAAGGCTTGTTGTCGAGTGAGTTGATGACGACGCAGCAATTGAAAAAATTGATGGACATCGGTCATTGCGCGCCACTCTTGTTCTACCCTTTGTGGATCGATCTCCCCCGGTTGCGTGACCGCAGGAAAAGGCTGTAACGCGAGCGTAGAGGGGGTGACCTGCTGCCACTGAGTAATCAATGCTTGCCATGCAGCACTATCGGTTTGCGGGGTGGCATAAATTTTCACCACCGCGTTCCCTTGGGTATCAAAAATTTGTAGGCTATGCCGCTCACCCGAAACACCTAATTCGGTTAAGGCAAACACACTGTGCCACTGTTGCGGGAAAAAGCGTTGATCCAGCGCGCGTGGGTTTAATACCAATCCAGCATGAGGACCAAAATGCAGATTCTCATAACGTCCAATTTGCTCATGGACGGCGTAATCATTGCGGACCAAGCTTTTAATCTCCCCCACTGCCGCCAATCCTTTTAGCAGCGCTTCAAATTCCGGTTGCAGCGATTGTGCATCATGACCGCAACGAATTAAGGTCAATTCCGCTTCGCTGATCGCCATCATCGTTGCAAGGTCACGGGCATAAAGGTGTGGGTGTTCCGTTTTTAACGCTAAATAATCAAGATATTGTTTATTCATCGGTTACGTCCTCTATAACGCCCCGGCAAACCGGGGCTAAACATTTAGAAATCAACATTCAGACCGAGTTGGAAAGTCCGTCCTGGCATCGTCGCGAGCGCGATGTCTGCTTTATGCTGGGCAGTGTCGGTCGTTAAATCACGGCTACTTAAGTAATCCCAATATTTACGGTTAGTCAGGTTATACACGCCACCACTGAGTTTTACCGTTGGGGTCACTTGCCAATATGCCGTCATATCCACCATCCCGTAGCCGGGGATGCGCCAGTATTTGCTGCTATCGACCTCTGTCGCGCTACCGGTAGTCGTGGTATCGCGCGTGGTTTGTTTGGCTTGTTTTCCTTTTACGAAGGTAGCAGTCACGGCAGCCCCGTAACGTTGCGCAGGATCATCCCATGCGACGCCAATAATCGCTTTCATTGGGGCCACACTGTCTAAATCGACATATTTATCGCCTTGCAGGGAGGACTTGGACATCCCTTTGGTATAACCCAAGGCAAAGCTTGTGCTTAAGCCATTCACTGCTGGGAACCACTCCCCGTAGTGAATTTTAGTCGTCAGATCTCCGCCATAGATAAAGGCTTTATCGCGATTTTCTGCTTGATAAACGGTATAGATATTCGAAGGTACGTTAGTAAACTTGCTCGGTGATCCGCTGCGCGTATAGCGGTTATACGCAATAAAGTTATCGTAGTCGTTATAGAACAGTGAACCATGAATATCGATTCCCGGTACGGCTTGCCCCTTTATCCCCCACTCAAGGTCATTACTGGTTTCGGTCTTCAAGCCATTATTACCAATCAACGCATATTGTTGTTTGCCGGCATAGCTTGATCCGAGATTCCAGGAGCCATAAAGCTGGCTGGCTTCAGGGAACTGCGCGCCCCGTTGGTAACGAATATAAGTTAATAGCTGTGGCGTCAGAGAGTATTCCAGACTCAGCGACGGCAAGAATTGTGTGTCGCTTTGGCTACTATAGAGTGTCGAAACGCTCTCTTCGGTTAATACGCTGCTGCCAGCGGCAAGGCTACTCAGGTTACGGGGCTTATTCTTTAGATAACTGACGCGGATACCCGGCGTGATCGCCACATGGTGTCCCTGCCAATCACCATTAATTTTATCTTCAACGAAGCCGCCAAGCGTGGTCGTTTGGCTATCCGCTTGCGGTTGCATGACCCGATAATAAACCAGAGGGGTTGGTGATTGTGAGAAAGGCCGTTCGGTACGCGTCATATCGCCATTTAAGCCAGCACGAATATCATGACGGCCGATGGTTTTTGCCAATTCCGAAGAGAACCCGAATTTATTGGTATTAAAATCAGACAGCGTACGAGTCGGAACCAAGGTATCGCTCGGGCCGAAAGTGTTGTCATGCGCCTGCGTCTTCTGCCAATACACTTGGCTAGTCAGTTGATCTATCCACTGATTCAGTGGTGTGTATTCATCTTGTAAGGCAACCCCGAATCGGCGGGTTTGACTGGACTGCTGGCTAGTGCCGAGCACCGCTTTACCGCCGGAGTCCCACGTATCGAAATGAGTATGGCTGGTTTTTTGATAGTAATTACCGCTAGCTGTCAGTTTATGTTCGTCATTCAGCTGCCAAATCGTACTGGCCGCAAAGGCATCAGAGTGCCAATTTTCCGGCCATGCTTGGTTATTCCCTTGGGTTCGTGTCTCTTGTCCATCGCGTCGGCTATAGACAAAGATCCCACGCATCTGATCATCGCCTGCTGCCGCAGTGATACCGTTATGCCATGCACGATTTGCCGAGTCGTAATCGGTTTGATAACCGAAATAGTGTTGGCGTGTCGGCGATAAGTAATCGTCCGCAGATTTTGAATGGAAAGCAACCAGCCCACCAATCGAGGTATTGGGCTGAGATACCGCGGTCGCGCCCGCTTCGATATCCATCAGGCCAAAGAGATAAGGGTCAATATAGTCGCGGCCAATACCGAAGCTATTCACTCCTGTTCGCCCAGCATAAGGGCGGCCTGTCGCTTGCGGCATCGAAACACCATCGACATTGATCCCAACACGATTACTTTCTAACCCACGAATGTTATAGCCGGTATAGCCGCCTCGATCGAAACCGCTTTTTCCACTGCCAGATCCGCCACTCGATCCCGTCGCACTCACCAAGGGTTGATAGCGCATCAAGGTACCAAAATCGTTCGAGCCATTTTTTTGCATCTGCTTGGCACTGACAACGACTTTATTGTTGGCCTCCATTTTAGGCGTTACCCCAGTCACGACTAGGGTCTCATCCTGCTGAGCCTGTCCAGTAAGAGGGATATTTCCGGCGGTCGCCGAGGCACAATATAGCCCGCTGAGGCTAAGAGCGATAAGTGATAAGCGGGGTCGAGGGGAAAATGTCAAGGCAGTCTTGGAGTATTTACGCATAGAGGCTGTATGTTCCTAAAGGTGCGGCAATTCGCAAAAAGTGACAAATGACTCGTAGTGGAGTCTTTATTTTAGTAAATGCGAATCTATATCATTATGATAATGATTATCAATAGTGATCGACGTAAAAGTTCACTTTTTTTTATTCTTTATCCTTTGCTTACATTGCTTTGGTGCAATGCTACAGTAAGTGAATCGATACCATTTTTCTTGGAGGCTATGTGTTTGCTTGGATAACACTTTTACCTGCCCTATATATTGGTGCGCGCTTTATCTTGCCGCTCCCTCTCCCTTTTATACTTCGGCTGCTCTGTTTTATTGCCGTCGTCCTCGTGGCAGAGTGTCATCTTGTTTATAAAGTTGTCTTTGGTAACCGCTTCGCGCCGGAATTCCCTCATACTGTGATGGTCGCCATTAACTTCCTCTTTGGGACGATCATTGCTTTTACCCTGTTACTGATCCTAAGCGATATTGTCAGCGCCTGTCAGTTTGCATTACGCGGGTCATGGCCACTCCACCGTACCACTCACTTTATTTTGTTAGGTATATCGTTAGTAACAGCCGCCTACGCTACCTACCAAGCAGTCAAGGTGCCTCGCGTTAAAACCGTTACGTTAACGCTACAGAATTTACCTAAAGCGTTTGATGGCTATCGTGTCGTTCAATTAACCGACTTACATGCCAGTACCCTCTTTACCGGACGCTGGATGAAGAAAGTGGTAGAGCGTACCAATCAACTGCAGGCGGATGTCATCCTGTTTACCGGCGATGTCGCGGACGGCAGTATCGAGAAACGTTATGATGATGTCGCGCCGCTCGGCGAGTTAATCGCTAAGCAGGGGCGTTTTGCGATTCCCGGTAACCACGAGTATTACTCTGGCTATTCGCCATGGATGCACCGGATGCAGCAGTTAGGCTTTCATGAATTGCTCAACAGTTCAGTCGCCGTCGAGAAAGAGGGAAGTCAGCTCTATATTGCAGGGGTAACTGATGAAGCCGCTTTACGATACGACCAAGCCGGTCCTGATTTAGATAAGGCCCTAACAGGTGTGGACCGTGAAGCGCCAATTATTCTGCTGGATCACCGTCCGGAAAATGCCCGAAAAAATCTCGCTAACGGCGTTGACCTACAGCTCTCAGGTCACACTCACGGTGGTATGGTTTACGGCCTTGCCACCATCGAAAAGCGTGCCAATCAGGGATTTTCGTCTGGGCTTTATCCAATCGGAAAACGCTATCTTTACGTGAGTAACGGTACTGGGCTATGGAATGGATTTGCCCTACGCTTGGGCTACCCTTCTGAGATCACGTTGTTTATCTTAAAAAGCGATAAAACGGGTACTGACTAATTTTTTGAGTGACGAGGCAGTACTATCCTTTACCTCGACGCTGATTGCTCCGCAGAGAAAATTCGCACATCAATATGTCTCAAATCGGATAATACTATGTCCAATACTCAATGCATCACCATTGCTGCAGCATTACTTATTGATAATCAGGATAATATTCTACTCGTAAGAAAACGTGGTTCCGCTTTTTTTATGCAGCCTGGCGGTAAAATCGACCAAGATGAAACGCCTGAAGAAGCATTAATAAGAGAACTGAAAGAGGAATTACAGCTGGTTGTCACTAAAGAGGAACTGATTCCGATGGGATGTTTCCAAGACGTGGCAGCGAATGAAGCACACCATCAGCTCACCGCTTATATGTACCGTATTCATAGGAAGTCGTTTGCGCCCATCCCTGCAGCCGAAATTGAGGAAGCGGTCTGGCTATCGCAAGAAGAATGCCAGCATGTCACGTTAGCCCCGCTAACTGAATATCAGCTATTACCTCTTGCTTGGCCAAGTGAGTGAAAAGATAGAGGGGAGACATTTCTCCCCTCTGCACGCAGCGATTATGCGCTCAGCGTTTTCATATCAACCACAAAACGATATTTTACGTCGCCTTTCTCTAAACGTTCAAACGCCTGATTGATTTGATCGGCATTAACCAGCTCAATATCTGCCGTAATTCCATGCTCGGCACAAAACTCGAGCATTTCTTGCGTCTCGCCAATACCACCGATATTCGATCCAGAAAAGCTTCGACGCCCTTTTACAACATTGAATGCCCCTATTTCGAGCGGCTCAGGCGGGATACCCACCAGCACTAGCGTACCGTCGATTGCCAAGGTATTGAGGAATTGATTGATATTATGTTTCGCCGACACGGTATCAATCATGATATCGACACGTCCAGCAAACGCAGCCATCTGATCGTTATCGGTCGACAATACCGCTTCATGAGCGCCTAAACGTTTGGCATCATCCACTTTCTGCTGTGAGGTCGTAAAGACGACGACATGGGCGCCCATCGCTCGGGCAATCTTAATCGCCACATGCCCTAAGCCACCGATCCCCAGAATACCAACGACCTTTCCCGCGCCCGCCTGCCAATGTTTTAGCGGAGAATAGACCGTAATCCCGGCACAGAGTAATGGTGCGGCGGCGGCCATATCTGAAAAATTTGGCATCTTTAAAGTATTTTTTTCGCGACAGACGTAGGTTTGAGAGAAGCCACCGTAAGTCATTCCTCCCGATATAGAGTCTGGAGTGCCGAAGGATAAGGTGGTCCCCACTTCGCAGAACTGTTGTAAGTCCCTTGAACAAGCCGAACACTCCCCACACGAGTCGACAATGCAACCGACCGCAGCATAATCGCCGACCTTAAACTGCTTTACCTCTGCCCCGACTGCCGTCACTCGGCCGACAATCTCATGACCGGGAACGACCGGATAAGTGGTTGCGCCAAAATCGTTTTTGATTTGATGAAGATCGGAGTGACAAATACCACACTATAAAATTTCCATCGCGACATCGTCGGCCCGTAATGCCCGGCGGTGAATACCCAAAACCTTTAATGGCTGTGAGGCGGAATCAGTACCTAACGCTTTAATTTCATGTTGCATGATGGGATAACCTCTGTCGTTTTTCAAAAACTATAGGAGGTTTAAGGACGAATAATAAGCGAGTAAAAATCATAGCCTTTATGATCAGCGTTCATTACTCCAAAAGCGCTTCCCCTGCTCTCGGCTTACACACTACGCAGCCACTCGGTTTCGTCATCACTGTGTTAGTCAATTTCGCATAAAAATCGGTAGACTGACTTGTCGTCGTTACTGAGCGAATCAGACGTTAATGACGCGCTATCGTTCAAGGCTTGGTTGACTTTCTTCCTCATGTTCAACGCGTGGAGGATTCTTCCGATACCAAAGAAAAAACAGCCGTTCGTTGCAAGCATATGTTTAAACCCCTTCACATCGATAGCTAATAATACGGCGTTGAGATTGTTATATTGCGGATGGCTTTTGGTCTTTGAGGCACGCTTAAGGAAAAGGTTATTGATATAAAACTTAACGTGCTTTTCTTGTACTTGGATAAAAATAACGTCAATATTTTTTGATAAAATACAATGAATAAAAGCGTGGAAATACATAGTAAAGACAATGCTATTGTCTTTATATAAACAGGTGGTGGATAACGTGCCTATTTCATACGCTTTATCATGTTCAGAAATAACAGCATCAACATCATCTTTGAATAGCTCTCTACAAGGAATGCCTAAGTCAGTATCGGCTATAATACTGATAGTACCTATGATATTTCCACATCGTTGCGCGATAAATAAAGAACTTCCATTGTTTACTAGCATCTTATTACAAATAAATCCCCTATCGCCCTCACCTTTTATTCCTGAGCGTATATATTCTTTTTTAATAAATCTTGAATCGCTGATATAGTCGACTATAGTGCATGCCTTGGAAATAAATATTTCATCATTTTGACCATTCATCATCGAGATTATTTTCTTAATTCTATAACTTGAGAATTCATTACTAACCTGTAAATTCAATGCATTATCCATGATTATTCCAACGGTATGATTAATTTATCAAGTTTGTTTTATTTCTAGCACAAAGTGTCAAATAAGCCTATTTAGCTAGGTGAGTATTTTTTTAGTCCCCATAGCAACGGCAAAATATTAACTGCGTTAATAGCTAAAAAAGAGATTTTTCTTTTAACGTTTCAAACCACGGTAGCCGATTATGTCTTTTCGCAAAGTAGACAACAAAAAATTTATATTATTCTCGTTTATTAACCTTAAAGAATATAGTGTTATGTTCGCTATTTTTATTGGCTTAATAAATCAGGTTAGATTATTTTTACTGTTTATCGCGATATTGTTATAGAGCAATCATCTTAAAATGTTAAGTCAGCCTGACCGAGAGATCTCCAAGAGTCTTTAACACTTCCCCGCGATCTGCCTAAGCCTCTGTGGCAGTAGTTTTTCTCGTCGTTGTCCATCTGTCCTTATCGCTACCGATAACCCGTCACTGTTTTATCGCCGCACCAATAGGGAATCTTCCTCGATACCTCACTAAATTTAACAAAAATTAAACATAATAAATTGAAAAATAAAGTATTTTCATAATGAAATCGATATGTTTAATTTCAAAAAATATGTTGAATTGACCGGGCCGATTGGTATTTCTTTTCTCTGTTGACCACGAAACCCATTTTTCAGGCGTACTAATCAATTTCAGGTATCTACAACCATCGTTTTTTCGTTATCTGATGCAGCCTGTCAGAGAGGATTTTTGTCGCATGCTTATCATCCATGGCGCCGGCAAAACGCAGCCGACCTTGGCAGAAGATACATGGGTACGGATCCGTCCCCAGGAAGCCTTTTATCAGCACCGCGAACCCGGTGTCTTTCGGTTTCTCCCATCCCGTCATTTCCAGCGTTTTGTAAACCTTCGGCAGTAGTAAGCCCCGCTTGCGGTTGGTCAGAAAGCCGGAGTAGCACACCATCTTAAAATGCCGGGCCCGACCCGCTCATAGCTCCCATGCAGTAGACGGATAATGGCACTCCTCCAGATTTACTCAACGGCCCTTCTTTTGAAGAAAAGGCTGCGCCAGATGCTGTACTTAACGTCAAGCCCAC
>Ga0308166_1003011_pt1 | contig 14690 bp, 7 predicted proteins | sample PhyCR2_2_FD_202137 | JGI IMG/M metagenome (GOLD analysis project Ga0308166, IMG submission 202137) | Phyllosphere microbial communities from UC Gill Tract Community Farm, Albany, California, United States - DLSLCC.R2 | ecosystem: Host-associated > Plants > Phyllosphere > Unclassified | place... | reverse complement strand
ATCGCGGACATGCACGTCACGGTGCTGTCGCTGTTCACGGCCACGGTCGACCACGGGCCCGAGCTGGCCCGCGCCGCGGCTTATCGCGCCGCGGTCGCCGCCGCCGTGGAAGGCACGCCGCCGTTCACCATCGAGTTCATCGGCATCACCGCCTCGCGCGGCGCCGTGCTGGCTCAGGGCTTCCCGCAAGGCGACGCGCTGCCCGCGTTACGCGACAGGCTGCGCGACGAATTGCGCGCACGTGGCCTGGATGGTTCGCTGGACGGCCGCTACAAGCTCGTGACCGCCCACTCGACGTTGCTGCGCTTCGTCCGTCCGCTCGCACGCCCCGAACGCTTTCACCACACGCTCGCGCAACTGCGTGATACGCCGCTCGGCACGATGCACGTGGATGCGGTGGAGCTGGTGCAGAATGATTGGTACATGTCGAGCGCGACGCTGGAGCGGCACGCGCAGTACGACCTCGTGTAAAACGTCGGGGACAGGCACGTCGTCGGGCCTTCGCCCGAAGACGAGCCAGTCCCCAGCAGCATCCGCGGCCCGCGCGTCACCGGGGACTGGCTCGTGTCGCACGGCGAAGGCCCTGTGGCAGGAGCCTGTCCCCGACGTGCTGTTTCCGGCGTCCGCGACCTTGAACGGTCCCCTGCATCATCCCCCAAACCCATCCAGCGCCCGCGTCAGCGCTTCGACATCGACAGGCTTGACGAAGTGATGATCGAATCCCGCGGCACTGGACAGCATGCGATCGGCCGGCTGGCCATACCCCGTCAGCGCGATCATCAATGCGCTGGCGATGGCGGGGCGACCGCGCAGGTGCCGGGCCAGCGCGTAGCCGTCCATGCCCGGCAGGCCGATATCGAGGATGAATGCCTGCACCTTCTCCAGTGCGGGATCGGACAGCGCCATCTCGGCATCCTCCGCCACCGACACCGTGTGGCCCTGCGCCCCCAGCAGCGCGGCCAGCGACGTGGCGCCGTCGATATTGTCGTCGACGAGCATGATGCGCAGACCGTGCGATGCAGCCCCAGGGACGTGCTGCGGCGGTGCGTCGCTGCAGGGAGCGTCGCCGTCGGCCAGCGGCAGCGTGATGGTGAACGTGCTGCCCCGGCCTTCGCCGGCGCTTTCGGCCGTGGCGCTGCCGCCGTGCAGCGCGGTCAGGCTGCGCACGAGCGCCAGGCCGAGACCCAGGCCGCCTTGCGTGCGGTCCGGGCTGCGTTCGCCCTGGATGAACAGGTCGAAAATATCCGGCAGCAGCGTGGCGGCGATGCCGTTGCCGTTGTCGGCGATGGCGATGTGCGCGTGGCTGTCGTCCACGTCGAGCGTCAGCACGTGCGCCCGTTGCGGCGGCGTGCGCACCTCCAGCGCGTGGCGGCGCGACTCGATCAGCGGCAACGCCTGTTCGATGGCGCTGTTGACGATCTGCTTCAGGTCCAGGGTCGTCATGTGCAGCTCGACGAGGCCGCGCGTGACGCGCGAGACATCCAGCAGGTCATCGACCAGTTCCGTCATGTGGCGCACCTGGCGCACGATGATCTCGCTGGCCATCGTGCGCGCCTTTTCGTCCGCGTGCCACACACGCAGCAGCTGCGCGGCCGTGCTGATGGGCGCCAGCGGATTGCGCAGCTCGTGCGCCAGCATCGCCAGGAATTCGTCCTTGCGCTGGGCCGCCTCGCGCAGCGCGTCCTCGGCCAGCTTCTGCGTGTGGATGTCGGTGCAGGTGCCCATCCAGCGCACGATGCGGCCTGTCTCGTCGCGGATCGGCAGCGCGCGGCCCAGCACCCAGCGGTATTCGCCGGAGCGGTGGCGCAGGCGGTACTGGATCTCGTAGGTCTCGCCCGTTGCCAGGCTGTTATGCCAGGCGTTCCAGGCGCGCTGCTGGTCCTCGGGATGGAACACGTCGTTCCAGCCCTCGCCGTCCGTCGAGCCGGCGGGCACGCCGGTGTATTCGTACCACTGCTGGTTGTAGTAGTCGTGATAGCCGTCGGGCAGCGTGGACCAGACCATCTGCGGCATCGCGTCCGCGATCGTGCGGAACTTGGCCTCGCTGTCGCGCAGTGCCAGCATGCTGGCCAGCCGTTCGGTCGTGGTGCGGGCCCGCTCCGCCACCTCGCGCATCAGCGCGCAGTCTTCCGGCGACCAGCCGCGCGGCTGGGCACTGTTGACGAACAGGATGCTCATCAGCCGCCCCTGCTCCGTCAGCGGAATGTTGACGAACGCCGCCGCATCGTGGGCGCGCAGCGCAGCCGCCGCGGCAGCCGTCCTCGGGTCCTTCGCCGCGTCGTCGATGATGACGACGCGGCCGAGCTTCATATCCTCGACATAGTCGCCGAAGTCGCCCAGATTCAGGCTGCCGGCAAGCGAGGCGATACCGGGCGCCCTCCAGTCGCGCTCGACGCGCAGGGTGCCCGTCTGCGCATCGAACGCGCCGTAGCCCACACGGCTCACGCCCAGCGTTTCGCCCAGGACGCGCGCTGCCGTGTAGGCGATGTCCTCGGGCGTGCGCAGGTCGCGCAGCGCGTCCGTCAGGCGGATCAGCGCGTCGCGCCGGGTGTTGGCCTGGACCCGCTCCGTCACGTCGACGCCTTCGACGAAGATGCCCTTGACCATGCCTTCCGGCGTGCGGATGGGCTGGAACACGAAGTCGATATACCGCTCCTCGGTGGCGCCGCCGGCGACGGCCTGCACGGCATACAGCGCGCTGCTGGCGGCCAGCGGCCGGCCGCTGCGGTACACCTCGTCGAGCAGCGCCACGTAGGCGCGGCCGGCCGAGCCGCCGAAGCACTCGGCCACCGAGCGGCCCACCACGTCGCGGTGGCCCGTCAGTCGCAGGAAGCCCTGGTTCAGCAGGTCGACGCGGTGCTCGGGGCCGGACAGCATCGCCATGAACGTGGGCGCCTGCTGGAACAGGTCGGCGAACTGCTGGCTCTGGCGCACGTGCTGGGCCTGCGCCAGCAGTTCCGATTCCATCCGCACCGTCATCGCGCGCGCCTGCACGATGGCCGTCACGTCCTCCACGCGGTGGAGGATGTGCGTCAGCGCGCCCTCCGCATCGAACACGGGGGTGTTGATGGGGCTCCAGTGACGCTGTTCGAAACCGCCCGGCATGCCGGCGATGGGAATGTCGTACTTCTGCACGGCCATCGTGTCCGGCGCGCCCGACTGCCGCACGCGCATCAGCGACGCGCGCAGGTTGGCCACGCCGTTCGCATCGGGGTCGTTCGGATTGTCGGGGAAGACGTCGAAGATATTCCGGCCCACGATGACCTCGCGCACCGTGGCGGTGGCGCGCAGATAAGCATCGTTGACGGCGACGATCGTGAACTCGGGCGACAGCAGCAGGTACGGCGCGGGGCCGGCCTCGAACACGCGGCGGAAATCGGGCTCGCCGGCAGGCGGCGCTGGACGGGATTCGCGTGCCGCGCGGCGTTTCTGGTGGCGCAGCGTGGACTGGGTTCCAGCCTGATTGTCGGGTGAACGGGCGGTGGTCATGGCTGTGGAATGGGTACGTTACGACAGCATGCCAGATTTTGACCGCTTGTTGTTTATTGTAACCGGGCAGCGGCACGTTGGTCGTGCGCGCCTCGACATGGTATACTAGTGGGTTCAAGTGCAGCCGCACTCGCAGTTTTTCTGTAAACACAACGACTATGTCAAATACAAAACGCGCAATTCGCAACATCGCCATCATCGCTCACGTCGACCACGGCAAAACCACCCTCGTGGACCAACTGCTGCGCCAGTCGGGCACCTTCCGTGAAAACCAGCAGGTCGACACTCGCGTCATGGACTCGAACGACCTCGAAAAAGAGCGTGGCATCACGATTCTGTCGAAGAATTGCGCCGTCGAGTACGAAGGCACCCACATCAACATCGTCGATACCCCGGGCCACGCCGACTTCGGCGGTGAAGTCGAGCGCGTGCTGTCGATGGTCGACTCCGTGCTGCTGCTGGTCGATGCGCAGGAAGGCCCGATGCCACAGACGCGTTTCGTCACGCGCAAGGCACTGGCGCTGGGCCTGAAGCCGATCGTCGTCGTCAACAAGATCGACCGTCCGGGCGCGCGCGCCGACTGGGCGATCAACCAGACGTTCGAACTGTTCGACAAGCTGGGCGCCAACGACGAGCAGCTGGACTTCCCGATCGTCTACGCATCGGGCCTGAACGGCTACGCCGGCCTGGACGAATCCGTCCGCGGCGGCGACATGAAGCCGCTGTTCGAAGCGATCCTGCAGCACGTTCCTGTCCGTGATGACAATCCTGACGGCCCGCTGCAGATGCAGATCACGTCGCTGGACTACTCGTCGTACGTCGGCAAGATCGGCATCGGCCGCATCTCGCGTGGCCGCGTCAAGGCCGGCCAGGATGTCGTCGTTGTCGACGGTCCGGGCGCAACCCCGATCAAGGGCCGCATCAACCAGGTGCTGAACTTCAAGGGCCTGGAACGCGTGCTGGTCGACGAAGCCGTCGCCGGCGACATCGTCCTGATCAACGGTATCGAGGAAATCGGTATCGGCTCCACCGTCTGCGCACCGGACACGATCGATCCGCTGCCGATGCTGACCGTCGACGAGCCGACGCTGACGATGAACTTCATGGTCAACAACTCGCCGCTGGCCGGCCGCGAAGGCAAGTTCGTCACGTCGCGCCAGCTGCGCGACCGCCTGGACAAGGAACTGAAGGCCAACGTGGCACTGCGCGTGGCACCGACCGACGACGACACGATCTTCGAAGTGTCGGGCCGCGGCGAACTGCACCTGACGATCCTGATCGAAAACATGCGCCGCGAAGGCTTCGAGCTGGCGGTTTCCCGTCCGCGCGTGGTGTTCAAGATGGTCGATGGCGTGCGTCATGAGCCGTATGAAAACCTGTCCGTGGACGTGGAAGAAGCCAACCAGGGCGGCGTCATGGAAGAACTGGGCCGTCGTCGTGGCGACCTGCAGAACATGGAATCGGACGGCAAGGGCCGCGTCCGCCTCGAGTACCGTATCCCTGCGCGTGGCCTGATCGGCTTCCAGGGCGAATTCATGACGCTGACGCGCGGCACGGGCCTGATGAGCCACGTGTTCGATGCCTACGCACCGGTCGACAACACCCGCGGCGAGCTGGCTGGCCGCCGCAACGGCGTGCTGATCTCGCAGGACGACGGCGCCGCTGTCGCCTACGCGATCTGGAAGCTGCAGGATCGCGGCCGCATGTTCGTGTCGCACAACGACCCGGTCTATGAAGGCATGATCATCGGTATCCACTCGCGCGACAACGATCTGGTCGTCAACCCGATCAAGGGCAAGCAGCTGACCAACGTGCGTTCGTCCGGTACCGACGAAGCGGTGCGCCTGGTGCCGCCGATTCAGATGTCGCTGGAATACGCCGTCGAATTCATCGAGGACGACGAACTGGTCGAGATCACGCCGAAGTCGATCCGCCTGCGCAAGCGCTTCCTGAAAGAGCACGAGCGCAAGAAGGCATCGCGCGAAGCGTAATCCCCGTCAGTCACTGACAAAAGCCGCCGGCATCCGCGAGGAGCCGGCGGTTTTTTTTATGGGGACAGGCACCTATCTTCGGGTCTCCGACCCGAAGATAGGTGCCTGTCCCCGACGTTCAGTCGCTACATTCTCCGAGCACTAACCGCTCAATCGGATGACCAAAACTCGCCGTTAATCATCATGCTGATTCTTTGAAATCACGCGACTTTTCAAGCGTATCCCTCCCCTAGAATAAAAAACAGCAGGGCAAGACAGCCCGCAGAACACAGGCCAATCAAAGGCCGACACCGGAGGAGATCAACGTGACCGAGCATTCGAACACCCGTCGTGCCCAACCCCGCAACTGCCGCATGACCGCCTGCGCGTTTGCCGCGGCGATGCTTGCCGCGCAGGCCGCCCATGCGCAGGACAGCGCAGCTGCGCAGGACAACGCGCCAGCCGCCACACCTGCGGTCATCCCATCCTCCAGCGCGGGCGCCAGCGGCGCGCAAGGCCGCCAGGCCGGTAGCGGCGACCAGGGCAGCGTCGTCATGGTCGTCGGCACGCGCAAGTCCGTCGCCTCTGCGATCGACCGCAAGATCCGCAACGCCACCGTCTCCGATTCGCTGGTGGCCGAGGACATCAACCAGTTCCCCGACAAGAACGTGGGCGAAGCGCTGTCGCGCATCACGGGCGTGCAGCTGTCGCGCTCCTTCGGCGAAGGCTCGCAGGTGGCGATCCGCGGCGTCGAGCCGGACCTGAACCGCGTCGAGATCAACGGCATGTCGGTGCTCAGTACGGGCGGCGGGGCAGGGCGCGGCGCCGAGCTGCGCGAGCTGGCCTCCGAACTGATCGAGTCGATCGACGTCTTCAAAGGCACCACTGCGGACATGACGGAAGGCGGCGTCGGCGGCACCGTCAGCATCAAGACGCGCAAGCCGCTGGACTTCAAGCAGCGCACGATTGCCACGACGATCTCCGGCGAACATTCCACGAGCCGCGGCGGCGTCGATCCGCGTGCCAGCCTGCTGCTGGCGGACCGGTTCTTCGGCAACCGGCTCGGCCTGATGGCGAATCTCGTCTACGACAAGGTGCTGACGCAGAACGACTACGCCCGCAACACGTCGTGGCGCTTCCTGCGCGACTGGGACATGTCGGCCGAGAAGACGGTGGTGAGCCGGGACCCGGCACTGGCTGCGATTGCCACGAAAGCCGGCTGTGACGCCGCAGCCGACAAGACCGCCTGCCTGAACCAGTGGAACGACTACTCGCCCGGCATCCCACGCTACGGCATCTGGACGCGCGACCACAAGCGTTCGTCGGCCGAGCTGACGGCGCAGTATGAATTCGCCAAAGACTTCCGCGCCTTCGTCAGCTACCAGGACAACAAGCAGGACCAGCGCCTGAACGACCGCAATTACGGCACCAACTTCGAGAACATCAACCGCCTGTACAACGCCGGCAAGGCGCCCGTGTATGACGGCGCCGGCAGGCAGACGACGGCCGGCACCTGTAACGCCGTCTCGACCACCGGCACGCCCGCCGGCATGACGGTGCGCGACCATTACGTGACCGAGTACACCGTCGGCGACTGTCTGTACGCGGCAGGGCAGGGCGGGCAGGGCGCGTTCTACACGTCGGCGCGCGATTTCTCGCTGAACGTGCGCTCGAAGTACTATTCGACGGGTTTCAACTTCAAGCGTGACCGCCTGGAGGCGGAAGGGCTGATCGGCAAATCGAAGTCCGACTACGTCAGCCAGAGCAACAACGTGACGATGACGATGGACGCGCCGGGACTGAAGGTAGCGCTGGACAACCAGGGCCTGCCGCACTTCGGCTTCCCGGCCGGGTATTCGCCGGAGGACAGCAGCGCGTACACGCAGGTGCAGCTGCAGTACCGTCCCGAGGAAGTGAAGAACACGGAAGACCAGGTCAAGCTCGATCTGAAGTACCGCCTCGACACGCCGTTCTTCACCAAGATCTGGTTCGGCGCGCAGGCACGCAAATCGACGGGACGCCAGTACAAGGGCGGCGGCTTCCTGCGCTACACGGGCGACAGCCTGTCGGACGTCAGCGACGACGTCATCGTCCCCAGCGCGAACATCAACCAGACGCTGATCTACGACCCGAACTGGCGCGGCACGCCACGTCCTGCCGACAACCAGTCGCTGCTCAATCCCTACAGCTCGACCCAATACGCGACCGCGGCCCAGATGGCGCAGCTGATCGACACGATCCGCACGCGTTCGCCCGGTTCCTTCTTCAAGGGCTTCGACAACGTCAGCAACCTGCCGTCGAACTGGATCGCGCCGGACTTCAACAAGGCCGCGCCGTTCTTCGACCTGGCGCACTTCAACCACGACCTGGTGCAGAGCGCCCGCGCCAGCGACGGCAACGTCTACGCGCAGATTCCCTCCTACGGTGCGGAGGAGCGGGTGCGGTCCGGCTACGGCCGGCTGGACTTCGATACGGAGCTGTTCGGCTATGCGATCAACGGCAATGTGGGCGCGCGCTATACGCATACCCGCGCCGTGGCGACCGGGTCGTACCAGAACAAGATCCGCGTCGCGACCGGAACGGGCGTCTCCGGCTATACCGACTATATCGTGGAAAACGGCATCTCCAGCGTGGCGAACTCGTACCACGACGTGCTGCCCAGCGCGAACGCGATGACGTGGCTGGTGCCCGACATCTTCCTGGCGCGCGTCGGCTGGGGCAAGGTGATGTCGCGTCCGCGCATCGACCTGCTGGCGCCGAACGCCACCTGCACCCTGCACAGCGGCAGCAGCGCTTTCGGCGGCGACGGCACAGACGACTGCACGGCCGGCAATCCGGACCTGAAACCGTTCCGTGCGACGAACACGGACCTGTCGCTCGAATACTATCCGGGCCCGGACACGCAGGTCAGCGTCGCGTTCTTCAAGAAGGACATCTCCAGCTACATCCTGGAAAAGCAGCTGCAGAAGAACGTGGACGTCTTCCACGACGGGACGAAGTGGGACGTGACGCAGCCGGTCAACGGCAAGGGCGCGACAACGAAAGGCATCGAGATCACGGCGCGTACCGCGTTCACGTTCCTGCCCGGCTGGCTGGGCGGCTTCGGCGGCGATGTGAACTACACCCGCATGACCTACAAGTATGCGGCCGGCACGGAGCGCCTGAACATCCTCGATGGCACCGTGCTGTCGTATCCGGGCCTGTCGAAGAACAGCTACAACGTGGCGCTGTGGTACGACCGTGGCCCGGTCAACGCGCGCATTGCCTACAACGCGCGCGACCGCTACTACACGGGCGGCAACGACGTGTCGGGCAATCCGAACTTCCAGGAGAAGACGGGCTACCTCGATGCCAAGCTCCAGTACCGCTACAATGAGAACATCACGTTCTCGATCGAGGGCAAGAACCTGACGGACCAGGAGGAGATCACCGATGCCGGGGACCTGTTCCGCGTCAACGAGCTGGCCTTCTCCGGGCGCCGTTACTACGCCAGCGTTTCGCTCAAATTCTGACCATGCGCCTTGTATCGCTCGGCGCCGCGGGCTTCGTGCTCGCGGCGTTTTTCGCTTCCGCCGCCGCCGCGGTGTTCCACAACCCGTTGGTGCTGCAGCGCGCCGATCCGCACGTGACCTTGCAGTCCGACGGCCAGTACTATTTCACGGCGACGGTGCCGGAATACGACCGCATCGAACTGCGGCGCGCACGCACGCTCGACGGCCTGCGCGATGGCGCGGCGAAGGTCGTCTGGCGCAAGCATGCGTCCGGGCCGATGAGCCATCACATCTGGGCGCCCGAGTTGCATCGCATCGACGGCAAGTGGTACCTGTACTTCACCGCCAGCCGCGCCGACGCCATCTGGGACGTGCGCCTGTACGTACTGGAGAACGCAGCGGCCGATCCGTTCCGCGGCGAGTGGATCGAACGCGGTCAGCTGAAGACGGGCTGGGAATCGTTCTCGCTCGACGCGACGACGTTCGCGCTGGACGGCAGGCGCTACCTGCTGTGGACCCAGCGCCCGCGCGACAGCGCGCAACACGTCACGGCAATCTACATCGCGCGGATGGATACGCCGCTGTCGATCGCCGGCCCGGCCACGCTGCTGTCGCAGCCCGACTACGCGTGGGAGAAGGTCAAATACGCCGTCAACGAGGCTCCTGCCGTGCTGGTAAGGAACGGCCGCGTGTTCGTCACGTATTCCGCCAGCGCGACGGACGCGAACTACGCGCTGGGCATGCTCACCGCGCCCGCCGGCGCCAACCTGCTGGACGCACGCTCCTGGACCAAATCGCCGCAGCCGGTATTCGCCAGCAGCGCCGCCAACGGCCAGTATGGGCCAGGCCACAACTCGTTCACGACCACGCCGGACGGCAAGACCGACATCCTGGTCTACCACGCCCGCAACTACCGCGACATCGTCGGCGACCCGCTGAAGAATCCCGACCGTCACACGCGCGCCCAACCTATCACGTGGCGCGCCGACGGCACGCCGGACTTCGGCGCACCCGTCGCGGATTGAGAAGCGCCGGTGGTACTGCGGAGCCGTCGGCCGCGGATGATGCCGGGGACTGGCTCCTCTTCGGGCGAACGCCCGACGAGGTGCCTGCCCCCGACGTACTGCGTGAAGCAGGAACATCGGGGTCAGGTCCGACATTCGGACATTGCGGAACTAATATAGTGGTCGAATAAAGGGGTCAGGTCCGACATTCGGACATTTCAACCGCGTTCATGTCCGAATGTCGGACCTGACCCCAATTTAGTTCAGCTGGGCCAGCCACGCGTCGCGGTAAGCCGCCAACCCGCGCAACGCCAGCGGCGCCGCGATGGTCGACCGCACCCGTGGCACGCCGCCCCAGTGGGCCAGCATCCAGCCGCCGCACGTGGTGCCGCTGGCGTCGTCGGTCACCGCGACGGACTGGCCTGGCCGCAGGGCCGCCAGCAGCGACGCGAAATGCGGGTTATTCGTAAAGCTGCCTTCGACGACGATGGCGTCATCGGCACCGAGCGCCGTCAGGCAGTAGTCGCTCATCAGCACGCAGTACAGGGTGGCCAGCGCGCAGCGTTCCCGGTCGTTGACGGGCGCCGGACCGGCGATGCTGCCGGCGCGGCCGGCAAACGGGCCGCCGGCGCCGGCAAAGCCGGGCAGCGCGTAAGTGCCGCCGTCGATCATGCGCTGCAGCGCGGCTGCGTCGCAGGACGCCGGGTTGGCGCCCGCCAGCTCGGCGAATTCGCGTCCGCCCATGAAGCGCATGCTGGGCACGGCGTGGCCCAACGCGCTGGTATTGGCCAGCATGTCCGCTTCCTCGCGCAAGCCGTCCAGCGGCTTGCCAGGTGCCGCGGCAATGACCCACGTCCCCGTGGACAGCACGGCGGGAACGTCGGTGCCGCCCAGATGGCGCAGCAGCGACGCATTGCTGTCGTGGATGCCGCAGACGACGCGGCAGCCGGCGGGCAACCCGGTTTGCGCGGCCAGCGCGGGCAGGATCGTGCCGAGCGTGTCCCAGGCGCGGCGCAGCGGCGGCATCAGTCCCTGCCAGCCCATCTTGTCGACCAGCCCCGAATACTGCTGGCGCGCCGGGTCCCACAGGTCCGTATGGCAGCCCAGCGACGTCACTTCGCCGGCGGCCACGCCGCACAGCCGCCACGCCCAGTATTGCGGATACATGAGGATGTGGCGCGTGCGCGCGAACTCGATCGGGTACGCCGTCGCCAGCCATGCCAGCTGCCGGCCCAAGTTCAGGCCAGCCGGCAGCTGCGGCGAATGCGTGTCCGCGTACGCCGGCCGCACGGCGAGATACTGCGCCAGCGGGGCCGCCGGCTCGTACTCGTAGTCCGGTATCGGCAGCGACAGGCCGTCGTCATCGACCAGCGCAGCCGTCGCGCCGTGCGTGACGGGCACGATCGCATCGATCGCCGCCATGGCGGCGAACTCCCGCAGGCCGTCCAGCATCCAGTGCCAGATGCCTTCCGTGTCGTGATGCGGATAGGGGCCGTCGCGCAGCACGACATTGGCGCGGCGCCGCTCGGCCAGCTGGCGGCCTTCGGCATCGATCAGTGCCAGCTTGACGTTGGTCTTGCCGATATCGACAACGACGGTCGCCGTCATTTCGCCACCTTGCGTCCGCGCAGCAGCCGCGGCACGGCAATCGTCACGAGCAGCAGCAGGCCGATCACGATCGTCATGTAGATGCCCGGTACGTTCGCCAGCGACAGGCCGTACGTCACGGTGCCCAGGGTCAGCACTGCCAGCAGCACGCCGCCGATGGTGCCTGCGCCGCCGGCGATACTGACGCCGCCCAGGATCACCATCGTGATCACTTCCAGCTCCCAGCCCATGGCGATATTCGGCCGCGTGCTGCCGATGCGGCCGGTCAGCAGGTAGGCCGCAAGTCCCGCCATGGCGCCCGTCAGCATGAACAGCACGAGGCGGTAGCGATTGACTTCGATGCCGGCAAAGCGCGCCGCGACGGGATTGTTGCCGATGGCGTAGATGCGCCGGCCCCAGCGCGTCGCATGCAGCACCACGGCGAAGATCGCGGCGAACGCCAGCAGCACAACGAACTCGCGCGGGATGACGTCGAAGAAGTAGCCTTGGCCCCAGTCGGCCATCAGTTGCGGGTAGCCGGTAAAGGCCTTGTCGCCCAATACGACGCTGGCCAGCCCGCGGAACAGCGAGACGGTGCCGATGGTGACGACGATGGAAGGCAGCGCGAAGCGCGTCACCAGCACGCCGTTCAGCAGGCCGCACGCGGTGCCGGCCGCCAGCGCGACGGGCAGCAGCAGCGCCGGCGGCAAGCCATGGGTGTTGGCCAGGCCGAGGGCGACGGAGCACAGCGCCAGGATGCCGGAGACGGAAATGTCGATCTCGCGGCAGATGATCAACAGCGCCATCGGCAGTGCGATCAGCGCCTTCTCGCTGAAGTTGAACGTGCCGTCGGCCAGGTTGTACGGGTCGAGGAAGTTCGGCACGAGGATGCCGTTGACGAGAAACGCGGCCACGAAAAGGAGGGCCAGCAGCGTCTCCCATTTGCCCAGCAGGGCCCCCAGCCGGAAGCCGGGTCGGTCGAGGATCGTGTAGCGCGAGCTGTGGGTGATGGTCATGTTGGCGGTCGATGAGTTCATGCGGCACCCCGTTGCAGCAGGTGCAGGGGCAGGATCTGGCGGCCGCCATGCTTGCCGTCGCGGGCGTTGATCAGCACCGCGGCCAGGATGACGAGGCCCGTCAGCGCGCTTTGCCAGAACGGCGACACCTGCACGACCGGCAGCGCGTTGCCGATCACGGCCAGGAACAGCGCGCCCAGCACGGCGCCGGTCACGCTGCCCGTGCCGCCGGCGATGCTGATGCCGCCGATGACGCAGGCGGCGATCACGGTGAATTCAAAGCCGTAGGCGATCTCCGTGTAGGCGACGGCATAGCGCGCCACCCACAGATAGCCGCACAGGCCGGCCATGGCGCCGGACAGGCCGTAGGTCCACAACAGCCGGCGCGCCATCGGAATGCCGACATAGCGCGCGCACGACGGCGCATTGCCGACGGCGTACAGGTCGCGCCCGAAGCGGCTGTGGCGCGCAATGAACCACGCCGCGAGTACAGCGATTGCCGCGATCCAGACGAGGTGCGTGACGCCCAGCAGGCGAGTCAGCGGAAACGCGATGAACGCCTGCGGCATCTGGTGCGACGACACCCACGCGCCGCCGGACAGCACGAACACGAGGCCGCGATACACGCTCATCGTACCCAGCGTGACGACGATCGGGGGCAGCTCCAGGTAGCCGATCAGCCAGCCGTTGACGAGGCCCAGCACCAGGCCGATGGCGGTGGCGGCCAGCACCACGGCAAGCAACGGGAGCTCGGGATAGCGCGACGCCAGCAGCGCGGCCATCATGCCCGACAGCGCCAGGCTCGACGCCACCGACAGGTCGACGCCACGCGTGACGATGACGAGCATTTGCGTCAGCGCCAGCATGATCAGCAGCGTGCTGTCGGTGAGCAGGTTGGACAGGCTGGCGGCGCTGACAAACACGGGCGAACGCAGGCCCACGAGGCACACCAGCACGACAATGGAGCAGGCCAGCAGCGTTTCGCGTTGTCTGAGCATGTTCATGCGGCCTCCGGGACATCTTCATTGCAGCCGGATGCTGCCGCGACGACGTTCTCCGGCGTCGCCTCCAGCCGGGAGAATTCGCGCTGCACGCGGCCCTGGTGCATCACCACGATGCGGTCGGCAAGCCCCAGCACTTCGGGCAGTTCGGACGACACGAGGATCACGGCCAGCCCCTGGCTGACCAGCTGGCCGATGAAGCGGTGCACGGCGGCCTTGGAGCCGATGTCGATGCCCTTGGTCGGCTCGTCGAGAATGATCACCTTCGGATTGGTGGCCAGCCATTTGCCCAGCACGACCTTCTGCTGGTTGCCGCCCGAGAGCTCGGCCACGTGCTGGCACAGGTGGCTGGCCTTCAGTTCCAGCTGCTCGCTGTAGTGGCGCGCCACGGCATTCTCCTCGGCGCGGCGCCCGCGCAGGAAGAAGCCGATGCGGTCCAGGATGGGCAGCGTGATGTTGTGCAGGATCGGCATCGTCAGGTGCGCGCCCTGGTGCTGCCGGTCTTCCGGCACGTAGGCGATGCCGTGCCGTATCGCGTCGGCGGCGCAGCCGATGCGCACCGATGCGCCGTCCAGTTTGACGGTGCCGCGCGCCAGTGGGCTCAAGCCGAACAGCGCCTGCATCACTTCCGAGCGGCCGGCGCCGACGAGGCCATAGAAGCCGAGGATCTCGCCCTGGCGCAGCTGGAAGCTGACGTTGTCGAATTCCGTTGGATGGCAGAAGCTGTCCACCTCGAGCAGTACGGGACCGGGCGCCACGTCCGCTTTCGGATAGGCTTCGTGCACGGCACGGCCTACCATCAGCGCAACCAGGTCCGCTTCGGTCACGTCGGCGATGCTGCCGCTGGAAACGTACTGGCCGTCGCGCAGTACCGTGTAGCGGTCCGCCACGGCAAAGATCTCGTCGAACTTGTGCGTGATGAAGATGATCGCCGTGCCGGCCGCGCGCAGCTGGCGTACGATGCGGTACAGTTCCTGGATCTCGCGCTGCGACAGCGCGGCCGTGGGTTCGTCCAGGATGACGACGCGGGCCTGCTGCGACAGCGCCCGCGCGATCTCGACAAAGTGGCGCTGCGCGACCGACAGGTCTTTCACTTTCGCCCGCACCGGCAGCGCCACTTCCAGCCGCGCGA
>Ga0308166_1003001_pt1 | contig 14721 bp, 9 predicted proteins | sample PhyCR2_2_FD_202137 | JGI IMG/M metagenome (GOLD analysis project Ga0308166, IMG submission 202137) | Phyllosphere microbial communities from UC Gill Tract Community Farm, Albany, California, United States - DLSLCC.R2 | ecosystem: Host-associated > Plants > Phyllosphere > Unclassified | place... | reverse complement strand
CCCGGGCGGAGCCAGTCCCCAGACCCGCGCTTGGGCGGAGCCAGCCCCCACAATCTTAGAACTTGTAGCGCATCCCCAGCAGGAACTCGCGGCCCGTGACGTGGTTGACGACGACGCTGTTGCGCTGGCGGCTGGTGAACTGGTCGTTCTCCTCGTCCGTCAGGTTGACGCCTTCCAGCGTCAGCTCCAGCTTGTCGTTGACCTTGTACGACAGCGACAGGTCGACGTTCATCGACTTGTTGCGGCCCTCGACGTCGTTGTTGTTCTGGCCCGGCACGCGGGTCAGGTAGGCGTCGCGCTGCGATGTCGACAGGCGCGCGCTGAAGCGGCCGTCGTCGTAGTAGAACGTCGCGTTCCAGGATTTCGGCGACAGGTTCAGCAGGTCGTCCGTGATCGTCGTATTCGCCGTCGGCGAGATGATGTACTCCATCGTCGACTTCACGTACGTGTAGTTCAGCAGCGTGCCGAAGTTCTTGCCGATCCCCGGCAGGAACGTGAACGGCTGCTGGTAGTTGATCTCGAAGCCGCGCAGCTTGCCGCCGTCCGTGTTGACCGGCGCCGTCACCGAGAACACTTCGTCGCCCGTGAAGTTCGTCGGCAGCAGCGATTGCGGCAGGCCGGTGTCGCGGAAGCGCACGTCGGTGCGCAGGCTTTGAATGTACGTGTCGATGTTTTTCTGGAACAGGCCCAGGCCCAGGAAGGCGTTCTTCGCGAAGTACCATTCGAAGCTGGAGTCGAACGTCTTGGCGCGGAAGGGTTTGAGGTTCGGATTGCCGCTCGTGATGGCCAGCGAGCCGGTGGTGGCGATCGTGCCGCCCGGCGAGAGGTCGTTCAGCTGCGGCCGCGTCATCACCTTGGCCGCGCCGAAGCGCACGACGAAGTCCGGGCGCAACGTGGCTGCCACGTTAAAGGCCGGCAGCGTGTCCGAATAGCGGTTGTCGACGGTGACGGCGGTGCCGTTGTTGGCCGCCACATAGCCCGTGGACGACAGGTCCGTGCGCACGTAGCGCACGCCCACGTTGCCGCGGATCGGAATGCCTTTCAACTCCGTATTGAAGTCGCCCATCAGGTAGACGCCCTTGTCCTCTTCCGTCACGGAGCGGTTGTTGCCGCGCGCGTTCGCGTTCTCGATCGACGACAGCGTGAAGTCGCCCGGACCGCCGGCGGGACCGCTCTTGATGCAGTTGCAGTAGATGTCGTACGCCTGCGCGATCGCCGCCAGGTTCGGCATCGCCCAGCTGGTGGGCGTCCCCGCGGGGAGGTTCATGCCGCTGCCGAAGCCCGTCAACGTGGACGTCAGGCTGGCCACCGACGTGCCGGCCGGCGGCGCGAAGATCGTGTCGCCCTGGTTCACGCGGCGGAACTCGTACGAATCGAATTTGTACTTCTTCGCGCTCGCGCCCATCTTCAGGCTGAGGCGATCCGGCAGCGCATCCCACGCCACGTTCACGTCCGCCACGTCCGTCGTGTTGGTCGTGCCTTGCGGGCGGATGCGGATTTCGCTCGGCGTCGTGTTCGGCACCGACGACGGCTGCGTGCCGCTGGCCACCTGCGGCACGCCGACGATCGTCAACGGTCCGCCTGCCTGCGACGGGTCGAACGGATAGCCGATCACCGGCAGCCGGTCGTTGTTGCGGAAGTCCATCGTGTAGCCGTTGACGTTGAGCGCGTCGAGCGTCGTCGTGGTCTGCACGGGATTGCGGAACTTCGACTTGGCGCGGCCGACCTTTGCGTTCAGGCGCCAGCCTTCGGCCAGATCCTGTTCCCACGTCAGCGTGGGCTGCGTGAAGGTCGTCGTCAGCTCGTCGTAGCGCGACTCGGCGCGGATGTCGACGCCGTTGAATTTCCCGTATTGCAGGGCGCCGTTGGCCGCGTACTGTGCCTCGACGACGCTGGTCTGCGGCTTGCCGCCCTGGCTGGCCGAGCGCGAGAACGAGATCGCCTCCAGGTAGTCCTCGGCGCGCGTCGCTTCCAGCTTCGAGTACAGCATGTCGAACGTCAGCAGCGAGCCGCGCATCGGGCGCCACTGCACGGAGCCCGTCAGGCCGAGGCGGTCCTGGTCGTGCGTCAGGCGGCCGTAGCGCGGGATGCGCGGCGTGTAGCTGCCGGCGGCGCTGGCAGCGTTGTAGGCGTCCACGGCGCCTTGCGAGAACGGCAGGCGGGACACGCCCTGCGCGGCCGGGCCGCACGTGGTGGCCGTGGAGTTGGCGGGGTTGTTCGCCACGCCCATCGGCGCGCACCAGCCGCCGGCGGACGGGCCGTTATCCCAGCGCACGGTGGAGAAGCCTTCTTCCAGCACGCGGCGTTTGGAATAGGCGCCGGAGAGCAGCACGCCCACCTTGCGGTCCATGAAGGTGTTCGACAGCAGGAAGGCGACGCGCGGGTCGGTCTTGTCGGACAGGTCGTTGTACTTGCCCTTGGCCGTGATCGTGGCGTTGAAGCCCTTCAGGTCGAACGGGCGCATCGTCGTCAGGTCGACGGTGGCGCCCAGCGAGCCTTCGTCGACGTCGGCGGACGAGCTTTTACGCACGGTCAGCGAGCTGAATAATTCGGAGGCGAAGACGTTGAAGTCGAAGCCGCGCGAGCGATTGGCGCCGCCGGAGGAGTCGGTGCCGCCCGTCGTGGCGAGGCCTTCGATGCCGTTGATGCGCACCCGCGTAAAGTCCTGGCCCAGGCCGCGAACGGTGATGTTGCGGCCTTCGCCGGCGTCGCGGTTGATGGTCACGCCGGGCACGCGCTGCAGCGATTCGGCCAGATTCGTGTCCGGGAACTTGCCCATGTCCTCGGCCTTGATGACGTCGACGATGCCGTTGTCCTCCCGCTTCTTGTTCAGCGCCGATTCCAGCGATGCGCGCAGGCCGGTGACGACGACCTTGGTCGGCTCGTCGGCCGGCGCGGCCGCGGTTTGTGCCGTCGCTGTGCCGGCGGCAAGCAGGGTGGCGGAAGTGAAGGCAAGTTGGGCGGCAGCGTGCGCGCTGCGGCGCTTGTGCGCACGGCGGGAAGTGGTGGGGTGCATCGTATCTCCAATAATTTTTATTGCTCGCAAAATCTGTGCTTGCGGACCACCGGCTAAACTGGTCAGGCCGGTTGACGCATTTTATGGCAGATTTTTAATTATTGGTCAGTCCGCAATGAAGAATTTTTACTAAGTGGTCTGGCCGCAGAGTGGCGGGGCGGTGCGGGGTGTTGTTCCGACGCCACGCAAAACGAAACGAAAGCGAAAACCGGAGCCTGTCACCGGTTTCTCAAAAAACGGTGACAGGCTCCGGTTTTCGGAGTTGCCTCAAAACAGGGGGCTATCCCGGGTTTTTACGGCTGCGCCTGCAGGCTCACCTTGATCGGGCTGCGCGCCCGCTTCGCGGCATCGGCCACATATGCCTTCCATTGCGCGGCGCTGGTGATGTCGCCGCTGCGGTTCCAAGCACCGCCCGCATAGTAGCGCAGCGCTTTGCCGGACGTGACGGGTGCCAGCACCAGGTGGTTCAGCGCATCCTGCGTGAATTCCGTCGCGCCGGGCAGGATGATCGCCGTGCCGAATTCGCCCTTGGTTTTCTGCTTGACCCACTGCAGCAGCGTGCCGTCGGTCGTGTCACGGAAGACGTCGATGTCCGGCTGCTCGCCCTTGTCGCTTGGCGTCTTGTTCAGGCCCACGGCCGCCGTCAGCGACGTCTTGTCCTTGAACTCGAACGTGCTGTCGATCTGGTCCAGGTAGTGGCCGGCGTCCACCGTGAAGCGTTTGACTTCCGTGACCGGTGTGCCGGCGGCGTCCCAGGCGTCGTAGCGCAGCTCGAAGACCGTGCGCACCGGGCCGTTCGCCAGGACCTTCCAGCCGGCGTAGTTGACGCTCGTGTGCAGCGTCCCGTTGACCCAGATGCCGGTGCCGCCGGCGCCGCGCGATTTGCCGACGTTGTACATGTCCATGCCTTCACCTTCGTCATGGTGATAGTGGTCATGGCCCTTGTTGTACCAGCGGTCGACGATCGGATACGGCACCCGCTTGAACCACAGATCCAGGCCGCTCGTCTGCAGCACTTCCTTGCCGCTGCCCGGCGGCGCCGGCGCCATCAGCGCGGGGCCGTAGGTACGGTGCGCCAGCTTGTCGTTCTCCCACGCGAAGTCGTCCAGCCGTTCCGGCACGTAGCGGGCGAAGGCCTGCACGGGGAAGGCCGGCGTCACGCTGTCCGTCGTCTCGACGGTGTACGTGACGCTTTTTTCGCCGGCCTTGAAGCTGTGCTGGAAAATCAGTTCGCCGTACGCGGCGCCCACGTTCTGCGGGTCCTTCGCCAGCGGCGCGACGTTGGTGACCTGGTACGGCACCGGCTTGCCGCCGGCGTCCTTGACGGCCAGGCGCTGAATCAGCGCGCCGGGCAGGGCCTTGTTCACTTCCGACCACGGAATCGTGACGGTCTCGGACGCGCGCGCCGTCGGCAGGTCGTTCGACAACGTCACGCGCAGGCTGGCCGCATGGGCGACCGGTAAAACCAGGGAGGCGATCAGCGCGGCAGTGCAGGAGCGGTTCAATGTCATCTCGTACCTTTCAATGGTGTTCGCTGTAGTCGGTCTTGCCCGCGCCTTTCGGCTGGTAGTGATACGTGCGGACCTTGTATTCGATGTTCACGTTCGGGTTCTTCAACAGGCGCAGCATCTCCGCGCCGGCGAGCAGCATGGGACCGTAGCCGTGCAGCGCATGCACGCTGGTCGGGCGGTGGTAGTAATACACCTGGTCGCCCGCCAGCGTCGTGCCGACGCACGTGCCTTCCACCTGGCCCTGCGCGTTGATCTTCGTCGACAGGCCCGCCCATCCCGCCTGTGCGACGGAGCCGTACGCGGTCGGACTGACCCAGCCCTGATTGACGGCATGCGCGATCGTGTAGACGAACATCGCGCTGGCCGACGTCTCCAGGTACGAGTCGTTCCGGTCGATCATCTGGTGCCACAGGCCCGTGCCGGACTGGCGCTCGGCGATGCCGCGCAAGGCCGCGCGCAGCTGGTTCAGCACCTTGTCATAGCCGGGATGGTCCTTCGGCAGCACGTCCAGCAGGTCGCTCATCGCCAGCACCGCCCAGCCGTTGGCGCGCGACCAGTAGAAGCGCGGCGACTCCGGCGCATTGGCGTGCCAGCCGTGAGTGTAAATACCCAGTTCGGGGTTGAACAGGTACTTGCTCATATTGAGCACGTTGTTGACTGCATCGTCGTAGTACTTGCGCTCACCCGTCATGCGGCCCATTTCCGCCAGCGCCGGGATGCTCATGTACATATCGTCACCCCACAGCGAGACGGCCTGCGGGCGCTTGCGCGCCATCGTGCCGTCGGGGAGGCGGAACTGCTTGTTGGCGACCCAGTCGCTGCAGGTGGCGATCATGTTCGACATGTCCGGCCCCACCTTCGCCGCGCGCGCCCGCATCAGCGCCGCGCACATCGAGCCGGCATCGTCCAGCGCGCGCGGGTCGAGGAAGCGCGCGAAGCTGTTGGCGCGCTCCAGGTGGAACTTGTTTTCCTGCGCGCGGAAGTACGGCAGCTTGTCGGCGAAGAACTGCAGGTGGCGCTGCGTCATCGCGGTGAAGTTCTTGTCGCCGGTGACCTGCGCGGCCTGCAGCAGGCCCGAATGGACGACGCCCATCTCGTAGACGAGGATGCCGTAATCGCCGGCCGCGTCCTCGAACGCCGCTTCCGCGACGGGCGTCTTGAAGCCCGTGATCGGCGCGCCCGTCTTGCGGTTGACGACGCGCGTCGGCGTGGCCTTGTCCATGTACCCGCGGATGCGATTCAGTGCATCGGTGATCTCCGCCGCCACCGGCATCTTGTACGGCACCGGGTACGTGCCTTCGGAGACGTCCTTCAGGTTCTTGTTGTCGGGATTGCGGAAGGGGCCTTCGGCATGGGCCGTGCCCAGCAGCGTGCAGCAGGCCAGGGCGGCCAGCATGAGTGTCGTCTTCTTCACCTTGTCTCCGTCGCGCAGGGGCGTGCGCAGTGATGTGCTGTTAGATTGGTCAGGCCATTCTAAAGTGGTCCGGCCAGTTGCGCAAGGCGGGCTGACCGCTTCGGCGCAGGTACTCATCTATACTCATCGGTACTTTCGCCCAACGATCAACGGAGCGCTGCATGGGAAAAGCGGGAAAAAAATTCGGCTGGCTGACCGATCGCCATGATTTCGCCGGCAGCACCTGGCTGCACGTGCATGGCTGGTTCGACGGCATCGCGTGCGAGCGGGAGGCCGATGACGAAGGGGGCGGCGACACACTGTTCGTCATCGACTGCAACGTATGGCCTCCGGCGGAGGAGGATATGTCCGAACTGCGTCCCGACGTGGACGGCGCCGACCTGATGCTCGTGGGCGTCGAGGAGGGCCGGCGCTACTGGCGGCGCCGGATCGAGCTGGCCGACTACGGCGAACGCGACGTGTTTCAGTATGAAGTGTCGGTGGGACCTGAGGTGGAACCGGTCGGACCGCCGCTCACCGGGAATTTCTATGCCATCGATTGTGTCGTTGCGGCGGGTGTCATCTATGGCCTGCACCAGCTGGAGGCGGGACGTCGCAGTGTGACAAGGTTGAGTGGCGGCGAGGTTACGACTCTGCTCGAACCGGAAGGAGAGGTTGTACTGACGACGCTGGGCCCCGGCCGGCTCTTGATCAGCACACGCAATCTTCACCTGACGGACCCGCACGATGCCCGTTACTGGATCTGGGACGAGCGCGCCGGCCTGTCCGCACCGCGCCACTATCCGCTGGTGCCCGTACAGGTGGACAGCGCGCTGGCCTGGCTGGGCGGCGACGAAATCCTGTTCTGCTCGAAGACCAGTGAGCCGCATGCGAACAATATGGCGGGCCACGAGTACACATTGCACCTGCACCGCTTCGACGTTGCCACGGGCGCGTTGCGCAGCGCGGCGCTGGAAGGCTTCGGCAGCACGCTGAAGTTCGATGCACGCATGCTCGTCACGCAGCCGAAGCAGCCGGTCGTCCTGCGCAGCTTCGAGGGCACCATCGATATCGCCCGCGGCGCGGACGGCTGGTGGATACTCAACTACCGCACGCAGCATGCCGGCAAGCGCACCATCTGCTGGCTGTGGCATGAGCCGACGGACACCGTGGTGCCGATCGCGTCGGCGGATATGCCGGGACATGACGTGCTGGCGGTGCTGTATTCGCCGGGGCTTGCCGGCTATCTGGTCTCCGTGCCGCATGCCATTTTCCGGCTGGCCCGCCTGGACGACATCGTCGCGTACCGGGGTGGCACGTCGCTGTGCTGGACGTAGCGCAGGATCGGGCCGTGCATTTACTATAATCGCGGCATACGAACCAACCCGACACGAGGCGCAGCACATGACGATCCCCACCGAAGCCGGCGAGCAGCAGACCGGCCTGCAGGCCAGCCTGCAGCGCCTGTTCGACGACACCCGCCGCCGGCTGGTGGAAACGGGCACGCGCAACCGCCTCGTTCACGTCAACCGCGCCAACACGCGCGGCAACGTGGTCGCCATCGTCAACGAGCGTTCGGAAGACACGTACGCGTTCCTTGCAGCCGGCAAGGCGATGCGCTTCCGCGCGCTGGGGCGCGATGCCGACGAGCAGGAAGATGCGGCCAATACCGTCCGCCTGGCCGACGCGGGAGAAGACGGCTTCGAGCCGGAACGCTTCCGCGACGGCTGGCTGGAAACGCGCCTGGGGCCGGACGCGCTGCAAAAGCGCCTGCTCAAAATCGCCCGCGAAGCGCGCACGGCGGAAGAGGAGTCGGGCGTCAACGTGCTGTATCTGGCGCTGGGCTTCCTGACGTGGATCGAGCAGAAGCCGGGCAATCCCGTGCGCGAGGCGCCGCTGGTGCTGTTGCCGGTGGAGCTGACACGCAATGCGCGCACGTCCACCTACGACCTGCGCCTGCGCGACGAGGACGTCGTCACGAACCTGCCGCTGCAGCAGCGCCTGAAGGAGGACTTCGGCATCGTGCTGCCGGAGCTGGAGATCGACGAAGGCTGGACGCCGGCCGCCTATTTCGCGCAGGTGGAAGAGGCAATCGGCGCCAGCGCCGGCTGGCAGGTCGACCGCGACGGCATGCAGCTGGGCTTCTTCTCGTTTTCCAAGCTGCTGATGTACCGCGACCTCGCTCCCGATGCGTGGCCGGACGGCGCCATCGCCGGCCATGCGCTGACGCGCGGCCTGCTGTTCGAGGGCTTCACGCCCACGCCGCCGCTGGCCGGACCGACGGACCGGCTGGACGAGGTGCTGCCGCCGGCGCGCATCTTCCACGTCGTCGATGCCGATGCCTCGCAGGCTGTCGTCATCGAGGAAGCGCGCCAGGGCCGCAACCTTGTCGTGCAGGGGCCGCCCGGCACGGGCAAGTCACAGACGATCACGAACATCATCGCCGCCGCCGTCCGGGAAGGGAAAAGAGTGCTGTTCGTCGCCGAGAAGATGGCGGCTCTGTCCGTCGTGCACGACCGCCTGGTGCGCGTGGGCCTGCGCGACGTCTGCCTGGAACTGCATTCCCGTAACGCCAACAAGAAGGCCGTGCTGGCCGAACTGGCGCGCACGCTCAACGCGGCCGGGGAAGCTCCCGCCACGCCTGGCGCCCCCGATGCGCTGACGGCGGCGCTGGCGGACGTCAATGCCATTGCGGAAGCGCTGCACCAGCCCATCGGCAGCAGCGGCGAGACGGCGTTTTCCGTGCTGGCGCTGCAGGCGCGCCTGATCGGCCAGGGCGTGCCGCCGCCGACCATCGACGGCGCGGCCGTGGCGGCGATGGCGCCGGGTGCGCTGGACCGGGTGCTGGCGGACGTGACCCGCTTCGGCGAACTGCTGGCGGCAGAGGGACCGTTCGACGCGCATCCGTTTGCCGGTACGGGCAATCTCGACCTGCAGCCGGTGGACCTGGCGCGTCTCGGCCCGTTGCTGGAAGCGGCGGCGCAGGCCGCGGAGGGGCTGGCGCAAGCACTGCGCGCTGCCGCCGATATGCTCGGGGTGACGGTGCCGCTGACGCGTGGTGCGGGCACGCCGCTGGCCGCCACGCTGGCGGTGCTGCGCGGCCTGCCGCAGGACGGGCAAGCCGCGGCAGCACGGATGCTGGCCGCCACCGACTTGCCGCGCCTGCGCCAGGCGCTAGCCGCCGGTGCGGCATGGCGCACGGCGCGCGACGGCGCGGACGGCACCTTCATCGAGGCCGCGTTTGGCGCCGCCGCCCCCGTGCATCTGCGCGCGCCACTGATCGCCGGCGCCCAGTCGTTCTTCACCCGTTGGGGCGGCGCATACCGGGGCGCGTCGCGCGAACTGGCCGGCCTGCTGCGTGGTGCGCTGCCCAAGCCCGCGCCGGAGCGGCTGGCGCTGGTGGACACCCTGATCGACGTGCGCACGCGTCGCGAACGGTGGCAGGCCGACGAAGCCTTCTGCGCGACGCTGCTCGGTGACCTGTGGCGCGGCGAGCAGACCGACTTCGCCCGCCTGCTGCCGGTCGCCGACTGGTGCGCGGCCGCGCTGGCGGCGCCACTGCGGCTCGCGCCGGAAACCATGCTGGCCGTGGCGGCGCGCTCGGCGCAGATCGACGCTTTGCTGATCGCGATGGCGACGGCCGAACGGAACATGGCGCCGCTGGACGACGTACAGGCCACGCTGCGCCTCGACCTGACGGACGTCGAACTGGACGCGATCGTACGCCGGCTGCGCCGGATGGCGTTGACGATGCCCCGCTATGGCGGCTGGGTGGCATTGCAGAGGGCATGCGCTGCACTGACCGACGCCGGCGTGGCCGACGTGGCCGGGCGCATGCGCGCCGGGACGCTGACGGCCGGCGCGGCCGCCGTCGAAATTCGTTTCGCACGGGCGGAAAGGCTGTGGAACGCGGCGCGCGACGCGTCGCCCGTGCTGCGCGATATCGGAGGCCAGGACCGGCATGCGCTGGTGGCGCGCTTTGTCGCGCTGGAGCGGCAGCACCTGAAGGACAACGTCACCGCCATCGTCGCCGGCCACCTGGCGCAGGTGCCACAGGGCGCGATGGGCGAGATGAAGGTCGTGCGCGGCGAGATCGGCAAGAAGCGCGGCCATATGGCGCTGCGCAAGCTGTTCTCCAGCGCCGGCACGGCCCTGCAGCGCATCAAGCCGGTGATGCTGATGAGCCCCATCTCGGTGGCGCAGTACGTGCCGCCCGGGGCCTTGACATTCGACCTGCTGATCATCGACGAGGCCTCGCAGGTGCGGCCCGAGGATGCGCTGGGCGCCATCGCGCGCGCCGGCCAGATCGTTGTCGTGGGCGACCAGAAGCAGTTGCCACCGTCGTCGTTCTTCGACCGTCTGCTGAGCGATGAAGCGGAGGACGAAGCACCGGAAGAGGACGAGGGCGAGCAGCTGCTTGGCAGCGCCGCCAGCGTGGGAACGATGGAAAGCGTCTTGAGCCTGTGCGAAGCGCGTGGGCTGTCCGGCCGCATGCTGCAGTGGCACTATCGCTCGCGCGATCCGTCCCTGATCCGCGTGTCGAACGCGGAGTTTTACGGCGATGGCCTGATCCTGCCGCCGTCGCCGCTGGAAAAGGACCCGGCGTTCGGCCTGTGCTTCACGCGCGTGGCCGGCGTGTACGACAAGGGCGGCAAGCGCGATAACCGCATCGAAGGCGATGCCGTCGTGGCGCGCGTGGCGGATCACGCTCGCCGGCATCCCGAGCTGTCGCTGGGTATCGTCACGTTTTCGTCCAGCCAGCGCAACCTGATCACGGAGCTGCTGGAACTGCGCCGGCGCGCCGATCCCGTGCTGGACTCTTTCCTGCGCGAGGGGAAAAGCGAGGACGTCTTCGTCAAGAATATCGAGAACGTGCAGGGCGACGAGCGCGACGTCATCCTTGTCAGCGTCGGCTACGGTCCGACGGTCGCGGGCGGCCACCTGGCCAGCATGTCGTTCGGCCCCGTCAACGCCGATGGCGGCGAGCGCCGGCTGAACGTGCTGTTCACGCGCGCGCGGCTGCGCTGCGAGGTTTTCGCGTCGTTCGATCCGGCCGATATCGATCCTGCCCGCACCAGCCGCGCCGGCCCGCGCATCCTGAAGCGCTTCCTGGAGGCGGCGCGCGATCGCGGCACCGTCGTTGCAGCCGCAGGCGCCGCGGCCTCGACGCCGCTGGAGCAGGATGTGGCGGACGTCATCCGCGGCATGGGTTATCTCGTCGATGTGCAGGTCGGGTCGCCCGGCTTCCACGTCGATCTCGGCGTGCGCCATCCCGACCAGCCGGACACGTATCTGCTGGCGCTGGAATGCGACGGACCCACGTGGCGCGATGCGCGCTGGGCGCGCGAGCGCGAGCGCCTGCGCCAGGAAGTACTGACCCACCTGGGCTGGCGCCTGCACCGCATCTGGAGCACGGACTGGTTCTATCGGCGCGCCGGCGAGATCGAACGGCTGCGCATGACACTCGAAGTGGCGCGGCGGGATGCGCAGGAGGCGGTCTCGATGGACGGCGCCAATGGCGGCGCACCGGAGACGGTTATCGCGGCCGAACCGGAGGAGCCCGTGCTGGCACCGACCGCCGCGCCGCGCGTGCCGTTGTACGTTCGCTGTGTCGTGCCGATGGCCGATGGCGAGCCGCACGAGTTGCCGGCATCGGAGCTGGTCGCGCTGGCCGCTCGCATCGTGACGGAAGAGGGGCCCATCCACGTGGAGGAAGCGGCGCGGCGCGTGGCCGCCTGCTTCGGCAAGGACAAGGCGGGTGCGCGCATCCTGGCCGCTACACGCACGGCGCTGGAGAGCGCCGGCCTGCTGTCTGACGGGACGTTCTGGTACACGCAGGCGCAGCTCGACGCGCCGCCCGTGCGCGACCGCTCGCAGGAGACGGGTGCCGTCGTCAAGGCCGGCAGCATTTCGATGCTGGAGATCGGCGCCGCGTTACGGCTGGCGCGCGAGGAGAACGCGGGTGGGTCGGATGCGGAAATGATCCGCTGCGCCGCGCGGCTGCTGGGCTTCAAGCGCGTGGGGGCGGAGTTGAGCGAGCGGTTGGCGGCGGGGCTGACGCAAATGTAACCGGCTCCCGCGCTCAGAGAATCAACGTCGGGGACAGGCACCTTGCAGGTGCCAGTCCCCAGCGGTTGTGTCCCAGGCTTATCCGCGCGAGAACGTGCGCGTCACGCGCTCCAGGTGGGCGCGCATGGCGTGCCGTGCGCCGGCCGGGTCGTGCGCGGCGATGGCTTCGAGGATCTTGCGGTGGTCGGGCAGCGTTTCCAGCCGCAGTTCCTCGGTCTGGTAATGCTCCTTCAGCTTGTGCCACAGCGAGCCGCGGTTGTTCCACAGGTATTCGATGACGCCGACAAAGGCGGTGTTGCCCGTCGCGCGGGCGATGGCCAGGTGGAAGTTGCGGTCGGCCTGCTCGTTGCTGGCGCGGTCCTCGTGGTGCCGTTCCATCTCCTCGACGGCGCGCAGGATCGCATCCACGTGGGCGGCAGTGGCCACCTTGGCCGCGATCGCCGCGATTTCCGATTCGATCAGGCGGCGCGCTGCCAGCACCTCGAACGGGCCGGGGCCCGTTTCCGGCACTTCGGCGGGCAGCGGCTGCTCACATACATACACGCCGGAGCCGCCGCGCACTTCCACCACGCCGCCCAGTTCCAGCGCGATCAGCGCTTCGCGCAGCGAAGCGCGGCTGACGGACAGCTTGGCGGACAGTTCCCGTTCGGCCGGTAGCCGCGCGCCGGGTGCGATCTTTTCATCCTGGATCAGCTGCTGGACGCGCTCGGCCACGACGCGGTACAGCCGTGGTTCCGGAGTGCCGTTATCGCCATTGGGCTTCTTCATGGCGCCGCGGCTCAATGGTTGCGGTCGACGGCGAAGCGGGCCAGCTGCAGCAGCGAGTCCTTGTAGCGGCTGTCCGGCATGGCGGCGATGGCGTCGATGGCGCGCTGCGCCGCCTTCTGTGCTTCGCGGCGCGTGTAGTCCAACGCGCCGCTGCTGGTGATGGCGGAGAGGATGGCGTCGAAATGCTGTTCGTCGCCCGTCTCGATGCACGAGCGCACCAGCTGGCGCTGTTCTTCCGTGCCATGCTCCATCAGGTAGATCAGCGGCATGGTGGGCTTGCCCTCGCGCAGATCATCGCCGACGTTCTTGCCGATTTCGCTGGCGTCGCCGGCGTAATCGAGTACGTCGTCGATCAGCTGGAATGCGGTGCCCAGCGAGCGGCCGTATTCGCCGGCGGCGGCGATCTGCTCGTCGTTCGCACCGGCCACCAGCGCGCCCAGTTCGGCGGCAGCTTCGAACAGCTTGGCCGTCTTCGAGCGGATCACCTGCAGGTAGCAGTCCTGCGTCACGTCCGGGTCGTGCATGTTCAGGAGCTGCAGCACTTCGCCTTCGGCGATGACGTTGGTGGCATCGGACAGGATGCTCATGATGCGCATATTATTCAGCGAGACCATCATCTGGAACGCGCGCGAGTACAGGAAGTCGCCCACCAGCACCGAGGCCGCGTTGCCGAACAGCGCGTTGGCCGTGGCACGGCCGCGGCGCAGCGACGATTCGTCGACGACGTCGTCGTGCAGCAGCGTGGCCGTGTGAATGAATTCGACGACGGCCGCCAGCTCGTGATGCGCCACGCCCTTGTACGAGTAGGCGTTCGCCACCAGCAGCACCAGCACGGGGCGGATCCGCTTGCCGCCGGCGCTGATGATGTATTCCGCAATCTGGTTGACCAGCGCGACCTCCGAATGCAGGCGCTGGCGGATCACGTCATTGACGGCCTCCATGTCGGCGGCAATGGTGCTGATAATGTTGTTCTGGCTGGCTGGTTGGGTGGACAAGGCGGACCTGCGTTGGACGGATTGAGGTGTCCGAATTATACGACATGCGCGTCCCACGTTGCCGACATACCACGAGCGGATGTCTTTGTGAATACTTTTTGACGTCGATTTCCCATCCATGTATAATCACAGGTTCCCCGGCCTCTGCCCGTCCGTTTTTGTCTCTCACGAGACTCTGCGTGCGGGTGTCGAGCAAGGGATTTTTAATAACATTTGATGAGGTTTCAAATCATGTACGCGGTCATAAAAACCGGTGGCAAGCAATACAAAGTTGTCGCTGGCGAAAAACTCAAAGTAGAACAGATACCTGCTGACATTGGTTCCGAACTCACCATCGATCAAGTCCTCGCCGTCGGCGCGGGCGACAGCATCAAATTTGGTGCTCCACTGGTTGAAGGTGCAACGGTTCTCGTGAAAGTGGTTTCCCAAGGTCGTCACGACAAGGTCAAGATCTTCAAGATGCGCCGTCGTAAGCACTACCAGAAGCACCAGGGCCATCGTCAGAACTACACCGAAATCCAAATCGTTTCGATCAACGGCTAATCGCTGTTATCAGAATTTAGTCTTCAAGGAGCATTAAATGGCACACAAAAAAGGTGGCGGTACTACCCGCAACGGCCGCGATTCCGAATCAAAACGCCTGGGCGTTAAGGTTTACGGCGGTCAGACGATCAATGCAGGCGGCATCATCATTCGTCAGCGCGGCACCCCAGTGCGCGCCGGCGAAGGCGTTGGCACCGGCAAGGACCACACCCTGTTCGCTCTGGTGAACGGCGTGGTCAAGTTCGTGACCAAAGGCGCTGGCAACCACAAGTTTGTCACCGTCGTTCCAGCTGCGCAGTAATCCACTGGATCACGACAGGCCCTGATTTCTTGCGGCGTCCGCGCCGCAGGGACCGGGCCTGACAGGGCGAGAGTCCTGTCCGATGAAGGGCTCTGCCACAGGTGGAGCCTTTTTTGTTTGGCGCA
>Ga0308166_1003000_pt1 | contig 14736 bp, 16 predicted proteins | sample PhyCR2_2_FD_202137 | JGI IMG/M metagenome (GOLD analysis project Ga0308166, IMG submission 202137) | Phyllosphere microbial communities from UC Gill Tract Community Farm, Albany, California, United States - DLSLCC.R2 | ecosystem: Host-associated > Plants > Phyllosphere > Unclassified | place... | reverse complement strand
TCGGTGCTGGTCTCCGGGTAGACCGTGGCAAACAGCGCCTGCTCGGTGGTCGCTTCGATAAAGACCAACTCAACGGTAACGGCATTGAGCGGCTCGACCTCATGCTCGACACCGGCCTCCAAAAACTGCACCTTGGGGATGGAGCCGTAGACCGGGTGGATCAGCTCGCCAGAACCAGCCTCTTTCAGCGTCTTCAGGAAGGCTTTCAGCTCGGTTTGATAGCTGTTGCCCCAGAACAGCGCAGACAGGCGAAAGTTCATCGCCTTCATGCCCTGATCTTCTACCTCTGCGCCGTCGCGGTAGGGGTATTCATAGGCCACGGTATCCCTGGACAGCGTGTCGCGGGTATAGAGGCAATCGAACTCCACGCCCCGGAACGAGGCCGGAAGCAGCGTATCGATGCCCAACGCCCCCGCAAGGTCATGCACGATATCAACCATTATTTTCTTCTCCCATCGCGGTCAAAACGTTGCTCTACAGCGGTAGCAATCTCGCGCCCATCCAGCGTGACCGTCAGATTCACGGTCGGCGCAGCTGGCGCAGGTGCCGCTGCAGCGGCTTTATCGGCAGGCTTATCCTGGTCACTGCCGGAGAACCACTTGCGGATCTCGTCCAGGGCATCCAGCGCCCCGGCAGACTGGGGCATTAATGCCATCATCGCCGGGTTTGATTCTCCACCTTTGGCGCGGGCCTCCGCCGCCTGGTCTTTGCCGCGCTGGATATCAATCAACGGAAAGTCCTGGGAACCCTGGTAAGCCATGGCAGCCTCGCCCAGGAACGGCACCCACTTCAGCATGCCCGCCGCTTTACCTGTAGTAGCGGCCCCCTCGACCACTCCGGCACCGCCTTTGCTGAATAGCCCCTTGAGTTTACCCAGCATGCCAGCACCAGCCTTACCGCCAGAGCGGCCCATCAACAGGTCAGCGCCGGATTTGACTGCAGCAGCAGCCCCCAGCGCCGTAATGGCGACGGTTGCACCGGCTGCCGCCGTGGTCAGCCCTGGGAACTCCTGCGCCAGCTTGGAGCCATAGTCGGCCAGGTCGCCCAGGGTTTTGGCTACCGGGGCTATGGCGTCGTTAGTGGCAAACAGCTTTTCGTTCTGCGCCTGATGCATCTGGAACTCCGGTTCCTGCTTGATCAGGTCAAAGTCCAGTTCGGCAGACCGCTTCTCTGCCGGCAGATCAAACTGTTCCATCTGCTCATGCTGCAGCTTGTTGAAATAGGGAATTTGCCGGCGATAGAGTTGGAAGGCGTTTTTGGAATACTGGTTCGGGAACAGCTGCGAAATGTACTGCCCCTCAATCAGGTCACGCTGGGCCTCCAGCGAGGTGCGTTCGCCTTCGTCTTGGGTGTTGGCCAGTTTCTTACCCAGTCCCTGATAGTTCTTGTCATATTTGAGGGCGGTATCGACCAGGTTATTGACGGTATCGAGGGGCGTCAGCCCTTTGGCCGCATCCTTGACGGACAACGCCTTAAAATCGACGCCTTTACCCTTGATCGTGATGTGCTTGGCGTTGTTGGACAGGTTGCTGGAGGTCAACTCCGCCAGCAGGTTGGTGACGTTGGTCGCCGCTTCTTCCGGCGTACCGGCACCGATGGCGGCAGCCTCAAACAGCGCAGCGACCTGGGAGAACCCCGCACGGCCTTTAAAACCGGCTGATTTCGCCGACTCCAGCGCCTTCGGCATTTCCCTGGCAAGCAGCGGTACACCGACGCGGCCATGCTGCGCTGCTGTGGTGGTCACACTCAGCGCGGAGAGCGCATCTTTTTTTGACAGGCCGAAGTTATAGGCGCTGGCCTGCAGGTTAGCTACGGCCTCCGGGTCAGAGCCGGTAGCGGAGGCATTCATCATAACGCCGGGCAGCGACTGCTGCGCCTCGGCCACGGTCATCGAGCCGGAGCGGATCATCGACTGCAGGGCGGCAAACGCCTGCTCCGGTGTGCCGCCACCCAACCGCAGCGCTTTGCGGATACTGGCGTCCAGCACCTTTTTGCCCGTGATGCGCCCGGCCACGTCCTCTTTGTTGTAGGCGAGGTTGGACAGCTCGGCCAGGTGCATACTGTAGCTGGCCTGGTCATTGATCGGCTTGCGCAGCGTCATCGCACCCGCCGCGATACCGCTGCCGATGGCGAATGCGGCCTTGCCCCAGCTGCGCTGCTGACGCTCCGCCCCAGCCATTTCCTGGCGCAGCTTGGCCACGGTGGACTGCATTTTCTCGAAGGCGCGGGACTGCTCGTTCGCTGACAGCGATCCACTGCGTTCCAGGCGGTTATAGGAGGCAACGGTGCGGGCGATCTCACGCTGAATGTTACGCTCCGACCGGATGCCCAGCGTCTCGCGGGCGCTGCTCATACGGCGAAAGTCGTTGGTGGAGGTGCTCGACTGCTGGCGTTCTACGACCGCCATTTCCTGGCGTAGCCTGGCCACCGTGGATAACATCTGTTGGTAAGCACGTTCCTGCCCTTTGGCCGACAGGGTGCCACTGACCTCAAGACGGTTCCAGGCTGCAATGGTACGTGTGATTTCACGCTGAATACTTTGTTCTGAGCGGATACCCTGCGTCTCTCGGGTATTGCTCATGCGGCGGAACTCAGCAGAAAGGGAACGGATGCGCGGCGTCGCTTCATCCTTTACCCCAAATTTTATCTGGGTATCAAATTCACGGGCCATACGCTATTTCCGGTTGTTCTTACGGCGGCGAGCAGGAGAGCCACCGCGCCCGCTACGTGGGCGGCGGAGGCTTTTAACGGTGTTCGACTTGTTCTTTTTCCAGCCTTTGGGGTTCTCCAGCCGATGGATGGCATCGAGAACCCCACAGAGCGCTACAGCGCTAAGTCCTTTGACTCGCTCTTCGCTGTAGCCGTACTGGCCAAGTCGGATGATGGCGTATCGGTAATCACCGAGGCGCTCTTCAGCTCGCTGAGCTTTTTTTTCGCCTCTTGCTGGGCGGTGCGCAGGGCTTGGTAGTCCTCGGAGACCAGCGCATCACACAACAGCTGATAGGTGATCTCCTCTTCCGGAATGCTGCCCAGGGTGGTGAGGCACCGTGCCAACACGCCGACCAGGGTGCCAGAATCCGGGATACCGTCTTCCACCACGGCAATTTCATCGCCCACCGTGCTCATGCGGATGGTAAAATCACGGTGCAATTTATCCTGGTAAAAGATGCCGATTGGCAAGGTGCCGCTGTGGGTAAAGTCCATCGGTTATTCCTCAATCTTGTTAAGTGCAAAGGCGCTGATGTTGATGCGGGCCTCGTTATCAACGGTGTATTGCTCGCCCACCTCGGTCACAAACACATCCTGGTAGGTGGTGCGCTTGCCGCCGGTCAACGGGTACTGGGTCAGTTTCGCCCCGGCAATCTTCGCCCAGTTGACGTTCTGGTCGACCGGCACTACTGCCGTGATTGACAGTTCCCAGGTCGCGATCCCTTGCGTGTAACCCTTGGCGCGTCCGGCGCTGTTCATGGTCTTGACCAGCTTTTTACCGGTGGTTTCACGGGGGCTGAACTCCGTGACCTCCACCTCGGTGCTGTTGACCTCCAGCACGATAGAGCCTGTGTATTCCAGTGCCATGTCGGCCCCCTTTACAGCAGATAAATGGTGCCTGCGAACACATGCAGGCCGCGAACGACAGACGCCGGAATAGTCGCATCTGCACGGGTATCATCCTGCAGGTTGCGGGTGACGATGAGCTGGTCTTTCAGCGCATCCACGTTCTCGACGATCTCCAATGTCTCCAGGCTATAGAGCACGTCCAGCAACTCGGAGCGGATACGCGCCAGGCGGGTATCGGTGAGCTTTTCCCGTGGGAAACGCTGCGTCATGCGGGTACGGCACGCCAGGCGCACGTAATCCAGGGAACGGATGATGGTGATATCCATCAGTGACCGGTCGGTGACGTCCATCGCGTTTTTGACGTAGGTACTGACGGCTCGCACGATTTGCACGGTACTGCCGCTGACCTCGAACGGCGTCAGCCCGTTGCCCAGGGCGTTTTCCTGCTCGGTACGGCCCGGCCATTTATCCTGGCCAGTGATATCCAGCCCCGGTAATGCCAGGGTATTGAGCGGGCGGGCCGGATCGGACTCGCTGGCCACAATGGCGGCGTACACGGCAGCCAGTTCACCGTTCGGCAGCGCAGACCCGTTGTACCACCCCATGCTGATGCGGGCGGCGTTGACGGCGGTCGTCAGCGTGGTGCCCGTTGACAGCGTGCCGTTCCAGCCGGTGACGCCGACCGCGCCGCGTTGCTCCAGCGGCCCGGAGACCTTATCCAGGTGCGTGGACAAGGTACGCAGCGAGGCCGTATCGGAGTACGGCGAAATCACCAGGGTATGACCGGCGCTAAAGATGGCCGCCAGGGCATCATCCAGCGCGGGGTCGCCCTGACCACCGCTCATTGCCTTCAAGGTGGCCGTTAGCCCGGTAGCATTCACCGTAGCCGTCAAGCCGACCTGATTGCCCACGGTGCCCTTGTTACGGGCAATCAGGGTAATCTGCTTGCCTGTCGCTTTGGCTCCGCCTCCGCCTTCCGCCGGAATGTCTTCCACGCTGGCAGACAGCGGCAGTTCCTGGCGGGTGTTAATGGCTTTCGCCAGGGCGGTCATCACTGCCTCGGCGGTATCGCCGCTGGCCACGGCGGTGGCGACGGTCACGCCACACACCGACAAACGGGCCTGGCCCGATCCTGTTGCGGCACCGGACAAGGTCAACGCCCCGGTCGCAGCAACACCGGCAGCAGCATCTTCCAGGCCGACAATCGCCAGTTGCAGATAGCCATTGGCGTAAATCGCCGCCTTGGCCATACGGTGTGCCTGGGAGCCTCGCCCGAAATAGACGGCAGCGTCTTCGTCGCTGAACACATCGACTGGCGTCAATCGCTCCGCCGCCGTAGGCAACGTGGTGCGCTGGGCCAAAATCACCAGTTTCTGGTCATTGGTCGCCAGGGCACGGGAGGCCAGCGTGGTGTTAAACCCGAAGTAATACCCCGGCTTGTACGTCGGGATCGGGATAGTGGCATCAATGCTCATTTCGCCCCCTTAACCTTGGCGGAAATAGTTTGTTCATCTGGAACGTTAGCCACAGGTGTATCGCCCGACGGCGCGTCGGTGGCCAACAACAAATCACCTTCGCGTAAGCGGCGGCGGTAGTAAGCGGATTGCGCCACGCTGACCGCCTCGCCGTCGGTGATATAACGGTCGGGCGTCTCTTCTTTTGGCACCCGGACACCTTTACGGGCGATCACGTTAATCATGGTCTTTTGCCTCTGTAGAAATAATGTCTTGCGCCACCGCCGGGCCTTGACCATCCAGGTGATACGCCAGGCCGGTACTCTCATGCATCGGATACGGCTTATCGAGTCGCCCGCGATACCAGGCAAACACCCGGTCGGGGTCGTCGTCGCCTTCCGGTGCAGGCCAGTGACCGCATTCCAGCGCCTCTTCAATCCAGACCGTGTCGAACTCGCAGGCATAGGCCGACATGGCTTTTTCATTGAGGCGGGAACTGAACAGCGACCGCACCCGGCCTGGCAACAATGGCTCAATCGGCAAGCCCATATCCTGGCGGGTCAGCAGGCGACGAACGGACTTGATAATCAGGTTGCAGCCCACCTCGTCAAGCCGAGGCCCGCCGCGCCGTTGTGCCGCTTCCTGGCGCACGTTGTACGCCGTGACCATCACTGCAAAACGCCCCGTCACGCGAAAGCGGTTTTTATGCGTACTTACCGGCGTGGTGCTCTGAATACCCAGAAAGGTGATCCACACTGCCGGTAACGCCCGGACAATGGCCCCGACGTCGTCCAGCTCGCCGCCGTAGCTGCTCACTTCTTTCACCATCTGGCCCAGACCGACGCGCAGGCGTTCAATCATGGCCAGCTCGGTTTCGCTAATCATCAGTAACCCCCTCCACCCGTGGAACGACGCGCCCAGGTACGACGCCCGGAAAAGAACTTCACCCCCGTGGAGCTGGAAGGCACGGTGGTGCCGGTGTCATCAAATGCCCCCAGGCTGACGCGACCCGCCGCCACCCCCTCCAGATAGCGGATACCGTCGCGGTAACGGTCGCGAATTTCGTCGCTGCAGACGCGCTCGGTGCCGGTCAACCGGTAACGGGCAATGTCACAGGCGATCCCTTTCAGAATGGGCGGCAACTTGGGTAACGGCAGGCGGTAACGGCCCGCAATGTACCCGTTGATCTCGTCGCTGGCGGCGGTCAGACTGCCCGCCAGCACCTGATCGTCAATGGCTCCGGCATAAGTGAGGTCGGTCAGGGAAATTACCTCCCGCTCACCGAACCGGGTCACCATATCGTCGCGGGTGGCGTACATGATTACGCCCCGTCGCCGGTAGAGCCGAAGGCCATCTGCCAGAAGCCGAAACCGGCCTGGCCACGCGCTTCTGCACCGAACTTGAACTCGCCGCGCATAAAGACGTCGTCCGCGTTCATGTCGGTTTGCGACACAAACTCCGGCGCTTCACGCTGCTGGAAGATCAGCGGCTTCAGCGGGCGCTTGGTGTCCAGCAGGAACCAGGCGGTGTCGGAGGTCAGACGCGGCTCGACCAGCACTTCCGCCGTGCCCTTGTACGGGTTGACCTTGCCGTCTTCCAGGCGGTCAGCGGTCATCAGTGCGTTGGCAATGTCTTCCAACGCAGGCGGCACCACCAACAGGTCGGGCAGGATGTTCAGCGGGCGGCCTTCCTCATCCTTCACCTTGCGCATCTGGGTACGGGCGGCACCATACGACGCCCTGGCAGCGGCCACGGTATCGATAGACAGCGGCTTATTCCCCTTGTTGGAGTAGAGCGCCTTGCCCACCGGGTGCTTGTCGAAGAAAAACGGCTTCTTGTCGTAGCACAACGCGCTGAAACCCCGGTTGAGCAGCTCAAACACGATTTCATCCGGCCACTGCTTGGCGCTGAACCCGGCGTCCTGCGCCTGGGGCGCATAAATACCCAGTTGGTCGTCCTTGATGTCGTTACGTTTGACGGCAACCGTCGCTTCGAAGTCGTCGTTGATCAGGGTGTAGCCGTTGGCCTCCAGCGCCTTGACCTGCTTATCCCCGATCCACTTGCGCATCTTCGGAAAGTTGCTGAGCCAGGAATAGTCGTTCGATTTACCGCTGGACGGCACCAGGGTGGCCACCCGGCTCCACTGCGAGGGGGCCGCCTCAAACGCCTTGTTAAAGGTCAGTTTAAGGTTGACGAAAATGGCCTTGACCGTCGATGCATTAACTAACATGTGTCTTTCTCCTTAGTAGACCCAGACACCGTCGGTGTCGATCATGATGATGGTGCCCGCCTGGGAGCGGGTGGCCGCCGTGGCGTCTGCCTTGCCGTCCCCGGATGCCGGAGCGCTGCCGTCGTCCGCCGTCATCGTCTGGTTATCGAGGACGCAGGCGCGTTTACCCAGGTGTGCCTGGGTGATGCTGCCGTCGTTCTCCCAGCAGAACGCCTTGTGGCTGCGCACCAGGATGTACTGCTCGCCGTTCTCGCCCTCGCGGTTGTCCACCGAGTCATCGGAGCGCCCGGCGTAGAACAAGCCGGGGGCTTCCTTGCCGTTGATGGCATAGCCGTCGGCGTTGATGCAGACGATGACGCCAGCGGGGATCTTCTCCTTGGCGGCGACCGGAATAGGCGTCAGCTCGCAATCACGGTATGGGGTGTTACGGTCTTGGGTAGTGGCTGCCATGGTTAGATCTCCTGTGATAAGGCGGCGACGTCTTTCGGGTCATGGCCAAACACGTTACAGACGGCCAGCGCATCCGCATCCAGCCCCGTTTTATCCTGGGCATTGGCGGGCGGTTTGCCACCGGTCTGCAGCGTGCTGAGTGCGGCCACTTTCGGCGCTTTGTCCAGGTAGGCTTTGAGCGACGCAATATCGTTGTTGCCAAGCGACTTGGCCCAATCCTGCATATCCGGCAGCAGACGACCGTCACTGAGCGCCGCCTGGATAAGCCCATCCACTTCACCGCCGGTCACTTTCTGGCTCAGAGCTGCCAGCTGTTGCTGCACGGCACTGAGTACACTCACCGGCACAAACTTGGCCGGATCAGGAACGCCGGGTGCCTGGGCTGATAGCGCCGCGATGCGATCATCTTGCTGGGTCAGCAGTTCCAGCAGGTTGACGCTGGCCGCTGCGGTGCCCTGGTTGTCGGACAGCCGGTTAATCAGCTTTTGCAGCTCGCCCTTGACGTCGTCAGCCGTCGAAGACAGCGGCAAATTCAAAATCCAGCGCAGTTGTTCTAACAGTTCGTCCACGGTGTTCTCTCCCGTCAGTTGTTGAGAAGCCGCCGCAATCAGCGCCTCCATATCATCCAGCGCAGGCGTATTCGTCAGCGCGGCGTTAATCAAATGCTTTACGTTGCCCTGGAGGTCGTAATTGAACAGCGGAGAAATAAAGCAGTATTCCTCGGCCTCAATCATGGCGCGGGCGGCGTCTGTCCATTTCACATCAATGGCAAACAAGCCTTCGCCTTCCACCCATTCAAGCGTGGTAAACCAGCCCGCTGCTGGGTTGGGCTTGCCGTTGTTCTTGCTGTGCAGGGTTTGGTGTTCGTAATCGAAGCAGTACGGCGTGTTGCGCTGCGCCGCTTCATCAATCAGCACCTGCGCCAGGGCCGCATCGATATACCAGTGCGGCGCATCGGTGGGTCTGCCATCCCTGGCACGAAAAGCACCGGCAGGGAAAAGCTGCACACGCGGCCCGGCACTTTTGATAGCAACACTGAGCGCGGCGAGGCGTAACGGTGATTTCACGGAGTCGTCATTCCCTAAAGTGGCTGATAGGCAGCACTTTACCGGGAGGGGTAAACAGCAAGCAGTGACCGGGGCGTAGTGGGTAATACCGTGGGGGCGAAACAAGGATAACGCGGAGAAAAGAAGATAACAGGCAAACGCGGCGACCGATACCCCCTTTAAACCCCGTTTAAATCGCCGCATAAGCGGTTAACGGGGCCGGGTTGGTAACATCGTATCCATTCAGGCGGTTATTCGCGTGAGGACGTTCACAGGCGCTAATCGTCCAGCGCACTGTCCAGGTAATCCTGGATGGTGTGGTTGATGGTGTCGTGATCGCTTTCCGTCAGGCTCAAGAATCGCCGTTCAGGAATAACCGAACCGGGGTGATTGACCTTTTTCACCACCCGACCATTAAAGGCCAGCGCCTGCTTATAGCGCGGGCGGATCACATGCGGGCGGGTTTTACCGCCCTCGTTATGGATACGGGCGTAAACCACATTGGTGCCGACGACGGCCATATTGTTGTCGGCATCGTTGTCAATGGACGACATCAGGCGGCGGGTTTTCTGCAGTATTTTACCCGCCCGCTGGATAGGGAGCCACTTGGGCCGCCCCTCCTGCGCGAAATTCTCCATTACCGCGTCCAGCATATCCTCACTGATGGCCCGCATCAGCGGTTGGCGGTTGCCAAGCTGGCGCACCATGCGCTCCAGGGCAAGCCGCAATGTGTCGGGCACCTCAATAAACAGCTCAGCCATCGCGCCATTCTCCCACCAGGACAGGCAGGTGCATCAGCTCCACCTCATCGCCGTCAAACAGCATCCAGGTATCTTTGACCACTGGCTTGCCAGCAGAGAATCCCACCCGCATAGCACGCGGCGTACCGCTTTGCGTGACCACATACACCAGGTCGCCATTGGCTTCCTGCAGTACCACATCGGGATGCGCCAACAGCGCGGGCAGACGTAGCCAGGCATTAGACAGTGAGACGTTCCCGGCATCACGTACCGTCGCGCCCGTCAGCGTAATGGCCGCGCTCTGCGGGGCAACCCGCAGCGTATCCAACACCGACGGCAACAAAGCACCGGCATAGCGCCAGTCCTGGCGCAGTGCCGGGTCGGCTGCCGCACGGCGCACCCACTCGGACAGGTCGCGGGTAAAGGTCTCCAGCTCACGCGGGGAGGCGAAGACCGTTTGCACCGCCTGGGCGGCGAGCGGCGGCGGTGCCGTGTCGCTCTTGCGCAGCAGCTGTTGCCCCAGTTCCTGCTGATACCCTTTGCCGGGGTTGAGGTGGAACCCGGCATCCGGCGTAAAGAGCCGCCCGGATTTGGGGTCTTGATAGGCCGTGACCGGGCGCGTTTTGCCGTCGGTGCCGTAGGGTTGCTGGATGGTCTCTAGGCGATCGTCCGTCGATTCGACGCCGATCGGGTGATTGGCCACGTCGCGCTCGCTACGGGCGCGAACGGTGCACCGGCAGTTGTAGCCGTTCGGCGGGAAGAAGGTATCCCAGAATGGATCGTCGTAACGAAACACCCGCCCGTTAAGGGACGCATGGGACGGGCGGGTGCGTGAATCCATCACCGCGCTGTACTCCCAGTAAGGGCGAAAGGCGACGTTTTCCATCATGCCCTGGTAGCGTCCCGCCATGTAGCTGGACTGCATGTTGGTGCGAAAGATGGTGTCCAGCCGGTACGGCAGCAGCTGCTTGCCCTCAAGCTCGCCGTCCGGGGAGGCTTTCAGCCCCTTGCCAATCCAGCCCTTGCGGGCCAGTTCGGGCACCAGCTCGTTTTTAAACTGTGCCTGGGATTTGCCGTCTTTGAGTGCCTTGCCCTGGGCGGTGCTGATATCGGTCAGCACATCCAGCTTCAGGATACCGGACACGGTGAAGGCCGTGGCATGGGCTGAATCCCTCACATCGTGCCAGTTGAAGCCGATGGTGTAGCCCTTCGACTCGAAGTAGGCGATCGCCTTCTCCGGCTGCAGGGTCATGGCGAAACCCAGATCAACGCCCATTCAATCGTCCCCACACGTCCGCCACAAAAATGGCCTGGGCAATCAGCTGGCGCAGCTCGCTGTCGTCCAGTTGCGGGTAGGACTCTGCCAGCATGGTCATCGCCTCATCTGGCGAATGCCCCTGGCCCAGCGCGGCAATCACCGGCGACAGCATCTTGTCCATGGCCTGGCCAACGGCATCGGCGACGGACGGCGGTGCATCGTCGATGGCAACCTGGACGGGGTCATCTTCCACCGTTGTCCCGGCGGTATTCAGTGCCGCCAGTCGTGTCAGGGCAGCGGACTGACTCAGCCCCACCGAGCCGAACGGGCTGGCGGTCAGGGGCTGCAGCAGCACCTGGCCTTTTTTCGGGGCGGGCATCCCGGTTTTCTCCAATGCCCAGTCCACCGTGACCGGCACCCCGGCACGCACTAGCCGGTCAATGGCGGCGGCGGTCTGGGTCAGGTCTTCCGGTTCACGGGTATCAAATTTAAACCGACACATCCGGCGCGGTGTGATATCGCCGTAACCGTTGAGCACCAGCAGTGGGTACAGCAACTCGCGGGTCAGTGTGCCCGCCAACTGCACGGCGTCGCTGGCCATCAGGTCGTGACGGACTTCGTTATGCACGTTGCCCAGGGCGTTGGTGCTGCTTTTGCCGTCGGCCTGGGCGGTCAGCGTCGCGCCCAGGATAATTTTTGACTGGGTACGCTCGCACCACTCGATCATGAACTGGAACGGGTCAACCTGGCCTTCGGCAGCAGACTGGAAATCAATCATCATGCCATCAGGGATAATGCCGCCCGCATCGTGGCCCAGACTCATGATGGCATCCATCAGAATGTCTTTCTGGTCTTCGGTGGTGCCAGACGGGTATTTACCCACGCGCATGGGCAAGCCGTAGATCTCCAGGAACTCAGCCAGGTCACGGGCGGACAGGTTCTTGAACAGATACGACCAGGCCAGGACACGGAACAGACCGCTTTCGGCCAGCCAGCCGCTTTTGGCGCGGTGCTTGTGTAACAACCAACCGAACGGCTGCAGCGGTGCGCCGTCCTGGGAGCCGTCAATCAGCGTGATGGTATTGCCCTGGAACTGGGGCGTCTGGAACCAGCGCTGCGGGCGTTTATGGAAGGCTTTAGGCAACCAAATCCCCTCGGCGCGCTCCCACTCCAGCTCGACCGGCGAGAAGCCGTGCCCGATGGCATCCAGCATGTCGAACACCAGCGCCTCAAAGTCGGGCAAGTCCTGGAACCACTCCGTAGCCTCCGCTGCCATCGCCTTCTCGCGGGCGTTAGCGTTACGGGGCGGTTCAATGCTCCAGTTGAGTGGCATCACCGCCCGGCGGCGTTTGCTCAGCTCGGCAAACAGGTGGCCGTCGCGTTCTTCCATATCGCTGAAGAAATCCGCCTGGCGGGTCAGGTTGCCCTGTTCGGCCTCCTGAAAAATGCGATACAGCCGACGAATATCAATGCCCAGGGAAGGATGTTCCGCCCACTGGCGGCGCAGGTAGCTCCCGGTGGTCTCTGACTGCTGCTGTTTAAGCGTCCCGGATGACAGGGGATTGCCGTGAATATCAATCAATGTAGGCATCACCAGCCTCCTTTAGAAAAACCACCGCGCCCACGACGGCCACGGGATGAAGTAGCGGAACGGAACTCGAACGACGGCGTACTGCTGACCGCCAGACTCCAGAGCATATGCAGGGCATCCGGGCCGTCGTCGTGGTCAGCCTTGGGAAAGTGGCGCAACTGTTGGATCAACGTGTTCTGCGTGGAATGCAGGCGGATCAGGCCGTTTTCCATATGGGGTTGCAGGGTCTCGATGCGCAGCAGCTTATCCGCATGGGGAATGATGGCCCGCGCTGGAACCGGATACCCCAGCGCCGCCGATCGCTTGACCAGTTCGGTGCGCAGGAACTCCTGGAACTGCACCGACTCAATGCCCCAGACCAGGCAGCGGTATTCGATGTGCAGGTCGATAATGTCGCTGATGATCTTGTCCGGCAGACGCTTGCGGATTTGGGCTTCCACCACATCCAGAATGCCGGTGGCGCGGTTGAAACCACCCACCAGAAGCGCAGAGGGGTCACGGCTGGCACCGGCCTTGCCCAGGCTGGGGTCGCACACGCCGTAAAACAGCCATTCATTGAGTCGATTCACCCAGAAATGAATGCAATGGGCGAAGATCGCGCCTTCACCGCTGACCGGATCGTTCTGGTATTCAGAGTCGAAGGTGCCATGGCCATCACGGGCACGGATAAGCATCAACGCCAGCAGCGGACGCGCCGACCAGGAGACCACCGCGCCTTCGTTCATCTCCACCTGGTGCAGCGTATAGAAGTCGTTGGCGGCATCCTCGCCGTCGTTGCGCAATATCTCTTCCCAGGTATCCCACAGCGCCATGTTGGCAGGCCACTGGCGCAGGGCTTTAAAGCGCGCATGACGCCACAGCGGGTTTCGCAAGGTGCGCGACAGTACCGAATCGTAATGCAGGATGGTGCCAATATAGACGACGTCCATCTTGGCACCGGCACCGCCCAGCGGCAGCACGGTCTTTTTTAACCAGTTCTCGACCTTGTCGCGCTGGTCGGGGTTGCGGACTTGCTCATCGTTCTCGATATCGTCGAGCACCACCAAGTCGGGGCGGTATGGCCCGTGACGCAGACCGCGCAGCTTTTTACCGCTACCGGCGACCTGTACCTTGATATCGTTGCGCGTCAGGATGGTGCCCATCTGCCAGACGCGGCCTGCTCCGCACGCTTCAGGAAAATCAGCCAACAGGCGCGGGTTAAACTCCAGCTCCGCCTTGATAGCCTCAAGCATCGGATACGCCTGGTCGATGCTGTCCATAATGATGACCGGGTAATGCTTGATAGCCCGGATGATGCACCACAACACGAACAGCTGACTGACCAGGGTCGACTTGGCCTCACCACGGGGGGCGGCGACGGCGCTCTGCTCACCCTTGGGGCTGGCCACGATTTGCGGCAGGCGGCTGAACAGATACACGTGCAGCTCGCTGGGGTCAGCATGGCGGACATAGTGCGGGAAGTAGGTCTGCACGAAATAGCGGTAGCCGTTCTGCGGGTCGACAACCTGTTGGCGCCGCTCGCTCGTTGCCGCCGCGCCGGTATCAAAGCCGATGCACTCCGCTTCAATTGTCCGGCGCAGGCTGGAGGCCAGTTCGGCCAGCGATTTCTGGAACTCACGGATGGAAAATTTAGCCGCCATATCTCGCCTTAAATACCCTGTAATCGCGGTTTAAACGCCGTTATGGCGTTCTGCCATCACCGCATTTATGCGAGCGGTAAGCGCCTGCGCCAACACATCCGCAGTGGCACCGGATTCGCAGCGCACGAGAAGCGGCTGAGAAATCCCACGTAACAGGATGCAGACACGCCCCTGGATTTCGGTCATAACGGCGCTGACCTCGGCAGGATCGACATACACGCCATTCCCGGCATCAATCAGCTGTTTCATGCCAGTGCTGCCTCTATCTGCGCCTTGATGCGTGCCGATGCCTGGAAAGGCGTTTCGCCGCACTGGCGATCAACAGTATGGGTCGCACCTTCGCGCAGTTTGACGAATACGTCACCGCCGTTGCTGACCCAGACCTTGGTTATCTCGTCAGCTCGGACGGTGGTCTCCGCCGTCAGCTCAATCAGTTTGTTAGCCATAGTTTTTCTCCAATATTGGCCCGAAGGCTTCCAGCACCTCGACGAACGCCGTCAAGTGTTGGGGGTAATGTTCTTGAATGAAGGTGGCAAACAGCTTCATGGTTTCCATCGACGTGGCCAGTTGGCTGGTCTCCGGCAAAATCTTCTTGCTGGCCGCGATGGCCTTGCTGTAGCCGTCTGTCAGCGACGCCAGCAGCGTGACGAGCTCTTGTGCCGGGATATCGTTGGCGCTGTTGACCTTCTCCAGCGTGGCCTGGAACTGCGTCATCAGGCTGGCCAGGATGGATCGCGCCACATCCTCCGGCGCGCCGCTCGCCAACATG
>Ga0308166_1002998_pt1 | contig 14740 bp, 14 predicted proteins | sample PhyCR2_2_FD_202137 | JGI IMG/M metagenome (GOLD analysis project Ga0308166, IMG submission 202137) | Phyllosphere microbial communities from UC Gill Tract Community Farm, Albany, California, United States - DLSLCC.R2 | ecosystem: Host-associated > Plants > Phyllosphere > Unclassified | place... | reverse complement strand
AGCTGACCCGGGATCGCGCCTTAGCCATTGCTCGCCAGCACGGCATCACCGCCACCACTAATCCGGGCCTGAACCCAGACTATCCGAAAGGCACCGACTGCTGCCACGACAGCGAAGTGTTCGATCGCGCAGGTATCCCGGTACTCTCCGTCGAGGCCACGAACTGGTCGCTGGGGAAAAAAGATGGCTACCAGCAGCGGGCAAAAACCAAAGCGTTTCCCGACGGCACCAGCTGGCATAACGTGCGTCTGGATAACCAGCAGTTCATCGACAGCGCCCTGCCCGGTCGCATCGAGCGCCGCAGCCGCGACGTGATGCGCATTATGCTACCGCTGATGAAGGAGCTGGCGAAGGCGGAAAAAGATACCTGAGACGGATAGTGCAGGATTTGGGTTTTGTAGGCCGGGCAAGCGCAGCGCCGCCCGGCGATGAATGTTGCGGTCAGGCTTTACCCCCGCTGGCGCGGGGAACTCTGGAACTACATGAGCAGTTGATCGTCGCCAGCCGGTTTATCCCCGCTGGCGCGGGGAACGCCATAATCCAGAGCCTCGCAAAAGCGGGGCTTTCGGTTTATCCCCACGTATGTGGGGAACGCTTTGCCTGGCTGCGTGCGGTCGTTCAGAAGACCGGTTTATCCCCACGTATGTGGGGAACGCACCCCGGAAGCGCTGGGGAAACGAAGCATTGGCGGTTTATCCCCACGTATGTGGGGAACGCCTTAGCGAGCGACTGCTCAAAGTCTGCCGCGTCGGTTTATCCCCACGTATGTGGGGAACGCGTCTATGTGCTCCCGTTTTGTTAGTGCCATCGCGGTTTATCCCCACGTATGTGGGGAACGCTCTAAACGTACATTATTGAATCTTAAAAACTTTATAGCAGGTAAAAATTCTACCGATTTATGCTAATTTTTAAAGAGCACTAACTTATTGATTTTCTTGAGGCAGAAAGGAGACTAATCGAAGGCCATCAAGATCCACCGGTATCCTTCGGTTTTCACCCCATGTTTGAAACTCAAATCCTGACTCGGTATTGGTCGCCCATGCCATAACCACATTACCCTGCTCTGCCAGAACGGTAATCTGCTGCCATATCATTTCACGTACCCGCTTCGATACATCTCCAATGTACACACCGGCGCGAACCTCAAGCAGCCAGACCGCCAGCCTCCCCCGTAGGCGAGGAGGCACGTTTTCAGTCACAACCACCAGCATACTCATGCTTTATGTGCTCCTGTGCCCAGCGTCGCCGAGGCTGGCAGGAAGAGGAATAGCAACGGGTTGCGCATCAGCGGGCGGCAGCGGTGGGGAGATCTCACCAGCGGCCAGCACGTCTTCAATTAGCGGGATCAGTTTTGCGAGGGTTTTACTACTGCGGAAAATATCACGGCACGCCAACCTTACTTCGCGATCGGGCTCGGCAGGATTGCCCCGTGCGATCTCGAATGCTTTCGGCACGACGGTATCAAATTTAATGATATCGGCAATATCATAAACAAAAGAGAGTGGCTTACCGGTATGGACAAAACCAATGGCTGGCGCATAGCCTGCCGCCAGTACTGCGGCCTCGGTAACACCATAAAGACATGCCGTTGCAGCACTAATGCACTGATTAACCACATCACCCTTTTCCCAATCCTTAGGATCGTACCGACGCCCATGCCACTTAATGCCATACTGTTTGGCTAATAGGGTATATGTTGCGCGTACCCTACTTCCTTCAATACCACGCAACTGTTCAACCGAACGCCGTGCTGGAGGTGGTTCGCCAAAACGTAGCTCGAACATTTTGCGTACCACCTTTAGCCGCAGGTTCTCATCAAGCGCCAGCTTCGCCTGGTATAACAGATGATCGGAACGCGCACCGCCCGGCTGCCCTGTCGCGTATAGCCGGACCCCCGCCTCCCCCACCCAAACCAGCAGCGTACCTACCGTAGCCGCCAGTCGTACCGCAGCATGGGAGACCCGGGTGCCAGGCTCAAGCATAATGCAGGCCACGGATCCGACCGGGATGAGCGTCCGCACGCCGGTTTTATCGATGAGCACAAACGCGCCGTCAATCACATCAATCTGCCCATATTGCAGAAAAATCATTGAGACGCGATCCTTAAGCGGAATGGGGTTAAGCGGGATCCAGCTCATTAACGCCGCCTTTTAACCATCAGCATACCGCAGCCCAACGATTTACTTTTGCCGATGCCGTTAAACAACGCCTCGGTAAAGCGGCCAGAATCGGTAATCACCAGCGATCCGGCGTAATCAACGCTACTGTAGGCGATGGGGCTTTCACCCTGCCTGCGCTGGAAACGATGCTGCTGATAGGCCAGCACGCTTACCCCTGGCGAGGCGAGTTCATCTGTGCCATCCGGATCGGCCCATACGGCAAAATCATCAACAGCAGGCGCGACCAGACGAAAACCATGCTGAACGCCTTGCTTTTCCAGCCAGGTCTGCGCCGCATCGACCTGTAATTCCCACCACTTTTCACTGGCAATGCCCTGGGCCTTAGCCTGAAATTTGGCATTCATTAAGACGTCCGAACGCTTCTTATCGCGACAGACAACGGGGTTAGCGCGTAGCTGAAAATCAAGCTGCTGCCCCTCGCTCAGCGTGGGCGAGAAAGGCTTTGTTTCTATCGTAAAAAGATTGTGCTGCTGCGCAGGGGCTACCTGTGAGAGCATAAAAAACCGCGCCTGTGGCTCCTGGCGAAACAAAAAGTGACGCTCACTGCTATCAGGAAAAAGTTGCCATAGCCACTGATGACTGGCATAGGGTGCGGTGTGTGTCCATTTCTGTAACATTGCTGGTTGCAGACGTTCAAGGTGAAGCTGTATACGGGATAAGTACATTATTCCCCCTCCCCAAGCGACCCGCTGTAGCGGGTATAACGCCCAAACTGCCAGCGCCTGCGACTGCCAGGCTGATTATTACATTGCTGTTGCTTTTGCCATGTCAGGCTGTTTTCGTCAGGATCGTCCCAATAACACGTCTCACCACCCTGCGCGAGCATTATAAGTTCGACCGCAGTGAGCTCCTCTGCAGCCTGATTAAAGATTTGCTTCAGCGATCCTTCCAACAGCCGGGGAGCAAGTGGTAGCGCTAGCGGGCAAGATTTACGCCCCAGATAGAGCGGAAAATGGGGCGTAACAAGCGCATCACGGAGCGCCTCCAGCGATACTGGTGCGCCGGGCGTTGCACTGACGGCAATATGCCAGTAGCCATCGCAGCGATACTCTCGCTGCGTAATAATGGTACCTATATCATCAGGAGCCAGCCGCAGCTCATCCCGCCGGGTATAGTAGCGATACTTCTTATTCTCGCGCGGCATACTGACGGTGTGATAGTCCCGCAGCCAACGCTCGCATGAAGAGAGCGGTCGTACCGCCAAGTGATAGTGTTGATTAAAATTATTCAGCGCATCTTCTTCTTCACGACCAATGCCCTGAGCCGCTGCAAGCAGGCCCAGAATGGCCGATCGCGTTGGAACTTGCGCAGTATGTCGTATTTCCCCGACGGCCTCTTCACCCCAGGAGGCCAACGGCGCATAGAGCTGAAAAACCAGATATTGCTTCATTCTCTATCCTTATTGACTCACGAACTCCAGCAGCGCAGATAACGATCCCTCACCTTTATCGGCGTTCAGCTCATAGTGGCGATCCGCACACTGACCGTAGACGCGATCAAAGTTGTCGCGCTGATGTTTCAGGCGTTCAATTGCCGTTGGCAGGAGGTTTTCGCCACGCACGGGCTGGAAAAAGGCCACCGCCAGCGAGCGGGGTTGTTTGGTACCCGCTTCTGCTAGTGCATAAGAGGCGTAAGCCCGGGAGGCAAAGCTGTTTTGTTTTCCGCCAGGCGATACGGTCAGCGCGGTTTCGGTCAGCGCAGCAATGGCTCGCCGGGTCAGCTCTTCATCGCCGCCGAGGTTTTTCAGCAGCAGATCGCGGCTGATACAGATGTAGCTATAGAAGAGTGCGGAGGCAAAGCCCTGCTCGCCCATATGCGCCGAGCCTTTATCCTCATCGCCAGCATTGAGATCGTCTACCGCCGTAAAGAAATCATCTTCGACGGTCACGGCGCTGACGCCCAATGCATGGGCAACCTGACAGGCGGCTTCAACATTAAAAGCAGGAGAGGAAGCTAACATACGCCCAAACAGCGCCATATCAACGCTGTGCTGCTCTTTACGCAGCAGCTTTAGCTCTTCGTCTACAGGTTCACGGTTTTCGCTAATCAGCGTATCCACCAGCTGTTTGATAAGGGCGATCTCATGCGTGCTGACATGCACCAGCTGCTCAATTTCCAGATTCTTGACCGCATCAGCGCCTTTATCACTTTTCAATTTGCCAAACTGACCGGCAATTTTTTCCGCTGCGGCTTTTGCCGTTTTTGGACTTACCCCTGCGGCAATCATCGGCTGATAAACATACTCCACGCCCAACAGGCGGGTGCGCTTACCAATATGTCCGTCCATTGCCGACTCAAAGGTTTCTGATACCCGCCAGGCACGTTTCAGACTCTGAGAAGAGACACGAAGACGTTCCACGCCACCCATTTTGGCCGTTTTTGGCCTACCAGAGTCATCACGGTTGAGGTTAGAGGGCGCATAGGCGGTAAGAAAATGAAGCTGAATAAACGTAGTCATTATAAGTCCTTATTAAAAATAACTAGCGGGCTAAGAGATATTCACTCGCCCAGCGAATACGGTTACGGGAGAAGGGATCGATTGATTCTGGCTGGTGCTCTTCGCGTGCCTGCCATTCACGCATCCATAGAAAAATGCCGTCTGCCAGCGAGACGATATTGACCCCGTCATCGCCACGAAGCCGGACGGCACGGGTCAACTGCTGGCAAAAGCTCTCAGGATCGGTAGCCTGCTGCAGACGTTCAAAACGCAGGCGTGAAAGACAGGGCCGGTCGTTAGTTTTCTGCCCGAGCTGGGCGGCAAAGCTGGGATAAGCGTTATGATTTTTTACGTACACCGCGACCGATACAAATATCGCCAGCGCCATCTGGTCAACGGGCTGGAGCAACATATGTAGCTGGAGCTTACGTCGTAGATCGGCATACCCTTCGCACATCATGACACCGTAGGGCGGCTCCATCCGGCGTAGCTCCGCTCGCCATGCGCGACCGTTGATCCGTTTATCATCCTGCTTACCGTAGCGATCCGATAAAATATCAAACCACTCCGTGAGCACCTTTTTCGTTGCTGGCTCGGTAAATATGCGCTCGTTTTGGGTATTGCTGCTAAGCATGCTGCTCCTCCACCTCTTTCGCCAGATCTAAAAACTGCGTGCGTACTTTTTGTTTGTCATAATCACGGTCCAGTTTGCTTCTGGCTGTCAGCTGGCGTAACAGCGTGTCGGCGTCGCAGTCCGGATCGGTGAATACATCGCGATCGAAAAAATTCATCACCTCATGATGTAGACGCTTTTCCCACTCTCTTAATATTTCGCGGGTGAGTGAATTTTCCCGGGCAGGATCGCTGCTCAGCGCTTCCAGTAACCGACGAAATGCAGGCTCAGTCTCTTGCCAGAAAACGGTCTCAAGCTGGCTAAAATCCAATTTGGCTTCGCTGGGTGTCGGAAACCACGCTGCCTTCAGCCACTGCTTCAGGAGACGCAGTGAGTCGCTGGCAAGCTGTAGCGTTTGCTGCATGACGCTGCTAAGCAGTTTTGCATCGGGGGTGTTCATTAACGGAATACGATGCTGATACCAGCAGCGGGCCTTAGCGTTATCCATATCCCAGGCAAAACACCACAGGCCCGTGGCAGGCAGCCGCCTCGGAAGCTTTTGCACAACGCGGGCAGGCTGCATACGGTTGAATTTGTCTTCACTATCAAGCGTCAGGCCCAGCCAGTCTTTATAGCTCAACCCGCCGGGCTGCCCTTTCAATGCCAGCCACGGAGCGGCCTGATCTTTTAGCGCCTGCCGGTAGGGAGAGAGCGGGTGCTGCCAGCCGTCGTACTGCACGCCATAGTTTTTGCTGCGCATCTCTTGCAGTAGTGCTGAATGGTATTCCCCGCAAAGATCGCAGCTTCCGGCAACCGTTTTCTCGAAATCCAGCTCGATGCGACGCGGCATACCCCAGTAGGCCTGCAATACATGCGCATTGTCTGGCGTTACGATATTTCCGGCCTTCTCACTGGTTTTGGTGGGTGCAAGCCAGGGGAAAATAGAGGGATATTGCGAGGGAGTTGGACGCTGCTCTTCCGGGATCACATTGAGCCAGAGCTTTTTCCACAGCGGGAAATCACGTTCCTGCTGCGGCACCACCAGCGTGGTTAATGGACCGCCACCGCGCAGGCCTACACGATACCCTGCTCCACCGGCCGGTGAGTTAGTTTGAACCGTAAACAGCGCCATCACTGCACAGTGCGGGCAAATCTGCTGCCCAACGTGGCGTTTTACGAAATGGTCTTTATTAAGCTTCAGCGTATTACCGCCGGGGGCATCAATCAGCAGGCCGGCAACAGAGCTGTTTTCACTCTCAAGCGGCTCGAAGCTTTGCAAAAATGCCGGTTTATCTGCACCGAACTGCATCGCTGGGGCAATGGCCGAGAGCGCTTTTTGCCACGCTTGCTTATCAATGCCGTTCTTCCACACCTCCCGCCACTCCTCCTCATCTTCGGGAGTGACCGCTGTTTGCAGCAGGCCAATCAGCATTTGCCATGCCGCCCCCTGGAAATCCGCGCGGGGATAGCTGATGTCAAAGATGTTGTCATCAAGCAGATTGGCAAGGGGAATTTTTATTGCTTCCCCCGAAAAACAAACTACTGGTAGCCAAGGTTCAGTAATTAGATCCATTCCCTCTACTCCTTTTAAAGCCGGCTCCAGATGGAGCCAGCTAGGATCTACGTGCGTCGTAACCAGATCATCAAGATACTTACTAGCGAAAGCATCTCCTGATGGTTAAGGAGCATCGTGATTTGCATAGACGAAATCCTTTTATTGTCTGAAAGGAAGACGCCACATAGAATGCAGTTGTCCAGACCGCTCCAGTAATGGCATCTGTCTCCTGAAGGCAGTGCCTTACTGGGGTGCTCCTTCAGTTAGAACAGATCATAAGCCCCACTAATTGAATGGTCAATAAGACTTAGAAGTTAGCACACTCTTAGAAATTTCATTTTTTCGGCTATGACCTTTTGTTATGATGTGTCGTTCCCTTTTTGCATAGGGATGAACCGTTAGCACACTCATCTGAGATTCGTTCCCCGCGTCAGCGGGGCTTTCAAAATGCACCTAGCCCAAACTGTTTGCTGTAATAGGCTGCTTCACCCTGCTCAGAGACCAGTAATACCTGCGCAGCAGGTCGATGCTGCCGCTTACGGAACGCTTCCAGTAGGTCATCATCCGGCAAGGAAAGACGGGACATATTTTGCTTCCACCAGCTGGCTCGCACCTGTACGCGACTCATCTCCCAGCGAAACTCGCCTTCACTCACTGCTGGCTGAAGCTGCCGATCGTCATCCACCCAGGCAAGATAGACATCCACACTGGCCTCGCCCAGGCGAGTAGAAAATTCACGCCCCTCGTCCCAAAGAAAATCGCTGGCATCCCGGTGATAGCCCTTATCGCGCTGCAGCAGATTTTGTTTGGCGGCCGCGCGCTGGCTCAGCAGTGCGCCAAAGACGTTATCCTCAATACGCTGCAGGCCTGGTGGCGCAGGAATTTTGGCTTCATATACGCCATCAATTAACGTTCGCGCCATCTCTGGCATTTTGATTTCACCGTACTGGCGCAGCAGTTTCTGCGTTCGCCACAAGCAAGCATGATCGGTATAGACATAACCTGTGCCACGCAGAGTTTCTCCCAGCCAGCCATCCTGTGCCTCCTCCTGCCATTCGGGAGCCAAAATATGCAGTACCGGAGAGTGACGTTCATCGGGTAGGCTGGTTTTATAGACGCCCTGCGCATCGCGGATGTGGCGCTGTAGACGGCCCGCACGCTGGATCAGGAGATCGACAGGGGCAAGGTCGGAGATCATCCAGTCGAAATCGAGATCGAGGCTCTGCTCCACGACCTGGGTTGCGATCAGCACCTTGCCACGACGCTGCTCAGGCGAGGCCTCTTTGCCAAACCAGGCCAGCGTGTTCTCTTCGATCGTCATACGATCGGCATAGGCAAAGCGGCTATGAAATAACAGGAGATCCTGCTGGGCTATCTTTCCATCGTTCAACAGACGCAGGAAAACCGTGAGCGCATCATCAACGGTATTACGCACCCAGCAGATGCACTGCCCTGCTTCCACTACGCGATAGATAATCTCCAGGGCGTGCTCAACATCGCTTAACCAGTTAACGGCGACGCAACGCTTAACCTCCTGTCGCGTCTGTAATGGGTGCTCCTGCAATCCCGTTGATGAAAGATGACTTAACCAGGGATAGCCCGCGTCAATACTGGGATTGGCTGCAGCAAAACCAGCCCCTTCCGCAAAGGCGGATAGCAGCTTCTCCCGGAGAGTTGCCGGAAGCGTAGCGGTTAAAACAATAGCGCTTCCGCCCTGAGCCGCATGAAACCACAGCAGCCCTTCCAGCAACTTAACCATGTAGCCATCGTAGGCGTGCACCTCATCAAGGATAAGCACTTTGTCATGCAATCCGACCAGGCGCAGCGACTGGTGACGAAAGGGCATGACCGCCATTAATACCTGGTCCAGCGTGCCTACGCCTACCTCAGCCAGCAGCGCCTTTTTACGTGAGTCAGCAAACCATGTATTACACTCCGCAACGGCGCTGGCATCATTTTGGGCGTAGTAGGCGTCCTGGCTTTCATCAATCTGCCAGACCGATTGACGGAACGCGGCTGACATCTGCCTGCCCCCGTGAGCTAGCACTAATGAAGGGCGTGCCCGATCGGAGAAAAGCGCGCGGTACGCTTTTCCGAGACGCTGATACATAGCGTTTGAGGTCGCCATTGTGGGCAGCCCAATGTATAGCCCTTTTCCCTTTCCGACTGACATCAGGCGATGAGCAAGTATCATCGCTGCTTCCGTTTTGCCCGCGCCGGTAACATCCTCCAGCACAATGAGCTGAGGACCTGTGGGTGAAATATCAAGATTAGCCGCGCGCTGTTGGAGCGGCGTCAGCGAATCGATAAAGGGGAACAGTGCCTTATGCCCATCGTAGCGGCTGGTATTTGAGGCATGTGGAAGGGTGGACAGCGCTTTGTTAGCTTTCTCACAGGCGATACGCCAATACTCTGCAAGCGGCATGGGCTGGCTATTAAAGGAGAAATTATTTTCATCCGATCCCAGCCAGTCGGCCAGCGTCATTATTCCCGCTAAAAACCAACTATGCTGTTTTAGCTTTTTGCGCCACGCTTTTGTTTTCCATTCATCAGGGAAATTATTAATGGTGAAGAGATCGCATAGCGCACTGAAATATTCACTAGCCGCATAAATATCATTTTTCGTAAAAGCTGTGGCGCAGCGATCGTCTGGTTTATCCGGCGGGATACCATGATGACCGGTACTTATTGCCATCCAGATATCAAGAGCATAAACAAACTCATCACGCTGATCAGGTGGTATTGCTGGAAAAATATCACGCTGACCTTCGAGCCAGTCACTTTCCAGCTTATCCCAGAGCCAGAAGCCCAGCGTATCATGACGGGCGGGTGTATTAATACCCGCTGCAGGCTTAACAAGCGGAGAATCCGGATGAACAGCTAACCGCTGAAAACCATTAGCAAATTTACCGATATCGTGACAGGCAAAGAAAAAAGTAATCCACCGATAGTCTTCACGGGAGGAGAATCCAAGTTCGGCGAGAATACCGCCTATGCCAAAACGATTTTCGCCCGCCATGAGATAACCACAGGCGGCAACATCCAGACAGTGATAAACCAGCAGATGATAATTATCGCCTGTAGTTATTGTTTTTTTGGACTTGCCCCAATAACCAAGATAGCTTGCGTCAAAAATCATTCATCACCTCAATATAAAGTGACGTAATAGTATTATTTATCGATAGTGTAAAAATATGACCTCAGTCGCAACTGGGAAAGATAAACATAGTGTAGTTTTATGCAACTAAACATTAAAAATAGTTATTTACATTAAGTCATCTATTTTGTGTGGCGAGTGCCCAAGAGATTAACAATAGCTTGAAATGAGAGTTCAACAGATTGTATTTTCACCGAATCAAATCTACAATGTAGATACAACATGATTACGATGAGGTTGATATGATCCGAGGTAATGTCAAGCGCTGGGGAAACTCTCCTGCGATCCGGATCCCAGCAACGTTGATGCAGGCTCTTAATCTTAATATTGATGATGAAGTTAAGATCGATTTGGTAGAAGGTAAGCTTGTTATCGAGCCAGTAAGGAGCGGATCTGAGTTTTCGCTTGCGGAGCTGGTTGAAGAGATCACCCCTGATAACCAACATGATCTGGTGGAGTGGGGTAAACCTGAAGGTAAGGAAGCCTGGTAAATGATAAGTCGATTTGTACCCGATTCAGGGGATCTTATATGGGTTGATTTTGACCCAACTAAAGGAAATGAGCAGGCAGGGCATCGTCCTGCCGTGGTGCTAAGCCCCTTCATCTATAACAATAAAACAGGGCTTTGCCTTTGTGTTCCCTGTACCACAAAAGCAAAGGGCTACCCTTTTGAAGTAGAACTCTCCGGTGAGCGTAACGCAGTCGCGCTTGCCGATCAGGTGAAATGCATCGCCTGGAAAGTCAGAAACGCAGCGAAAAAAGGCAGAGTAACTGAGCAGGAACTCGACGTGATCAGAGCTAAGGTTAAAGCCTTAGTAGGGTGATGCTTCAAGCGGTTAATATTTACCCATGAGCCACCATAGGGATAAAATTAAATTACCAAATGGATAATTTATGAAACGGTTTATCCCCGCTGGCGCGGGGAAGTCGTTGTTTACCCAGGCAGCCGTAAGCATGGCTGACTTACCGGTGCGCTGGCTTGTGCCGTCAGATGAGTAGTGAAAAGAGTTCCATCAGCGCCGGGCATGTGGGGATTCTGCCGAAAGTCACTTCTCGCGTGTTCATGTTTTTTTGCTGGTGGCAATAAAAAGCCCGCTGTTATGCGGGCTTGTTGCGGTGTCAGGCTACTTTCCTGTCAGTTTTGCTGGCGATGAATTTTGTGGCGGGAACGATGCGGCTAAATTCTTCTTGCGCGCGGGTGTCGTTCTCTACTTCCCAAAGGTCTACAGCAGCCTGGAGGTTAAGCCAGAAATCAACGGATGTATCAAACGCTTTGGACAGGCGGAATGCCATGTCAGTAGTCAGTTTGCGATTGTTGTTAACCAATGCGCTTACGCTATTGCGATGCACATGCAGCATTTCCGCGAGTTCGTTGATTTTAAGATCCAGCGGCTCCAGGTATTCATACAGCAGGATGTCACCTACGGTAGTTGGTTTTCTGGTTGCCTGTTTCATAGTATTCCTTGATGGTCTTGAGTATCGTCGTAAATTATGAGGGCCAGCGCCAACTGGCACCCCAATTTCTTAGTATCTATGCGGGTCTAAGTATAGATCTTCCGCTTTTCCGTCTACCCATTTAAAGATTAATCGGTATTGCTGGTTAATGCGTATTGACGAATAACCTTCCAGTTTGCCGTTTAACTCTTCATATCTGTTGCCTGGCGGCGATCTCAAATCCAGATAATTAACGGCGGCGTTGATAAGGTCGAGTTTACGAGCCAACGTGGTATGTATGTCTGGAGGAATCTTTCTGTGCGGTGTTGAGTGCAAGAAAAAGTCTTCCAACCATACATCACGGAAGCTCCCTATGTGGTTTAGCATTCCATTCGCGCCTCCCTCCCTATATTTAATGGAAACATGATAACGCACCGTTGCACGGTGCGCAAGTGCACAGTGAAGGCGAGAGTGCTACCAGTTAAGAAGTGGCTCGTTTGCGCTGCCCTATTTGGCGCTGGTGGGGTCTTCAATGCCATGCTCTGATAGCAGTCGGCGCAGCCGTAGATGGTATGCGACTCCTCGCGTCGTCGCTTCTCCAGCTCGTTAATCTTGGTTGCGGTTTATCCCCGCTGGCGCGGGGAACTCAAGGTTATCAACGCCTATCGCGCTGGTGGCCTCGGTTTATCCCCGCTGGCGCGGGGAACTCAGGAGCCGAGAGTCTACGTGTCAATATGGATGCGGTTTATCCCCGCTGGCGCGGGGACTCTTTATGCTGCCTAGCCCCGTTGGCCAACTGTACGGTTTATCCCCGCTGGCGCGGGGAACTCTAGGTCAGCTCTTTGACCCGCTGCGTGGTTATCGGTTTATCCCCGCTGGCGCGGGGAACTCATTTATATCAAAGTTGGTGAACCAGTAACCCGCGGTTTATCCCCGCTGGCGCGGGGAACTCCTAACTATAAAACTACGTTTGATTCTGGCTGGCGGTTTATCCCCGCTGGCGCGGGGAACTCGAGCGCTGCGCCCATGATGGTCGGCATCATCGCGGTTTATCCCCGCTGGCGCGGGGAACTCTGCTGCCGAAGCTGGCAATGCTACTCGCTGTACGGTTTATCCCCGCTGGCGCGGGGAACTCGGAAAGGCATAAGCGATGCAGCCCGCGCCGACCGGTTTATCCCCGCTGGCGCGGGGAACTCATAATTTCCAGTGCCTCGTCCAAGGCTAAACCCGGTTTATCCCCGCTGGCGCGGGGAACTCAGCACTCGGAGCGCTGGTCAGGATGCCCTGAGCGGTTTATCCCCGCTGGCGCGGGGAACTCCCGCGAAGAATAATTGGGCCTGGCAGCGGAAGCGGTTTATCCCCGCTGACGCGGGGAACTCGGTGACACCAATCCTTCAGCGACTTGTGTCACCGGTTTATCCCCGCTGACGCGGGGAACTCCGAGCAACAATCTCGTTAATATCGCACTCACGCGGTTTATCCCCGCTGACGCGGGGAACTCCAGCTGGCGCTCGGTTTCCGTGAGCGCCAACTCGGTTTATCCCCGCTGACGCGGGGAACTCGATAGCGATCATTGAGCCTATAATCGTTAAGGCGGTTTATCCCCGCTGACGCGGGGAACTCTTAAGCGCGAATCACAAAAAGAATCGAATAGCAGGTTTATCCCCGCTGACGCGGGGAACTCTACATCCAGTTCCACGCGGTGATGATTAACGCCGGTTTATCCCCGCTGACGCGGGGAACTCGCGTTCGGCTTTGCCGGCGCATACCGTCATGGCGGTTTATCCCCGCTGACGCGGGGAACTCTGGGAAATAGGCATCCCATGCCGCGCGCATAGCGGTTTATCCCCGCTGACGCGGGGAACTCTACCCGAGGCCCTGTGCGCGCGTCAGGCGGCGCGGTTTATCCCCGCTGACGCGGGGAACTCGCCTTTATCGATCGCATAGGGCCAGGAACCATCGGTTTATCCCCGCTGACGCGGGGAACTCCGCATGCGTTGCATTGAAACGGCGCTGTTTGCCGGTTTATCCCCGCTGACGCGGGGAACTCAGTTCCGGGTGCGCCGCTGATAGCGCCACCAGCGGTTTATCCCCGCTGACGCGGGGAACTCACATAGGAAAGCTCGGTTCCGAGAGTGGACGGCGGTTTATCCCCGCTGACGCGGGGAACTCTGATTATTCAGGCGTGAAATAATAATCTCTGCCGGTTTATCCCCGCTGACGCGGGGAACTCTCCACCATTACCCAAAATTCACCGCACACGGCCGGTTTATCCCCGCTGACGCGGGGAACTCTTCTCGTGTGTGGCGCATTATCAAATAGCGCCCGGTTTATCCCCGCTGACGCGGGGAACTCTCTAAATACAGTCACTTGTTTTTAAAGAGCTTTTTTAGCATCCAACAATCTACCAACTTACAATCAACAACTACGTATCATTATAATTTACGTAGTTTTATGATTTTAAATAAAAAAATAAAAATCATTCATGACATTTCCGATTCTACCGCCACCCCCGACCGTTACTCTAACCTAAATCAATCTTTCCCTGCTCTCAGCCAAAAACCCAAAAAAAATGCCGACCCTAAAGTCAGCATTTTTCGTCCGGTGCGTTATATCACCCTTCGTGCAGCCCGCATTCGCGCTTGAGGCCGAAGAAGCGGGTCTCTTCCTCTGCCATGCCCGGCTCCCATTTGCGGGTGGTGTGCGTATCGCCCACCGAGAGATAGCCCTGGTCCCACAGCGGGTGGTACCTCAGCCCATGCTTCTGCAGGTACTGGTAAACGGTACGGTTGTCCCAGTCGATGATCGGCAGCACCTTGAACACGCCGCGCTGAACGGCCAGCACCGGCAGCGTGGCGCGACTGCCGGACTGCTCCCGGCGCAGGCCTGCAAACCACGTCTGCGCCTTCAGCTCTTTGAGGGCGCGGTTCATCGGCTCGACCTTGTTGATCTCATTGTACTTCTCAATGCCTTCCACGCCCTGCTCCCACAGCTTGCCGTAGCGTGCTTCCTGCCACGCCGGACTCTGCTCCGCACGGTAGATCTTTAGGTTCAGCTTGAGCTTGTCTGCCAGCTCATCAATAAACTGGTAGGTCTCCGGGAACAGGTAGCCGGTATCGGTCAGTATCACCGGGATATCCGGGCTGATCTGATTCACCAGATGCAGGCTGACCGCCGCCTGGATACCAAAGCTTGAGGAGAGCACATACTCGCCGGGCAGATTCTCTAACGACCAGACGACGCGCTCTTCCGCGCTCAGTTTTTCCAGCTGGCCGTTGGTCTCTGCCAGCGCCAGAATGCGTTCAACCTTTGGCAGCTCATTAAGGGCGTTTAGATCGAGTACGGACATAAGAACCTCGTTTGC
>Ga0308166_1002997_pt1 | contig 14740 bp, 10 predicted proteins | sample PhyCR2_2_FD_202137 | JGI IMG/M metagenome (GOLD analysis project Ga0308166, IMG submission 202137) | Phyllosphere microbial communities from UC Gill Tract Community Farm, Albany, California, United States - DLSLCC.R2 | ecosystem: Host-associated > Plants > Phyllosphere > Unclassified | place... | reverse complement strand
GTGTGGATCTGGGTTTCGTCGCGCACGCCGGAGGCGCACAGGCGGAACGCTGCGCTTGCCCATTCCAGATACGCCGGCCACTGCGCCCGGCGTAACGGCAAGCCTTCACGGAACGCCGCTTCGTCGACCTGGACGATTTTGATTCCTGCCGCTTCCAGATCATTCACCTCGTCACGGATCGCCAGCGCCAGTTGTCGTGCCTGCACCTCGCGGCTGACGTCTTCGCGGGCGAACGACCACATCAGCATGGTCACCGGGCCGGTCAGCATGCCTTTCATGACCTTGTCGGTGAGGCCCTGGGCGTAGCGGATCCACTCGACCGTCATCGCCTGCGGGCGGCTCAGGTCACCGAAAATCACCGCCGGTTTGACGCAGCGCGAACCGTAGCTCTGCACCCAGCCAAAGCGGGTGAAGGCATAACCGTCGAGTTGTTCGGCAAAGTATTCGACCATGTCGTTGCGCTCGGCTTCACCGTGCACCAGCACATCCAGGCCGAGGCGTTCTTGAATTTCTACAGCGTGGCGAATCTCCGTGTGCATCGCATCGGTGTAATCGGCGGCGCTGAGCTTGCCTTGCTTGTAGGCCTGGCGCGCCAGACGAATCGCCGCCGTCTGCGGAAACGAGCCAATGGTGGTGGTCGGGAATAATGGCAGGTCGAGCTTGCCGCGCTGTTTGGCGATGCGCTGAGCAAACGACGATTGGCGTTGCGCATCCCTGGCAGTGATCGCCGCGACCCGCGCTTGCACCGCCGGTTTGTGAATGCGCGGCGAGGCGGCGCGGCTGGTTTGTACCGAACGACTTTGCGCCAGTGCGCGCAGCACCTGCGGCGCTTCCGGCTCGCTGACCGCTTGCGCGAGCACGGCGACCTCTTCGCACTTCTGCACGGCAAACGCCAGCCAGCTTTTCAGTTCGGCATCGAGCTGGTCTTCCCTGCCCAGATCAACCGGGCTGTGCAGCAACCAGCAGGACGGCGCTACCCACAAGCGATCACCCAGACGTTCATGGGCATGACGCAGCGTCGCCAGCGCGTTTTGCAGATCGCAGCGCCAGACGTTTCGACCGTTGACCACACCCAGCGACAGCACCTTATAAGCCGGCAGACGATCAAGAATGGTCGGGTATTGATCCGGCGCGCGCACCAGATCGATGTGCAGGCCATCGACCGGCAGGTTCGCCGCCAGGCCGAGGTTTTCTTCCAGACCACCGAAGTACGTAGCAAGCAGTTTTTTCAGCGGATCACGCTGGATCTGGTTGTAGGCGCGCTCGAACGCATTCTTCCAGTCCTGCGGCAGATCGAGCACCAGAATCGGCTCGTCGATCTGCACCCACTCCACACCCAACGCCGCCAGCCGCGCGAAGATCTGGCCGTACAGCGGCAGCAGGCGATCAAGCAAATCGAGCTTGTCGAAATCGGCGCCTTTGGTTTTGCCCAGCCACAGATAGGTCAACGGGCCGAGGATCACCGGTTTGACGTTGTGCCCCAGCGCGCGGGCCTCTTCGGTTTCTTCAAACAGCTGCTCCCAACCCAGCTGAAATTGTTGATCGACGCTGAATTCCGGTACGAGGTAGTGATAGTTGGTGTCGAACCACTTGGTCATTTCCTGAGCGTGGCCGTCGCTGCAGCAAGTATTGCTGACGCCTCGGGCCATGCTGAACAGGGTCTGCAGCGTGGCTTTGCCGTCGTGCGGGAGGAAGCGCTCGGGGATCACGCCGAACATCAGCGAGTGGCTCAGCACCTGGTCGTACCAGGCAAAATCGCCGACCGGCAGCAAGTCGATGCCGGCGTTTTTCTGCAAGTCCCAATGGACCTTGCGCAGCTCACGCCCGACGTCACGCAGGCCCGCCTCGTGCAGTTCTCCTTTCCAGAACGCCTCTTGCGCTTTCTTCAGTTCGCGGTCGCGACCGATGCGCGGAAATCCAAGGGAATGGGCCAGTGCCATGACAAACAACTCCAGATGCTTATTCGATGGCGGGTATTGTCGGGAACCGGACTTGATGAAACAAACTCAATAAATTCTAGATCATCACAAGTTCTACTCATGCACAGACGCCCCGGGAGGAGCTGCCGAAGGCTGCGATCTTCAGACCTTAGGGACGCAGAGCGTCCCCGGCTGCAGTCCCACGCGGAGCGTGGGAACGATCAGACACCTCAGGGCAACATGCCAGTTTTCGTTCTATCGTTAGATCCAAATGGCTGGATTTTCCAAGGATTAGAGGTTGCGAGAGAGGATGTCCGCGCCTAAGTTGCACGCGAGTCTTTTCCCCGCGATTGGAACGCGATCAACACCATAAAGAGGTGAAGAAATGTCGAAGGAATCACGCCCTGCCGTGCTTGGGCTGATAGGCAATACTCCGCTGGTGCAGGTCACCCGCTTCGATACCGGACCGTGCACGCTGTTTCTCAAACTCGAATCACAGAACCCCGGCGGCTCGATCAAGGACCGTATCGGTCTGGCGATGATCGACGCTGCGGAACGTGACGGCCGCCTGCAACCGGGCGGGACGATTGTCGAGGCCACTGCCGGCAATACCGGTCTGGGTCTGGCGCTGGTCGGTCGCGCCAAAGGCTATCGCGTAGTGCTGGTGGTACCGGACAAGATGTCCACCGAGAAGGTCCTGCACTTGAAGGCCATGGGCGCCGAAGTGCACATCACTCGTTCTGACGTCGGCAAGGGCCATCCCGAGTATTACCAGGACGTCGCCGCGCGTTTGGCCAAGGACATTCCCGGCGCGTTTTTCGCCGACCAATTCAACAATCCCGCCAACCCGCTGGCCCATGAATGCAGCACCGCGCCGGAAATCTGGGCGCAGACCGAACATGATCTGGATGCCATTGTCGTCGGCGTCGGATCGGCCGGCACGTTGACCGGATTGAGTCGCTTCTTCAAGCGCGTGCAGCCGAATCTGGAAATGGTCCTCGCCGATCCGGTCGGCTCGGTGATGGCGCAATACAGCCGCGACGGCACCTTGCCGACGCCCGGTTCGTGGGCCGTCGAGGGTATCGGCGAAGACTTCATTCCGTCGATCACTGACCTGTCCAGCGTGCGCCACGCCTACTCGATCAGCGACGCGGAAAGCTTCGATCATGCCCGCCAGTTGCTCAAGGCCGAGGGCATTCTCGGCGGCTCATCGACCGGCACCCTGTTCGCTGCCGCGCTGCGTTATTGCCGCGAGCAGACCGAGCCGAAACGCGTGGTCAGCTTTGTCTGCGACACCGGCACGCGGTACCTGTCGAAGGTCTACAACGACCAGTGGATGACCGATCAGGGCCTGTTGCAACGCAAGGGCTACGGCGATCTGCGCGATTTGATTGCACGGCGTTTCGAAGACGGCCGGGTGATCAGCGTCGGCCCGGGCGACACCCTGCTCACGGCCTTCCAACGCATGCGTCTGGCGGATGTTTCGCAACTGCCGGTGCTGGTCGAAGGCAAGCAACTGGTGGGCGTGATCGATGAGTCCGACATCCTCCTCGGCGTCCACGAAGACGCCGCACGTTTCAGCCAGTCGGTGTCGAGTGTGATGACCGACAAACTGCAAACCCTCGCCCCGGCTGCGAGCCTGGCCGAGCTGGAATCGGTGCTCAGCCGTGGCCTCGTCGCGATCGTCGCCGACGCCTCCGGCTTCCATGGCCTGATCACCCGCACCGACATGCTCAACCAATTACGGAGATCCCTTGCATGAGTCAGCACGACGATAAATCCCAAGGCTTCGCCACCCGGGTGATCCACGCCGGGCAAGAGCCGGACCCGACCACCGGCGCGCTGATGCCGCCGATCTATGCCAACTCCACCTACCTGCAAGACAGCCCCGGCGTGCACAAGGGGTTCGACTACGGCCGCTCGCACAACCCGACGCGTTTCGCCCTGGAGCGCTGCGTCGCCGACCTCGAAGGCGGCACCCGCGCGTTCGCCTTCGCCTCGGGGCTGGCGGCGATTTCCACGGTGTTGGAACTGCTCGACGCCGGCTCGCACATCGTTTCCGGCAATGACTTGTACGGCGGCACGTTCCGCCTGTTTGACAAGGTCCGTCAGCGCAGTGCCGGGCACCGTTTCAGCTTCGTCGACCTGGCCGACCTGTCGGCGTTCGAAGCGTCGCTGCAGGACGACACGCGCATGGTCATGGTCGAAACCCCGACCAACCCGCTGCTGAGCCTGTCGGATCTGGCCGCCATTGCGCGCATCTGCCGCGCACGCGGGATCATCTGCGTCGCCGACAACACCTTCGCCAGCCCGTACATCCAGCGCCCACTGGAGCTGGGTTTCGACATCGTCCTGCACTCGACCACCAAATACCTCAACGGCCATTCCGATGTGATCGGTGGCATTGCCGTGGTCGGGCAGAACGCCGAGCTGGCGGAAAAACTCGGCTTCCTGCAGAACGCCGTCGGGGCGATTTCCGGGCCGTTCGATGCGTTCCTGACCCTGCGCGGGGTGAAGACTTTGGCGCTGCGCATGGAGCGCCATTGCAGCAACGCCCTGGACCTGGCGCAGTGGCTGGAACAGCAGCCGCAGATCAAGCGCGTCTACTATCCGGGCCTGGCCTCGCACCCGCAGCACGAACTGGCCAAGCGGCAGATGCACGGTTTTGGCGGGATGATTTCTGTTGGTCTGAACAGCGATCTGGCCGGTGCGCGGCGGTTTTTGGAGAACGTGAAGATCTTTGCGTTGGCGGAAAGTCTGGGCGGTGTGGAGAGCCTGATCGAACATCCGGCGATCATGACCCACGCGACGATTCCGCCGGAAACCCGCGCCAAGCTGGGTATTGGCGATGGGCTGGTGCGGTTGTCGGTGGGGGTTGAGGATGTTGAGGATTTGCGCGCTGACCTGGCGCAGGCATTGGCGAAAATCTAGAACGCCAAAAACCACCAAGCCCGCGTGACGCGGGCTTGGTGCTTAGAGAGGTTTACAGGGCATTCTCGAACGCTTCGCCTTGTCGATCACGCAGCCCGCGCAACGTGGCGCGCAACTCGGCCGGGCGCACAGGTTTCGACAGAATCGCAATCTGCCGATCATGCAAGGCTGCCTGAATCTTTTCGACGTCATGCCCGGTGATGATCATCGCCGGCACGGCCCAGCCGCGCTGCCTGCGCACTTCATCGATGCACTCGATACCCGTGGCATGGGTGCCGAGGTCATAGTCGGCGACGATGATGTCGCAGTCTGTGACCAGATCTTCAGCCGACGACTCGGCCTGCACCACGCAGCCCCAGCGTTCAAGCAACGCTGAGGTTGCCAGCAGTACGTTGCGATCATCCTCCACCAGGCATACCTTCAGCCCCGTCAACAAACCCGCTTGCCGCGCTTCACCGCGGACAACCAGCGACTGCGGTGCCGCTACGATCGGCAAACCGCCAAGGGTCACCGCCGTGCCGCGCCCCAACTGTGAACGCAGCGCCACTTGCACACCGATCAGTTCACCCAGACGCTTGATAATCGACAGGCCCAGCCCCACGCCTTCGACGTCTTTGTCGCGCACTTGCCGCACGCGATAAAACTCCTCGAAGACCTTGTGCAGATGCTCTTCGGCAATGCCGTTGCCGCGGTCGTAGATGACTATGGCCAGCCCTGCCCCACGTTTACGCACGCCGATCAGCACGGGTCGTTGCGCGCCGTATTTGAAGCAGTTGGAGAGCACGTTCTGCACCATGGTCGCCAGCAGTGCCGGATCGGTTCTGACCCAGTAGTTGCACGGTCGCAGCCGCAGTTCGACGCCTGCCCAACGGGCCGCTTCCTGATGTTGGCAGACGATGTCCGCGAGCCATTCACCGAGGTTGAGCGTTTGCATTTTCGCTTCAACCCGGCCGTTATCGAGGGTGTAGAGGTCAAGAATCGAGCGGAACAACTGCGAGACGTTGAGCAGTGAGCGGTCGATGTTGTCGACCAACCGCCGCTCCTCATCACCCAAGCGCGACTCCCGCAGGCACGCGGTAAACAGTCCGATGGAGTGAATCGGCTGACGCAAGTCATGACTGGCCTGCGCCAGAAACCGCGACTTTTCCAGATTCGCCGCCAGCGCTTCTTCCGACGCCTTGCGTGTACGCTCCAACAGCAAGTGCGCATAAAACGGAATCACCGTGCTGGTGATCAGCAGCATCAACACCATGAACGGCTGCGCCTGCCAATACGGCGTCAAGCGATAGACCACCAGCAGCGCCACCAGCGCCAGCCCGGTGGCAATCGCCAGATAGCGCGAGCCGTAGCGCATGCCGTTGCCGAGATTGACCCAGACCATCACCGCATACAACGGCAGCGCCGCTTCGCCGCCGATCACCAGTCCAAAACAGGTGCCGGTGTAATCGTGGACCATGGCAAAAATCCGCCGCGCCGGATAATGCCCGGGCCAACGCGCAATGGCTTGGCGGAACGCGATCGAAGCCAGCAGAAACAAGACAATGTAAGTGATGACCGGCAGGTAGGTATCGAAGCGATGGCCCGGCAGAAAACCCAGCACGACCATGTAAACCACCGCAATGGCAGCGATGATAATGCGCAGGTTGGCCTGGTCGAGTTCGGTATTTTTTTCGAACTTCATGGTAAACGTCCTTGTGCAGCAATCGTCAGTTTCGGAAGCAGCCTACAGGCAACCTTCGCGTCCGATGCTAAGGTGCAGGCCTTGAATCACGCCTGACCCAGGGAGGGTCGCATCATGACGTGCCGGATCATCATAGCCGACGATCACCCACTGTTTCGCGAGGCAATGCTGCGCACCGTGCAGCGCTTGCTGCCCGAAGCGAATATCTGCGAGGCCGGCGACTTCAACGCTGTGCTCGAGCTGCTGTCACAGGACGACGAGCCGGACACGCTGATGCTCGATCTGCGCTTTCCCGGACTGACCTGCATCACTCAACTCGCCGACTTGCGCCAACGATTACCGCGCACCACGTTGATCGTGGTGTCGATGGTTGACGATCAGGCGCTGATCAGTGAAGTCATGGCGGCGGGCATTGACGGTTTTATCGGCAAAAACATTGCGCCGGATGAAATCGGCCAGGCGATTCTGGCCATTCGTGAAGGCGAGGTGTTGGTGAAGTCGGCGCCGTCCGGCTTGTTGCCGCTGGAAACCGCGACGACGCTGACGCCGCGTCAGCAGGACGTGCTGCGTTTGATCGCGCAAGGCAAGACCAACAAGGAAATTGCCCGTGAACTGGATATCTCCCCGTTCACGGTACGCATCCATGTCTCTTCGTTGCTGCGCACGCTGGATGTGCCGACGCGGGCGGCAGCGGCGGTCAAGTATTCGGGGCTGTGAAGCGCTTTTACGGATCAACCTGCGCCATCAGATCCGGCACCGACTCCGGTCGTTTCGCATAGCGCTGGGCCAATACCGCGCAGACCATCAGCTGAATCTGGTGGAACAGCATCAGCGGCAGAATCAGCACGCCGATGGTGCTGCCGGCGAACAACACCTGCGCCATCGGCACGCCGGTCGCCAGGCTCTTTTTCGAACCGCAGAACAGAATGGTGATGCGGTCTTCCTGATTGAAGCCGAACGCTTTGCTCAACAGAATTGATGCCACCAGAACCAACGTCAGCAGGATGCAGCAGACCACGACCAGGCCGAGCAACTCGAACAACGGAATCTGCTGCCAGATGCCTTCGTTGACCGCCTCGCTGAATGCGCCGTACACCACCAGCAGAATCGAGCCCTGATCGACGAATTTCAGCCAGCTCTTGTTGCGCCCTACCCACGCGCCGATCCAGCGTCGAGCGATCTGCCCGGCAATGAATGGCAGGAGCAATTGCACACTGATTTTGACGATCGCATCGAGGGTCGAACCGCCGTCCCCGTGCACGTTGAGCAGCAGCGTCACCAGCAGCGGTGTAAGGAAAATCCCGAACAGGCTGGACGCCGCCGCACTGCAGATCGCCGCCGGAATATTGCCTCGCGCCAGCGAAGTGAACGCGATCGCCGACTGCACGGTGGCGGGCAACGCGCAGAGGTAGAGCATGCCCATGTACAGCTGATCACCGATCAGTGGTGACAACAGCGGTTTCAGCGCCAGGCCGAGGATCGGGAACAGTACGAAGGTCAGGCCGAACACCAGCAGATGCAGACGCCAGTGGCCGGCGCCGGCGATGATCGATTCGCGCGACAGCTTGGCGCCGTGCAGGAAAAACAGCAGGGCGATGGCGATGTTGGTCAGCCAGCCGAAGCCGACCGCGACCTGGCCGCTGGCCGGCAGGAAGCTGGCCAGCAGGACGACGCCGATCAAGGTCAGCGTGAAGTTATCGGGCAGAAAACGTGGGCGCGTCATGAGATTCATCCGGGGGTTGCCAGTGCGTACCGACGACTCTAACGTGACTGGCAATTACCGACTAACGCCGAAGAGCCGCAAGATGCCGCCTAAAGGACATAGCAAAAGCGTTCGCCGCAGTGTTCCCGGGCTGCCCAGCCTGCCGCGCCCGGTGTATGGACGCACCGAATCGCTGCCCAATCGCGCCCTCACCCGCCGCCACAGTCATCCGTGGGTGCAGTTGTCCTACGCGATTCAGGGTGTGCTCGAAGTGCAGACCAGCGCCGGCCGTTTCGTCGCGCCGCCGGAGCGTGCGGTGTGGATTCCGGCGGGCGTGCCGCACCGGGTGTTCAGCGCACCGCATACGGAAATGCGCAGCCTGTACATCGATAGCAGCGTCACCGGTTGGGCGGCTGAACATTGCCATGTGCTCGGCGTCAGCGATTTGCTCAGGGAGTTGATTCGCGCCTTCAGTCAGGTGCCAGTGGAATACGACGAAAGCGGCCCTGACGGACGCTTGGCCCAGGTGATCCTTGATCAATTGGCCGACGCGCCGACCATCGACTTGATGCTGCCGCTGCCGCAAGACCCGCGCCTGAAGCAGATCTACCAGAGCCTGGAGCAACACCCGGAACAGCAGACCACCCTGAGCCACTGGAGCGAAAAATTCGGTGTCACCGAAAAGACTCTGACCCGCCTGTTTTTGCGCGACACCGGCCTGACCTTCCGCGCCTGGCGTCAACGCCTGCGCCTGCTCGGGGCACTGACGCCGCTTGAGAAAGGTGAGCGTGTGACGGATGTTGCGCTGGCCTGCGGATACGACTCGACCTCGGCGTTCATTGCCGCGTTTCGTCAGCAGTTCGGCGAAACGCCGGGAGAGTTTTTCCGCTGACACTTCGTTTTTGCCGAACTGTCAGTCAGAAATAAACGATTTTTCTTTGCTCCAGATCCGTCGCTAGCATGGCCCCGTCTGACTTTGATCGAGAAGAGAAGATGATCCCTGTGGGAGCGAGCCTGCTCGCGAACGCGGTGGGTCAGCAACCTCAACTTCACTGTTCCATCGCATTCGCGAGCAGGCTCGCTCCCACAGGGGATGCGCTTGCTGCAAATAAAAAGACAGGGAGCGTGCCATGCCTGCCACGAACATCAATATCGGCGAACCCTGGATGTGGGGTGCCTTCATCATCTTCGTTCTGGCCATGCTGGCCCTGGACTTGTTTGTCTTCGGTGGGCGCAAGGCGCACCGGGTGTCGGTGCGGGAAGCGTCGGCCTGGGTGATTGCCTGGTGCCTGTTGGCGCTGAGCTTCGCCGGGTTGCTCTGGTGGTATCTGCACGGTGAATTCGGCGGTGAAATCGCCCGGCAGAAAACCCTGGAATTTCTCACCGGCTATCTGATCGAGCAGTCGCTGTCGATCGACAACATGTTCGTCTTCGTGATGATCTTCAGCTACTTCGCCGTGCCACCGGAATTGCAGCGACGAGTGCTGCTGTACGGCGTGCTCGGCGCGATCGTCATGCGCGCGATCATGATTTTTGCCGGGGTGTGGCTGGTGTCGCAGTTCGAATGGCTGCTGTATGCCTTCGGTGTATTCCTGATCATCACCGGGATCAAGATGCTGGTGTTCGCTGATCATCAACCGGATCTGGAAAAGAATCCGTTACTGCGCTGGGTGCGCGGGCATATGCGCATCACCAGTGGCTTTCACGGCGAGAAGTTTTTCATCCTGCAAAACGGCGTGCGCTGGGCAACGCCGATGTTCCTGGTGCTGGTGCTGATCGAGGCCAGCGACTTGATGTTCGCCGTCGACAGCATTCCAGCGATCTTCGCCGTCACCACCGACCCGTTCATTGTTTTCACCTCGAACATCTTCGCGATCATGGGCCTGCGCGCGCTGTACTTCCTGCTGGCGGACATGGCTGACCGCTTTCACCTGCTCAAATACGGGCTGGCGATCGTACTGGTGTTCATCGGCGGCAAGATGGTGCTGATGCCGTGGTTCCACATGCCGGTGGAATGGTCGCTGGCAATCGTCGGGACGGTGATTCTCGGGTCGGTGCTGTTGAGCCTGGTGACCAGCCGCGAGGCAGAACGCCGCACCGAATGACACCCCCCAACCCCACCTGTGGGAGCGAGCCTGCTCGCGAATACGCCGGTTCATTCAACATAGGAGTTGAATGACATCCCGCTTTCGCGAGCAGGCTCGCTCCCACATTTGAAGTGCGGTGCTCTTATTTATCGGATTTGATACTGGTCCACACCCGGGTGCGCACCCGCTCCATTTTCTGCGGCAACGGCTGCACCACATACAGGGTTTTCAGCGCTTCGCTGGTCGGGGTCAGGTTGGGGTTGTCGGTGATGTCCTTGTTGACCAGCGGCATCGAGTCCTTGTTGGCATTTGGATACCCGAGGAAATCACTGATCGGTGCGATCACTTTCGGGTCGAGCAAGTGGTTGAGGAATTCGTGGGCCTCGGCGACGTTCTTCGCGCTCTTCGGAATGGCGAAGGTGTCGAACCAGATCGGCGCGCCCTCCTTCGGCAAACGCCAGTCGACCACCACACCGTTGCCCGCCTCTTTGGCGCGATTGCCGAACTGGTAGAAGCTGCCGGAATAACCGATCGCCACGCAGATGTCGCCGTTGGCGATGTCGGTCATGTATTTGGCCGAGTTGAAATAGGTCACGTACGGGCGAATCTTCATCATCAAGGCCTTGGCCTTTTCATAGTCCGCCGGGTTCTGGCTGTTCGGGTCGAGGCCGAGGTAATGCAGGGCAAGCGGCAGGATTTCCGACGGCGAATCGAGCATCGCCACGCCGCAGGCCTTGAGCTTTTCCATGTTCTCGGGCTTGAACACCAGATCCCAACTGTCCACCGGCGCATTTTCGCCCAGGGCGGCCTTGACCTTGGCCGGGTTGAAGCCGATCAGCACGGTGCCGTACATGTACGGCACGCCGTACTGGTTGCCGGGGTCGTTGGCGTCGAGCAATTTGAGCAGGGCCGGATCCTGGTGCTGCCAGTTCGGCAATTTTGACTTGTCGAGTTTCTGGAACACGCCGGCCTTGATCTGGGTTTCGATGAACTGATTGGACGGCACCACCAGGTCGTAACCGGAGTTGCCGGTGAGCAGTTTCGCTTCCAGGGATTCGTTGGTGTCGAAGGTGTCCCAGGTCACTTTGATCTTGCTTTGCTCGGCGAAGTCCTTGGGCACTGACGGCAGAATGTAATCCGCCCAGTTGTACACCCGCAGTTCGCGCTGCTCGGCCTGGACGGCGCTGGCCAGCAGCGTCAGGCCACACACGGTGGCGCCCAGAATGCGTTTGATCGTGACCATGGTTGTTTCCCCGAATGCGACGTGAGATCGATGGTTTTTATGTTCTGTACACGGCAGTGGCTGTAACGATAGCCAAGGGCAAAAAAGGTCGAGCCTGTTGTTATGGTTTCGATTCTTGCTGACAGCGTAGCGCGATGACAGTAGGCGGCAGGCCAAAAGGGGATCGATATGGCCAATTTTCTTGACCGCTGAAATGCGCAAACAAAAATGCCCGGCGCTGGGCCGGGCATTGCTGTGTTGCCGTTGGGATCAGTCGGTATAGCCGAGTCTGGCCGCCCTGCTCTGCTGCGCCTGCCCGCGAGTCGCGAGGCAGTAATACAGCGGCACCGTTACCACCAGGCCAACCAGCCACGACAGGTCGGCACCTTCCACCAGATTGGCGTATGGCCCGACGTACAGCGAGGTGTTGGCAAACGGCAGCTGCACGATGATGCCGATGAAGTAGGCAATGATCGCGTGCAGGTTGAAGCGCCCGTAGATGCCACCGTCGGCGCGGAAGATCGAGGCGATGTCGTAGTTGCCGCGCTTGATCAGGTAGAAGTCGATCAGGTTGATCGACGCCCACGGCACCAGCACCAGCAACAGCGCCAGAATCAGCCCGATGAATTCGGAAATGAAATCCGCCGAAGCACCGAGGGCGACCACGCAGCATCCGGCCAGGATCACGCTCGACAGCACCACGCGCACTTTGATGCTCGGCGTCCATTGGCTGGCGAAAGTCTGGATCGAGGTGATGATCGACAACACCGCGCCATACAGATTGAGCGCGTTGTGGCTGATGATGTTGAGCAGAAACAGCACCATCAGAATCGGCCCCAGCCAACCGGTGGACTGCTTGACCGCAGCCATCGCTTCAGTGCCTTCCGGCGTCGCCAGTACCGCCACCGCGCCAAAACTGAACGAGAGAATCGTGCCCAGCGTCGCGCCCAGATACGTCGCCCAGAAGGGTTTGGCGATACCGATGTCTGCTGGCAGATAACGCGAATAGTCGGAGACGTACGGCGAGAAGCTGATCTGCCAGATGATCCCCAGCGACACCGTCGCCAGCCAGCCGGAGAGATTGAAACTGCCGCGCGTCAGGAAGTCCGCTGGCAAGTCATGGGCGAAGATGTAGATGAAGCCTGTGAGCAATGCGCCGCCCATCACCCAGGTGCCGATGCGGTTGAGGGTGTGGATGAAGTTGTAGCCGATCACACCGATCGCCGTAGCAGCCAGCGCGCCGATCAGAATGCTCAGCGGCGCTGGCACAGACGGCACAATGCCGACGATGGATTTGCCCGCCAGCACGATGTTGGAAATGAAGAAACCGATGTAGATGAGCGCCGCGAAGAACACGATCAGCAGAGCTCCATAACGACCGAACTGACCGCGACTCTGGACCATTTGCGGAATGCCCATGCGCGGACCCTGCGCCGAGGCCAGCGCAATCACCACGCCGCCGATCATGTGCCCCAGCGCAATCGCCAGCAGCCCCCAGAACAGATTGAGGTGGAACACCTGAACCACCATGGCGCCGGTGACGATGGGCAGTGGCGCAATGTTGGTGCTGAACCAAAGAGTGAACAGATCGCGGGCCTTCCCGTGGCGTTCCGCGAGTGGGACGTAATCGACCGTATGATTCTCGATCAACGGATCTTGCCGGGACATCTGGGACATATGCATGAACTCGAGTTTGTCTGTTTTTATCTTTGTATGAAGCCAAACCGGGAGGACTCTTGGGTCGCCCCTCAGATGCAGACCATATTATGGTATTCCAAACTTTGCACAAGTCTGATCCGCTGATTCTGTCGCTGTCTGATCCGCTATCCTCGCTGATCCCACCCCTGCACGGCTAGCTGAACGCCCCGTAAACATTGCCTTTCCGACGAAAGTGGCACGTTTATCGGTTCACCAGAAAAGCTCTTGCAAGATATGTATTACGGTATACCATCAGACCTACAAACCATAAAAACCGCGTCACACCACCCGAGGACCACCCAATGATCGATGCTGCCATTTACAAACAAGTCATGGGCTCGTTCCCGTCCGGCGTCACCGTCATCACCACGCTGGACGACGACGGTCAGATCGTCGGCCTGACCGCCAGCGCGTTCAGCTCGCTGTCGATGGATCCGGCGCTGGTGCTGTTCTGCCCCAATTACAGCTCCGACTCTTACCCAGTGCTGATCAAGAACAAACGCTTTGCGATTCATCTGTTGTCCAGCGTGCAGCAAAGCGAAGCCTATGCCTTCGCCCGCAAAGGCAAGGACAAGGCGCAGGGCATCGAGTGGACATTGAGCGAACTGGGCAACCCGATCCTCGCCAATGCCACGGCGGTGATCGAGTGCGAGTTGTGGCGTGAATACGAAGGTGGCGACCACGCGATCATGGTCGGCGCGGTGAAGAACCTGATCGTCCCCGAGCAAGTCGCCGGACCGCTGGTGTATTGCCACGGCAAGATGGGTGCGTTACCGGTTGTGGCGTGATTTCACCAGATCTCGGATATCCCATTTGGGAGCGAGCCTGCTCGCGAAAGCGATGGGTCAGTTGTTACCTTTTTGACTGACCCGACGCCTTCGCGAGCAGGCTCGCTCCCACAGGTTTTGGTGTTGCCTGGGCGACCGTGTCAGGTCCTAAACCGGCTCACCAACTGATTCAACGTCTGCGACAACGCCGTCAGATTCTGCGCATCCTGCCGAGTCGAATCCGCCAGGCTCGCCACCAACTGCGCATCGCCATGAATCTGGCTGATGTGCCGATTGATGTCCTCCGCCACTTGATGCTGTTCTTCCGCCGCCGTGGCGATCTGCGTGTTCATGTCGCGGATCACGTCGACCGATTCACGGATCAATTCAAAACTCGCCCGCGCCTCGTTGATCGACACCACGGTTTCCTGCGATACCTCAAGGCTGGCGTGCATCTGCTTGCCCATCTGGTGGGTGCGCCGCGCCAGATTGCCGAGCAGTGCGTCAATCTCACCGGTGGAATCCGAGGTGCGTTTGGCCAGCGCCCGGACTTCATCGGCGACCACGGCAAAGCCCCTGCCCTGTTCACCGGCGCGCGCGGCTTCGATGGCGGCGTTGAGCGCGAGCAGATTGGTCTGCTCGGCAATCGAGCGGATGGTGCCGAGGATCGACTGGATGTCGTTGCTGTCCTGCTCCAGTTGCTGCATCGACTCGGCACTGTGGCCGATCTCCT
>Ga0308166_1002995_pt1 | contig 14749 bp, 10 predicted proteins | sample PhyCR2_2_FD_202137 | JGI IMG/M metagenome (GOLD analysis project Ga0308166, IMG submission 202137) | Phyllosphere microbial communities from UC Gill Tract Community Farm, Albany, California, United States - DLSLCC.R2 | ecosystem: Host-associated > Plants > Phyllosphere > Unclassified | place... | reverse complement strand
TCAGGGCGGTGGTTTCAAGACGCATCCGGTCCGAAAAGCGAATCAGCGGCGGCCCCTTGCGCACGTCCTCGATGTCGCGCGGCGCCGCTTCCAGCAGGCGCGCGGCCGAGGTCTCGACCAGGTCGGCCGTCATCGCCGTGATCATCAGGCGGATCGTCTCGTACAGCGCGCGCCGCCCGGGCAGGCCCGGATACTGCGCCTCCACCGCGTGGCGGTGCCGCGCGAACAGTTCCACTTCTTCCATCTGCGCCATCGTGAGCAGGCCGGAGCGCAGGCCGTCGTCGATGTCGTGGTTGTTGTAGGCGATTTCGTCGGCCAGGTTGGTCAGCTGCGCTTCCAGGCTGGGCTGGGTCTTGTCGATGAAGCGCTGGCCGAGTTCGCCCAGCAGGCGCGCGTTCGTCAGCGAGCAGTGCTTGAGGATGCCTTCGCGCGTCTCGAAGGTCAGGTTCAGGCCGTCGAAGGCGCCGTAGTGCTCTTCGAGGTGATCGACCACGCGCAGGCTTTGCAGGTTGTGCTCGAAGCCGCCGTAGTCCTTCATGCACTCGTTCAGCACGTCCTGCCCCACGTGGCCGAAGGGCGTGTGGCCGAGGTCGTGCGCCAGCGCCGTGGCTTCGACCAGGTCTTCGTTCAGGCGCAGGCTGCGCGCCAGCGTGCGGCCGATCTGCGCCACCTCGATCGAGTGCGTCAGGCGCGTGCGGAACAGGTCGCCCTCGTGGTTCAGGAAGACCTGGGTCTTGTATTCGAGCCGGCGGAAGGCGGTGGAGTGGATGATGCGGTCGCGGTCGCGCTGGAACTCGCTGCGCGAGCCGGGGGCAGGCTCGTCGAACTTGCGCCCGTGCGACTTCGACGAGTGCGCGGCATACGGGGCCAGGTTGCAGTCGAAGTCGATCATGCGCCTCTCCTTAATCAGGCTTGTCCTGCACGATGCAGGCGGCCAGCGTGGCCTGCAGCACGTCCTGCGGCACGCTCGCGATGCTCGGGCTGCCCAGGGGCTTGAGCAGGATGAACTTGATTGCCCCGCCCTCGTTCTTCTTGTCGACTTCCATCAGCTCGATCCAGCGCGCAGCGCCCAGGTCCGGCGCCACGACCGGCAGGCCGGCCGCCCGCACCAGCGCGCGCAGGCGCTGTACGCTGGCCGCGTCGATCAGGCCCAGGCGGTGCGACAGGTCGGCCGCCATCACCATGCCGCAGCCGACCGCCTCGCCGTGCAGCCATTCGCCGTAACCGAGGCCGGCCTCGATCGCGTGGCCGAAGGTGTGGCCGAAGTTCAGCACCGCGCGCAGGCCGCCTTCGCGCTCGTCCTTGCGCACCACGTCGGCCTTGATTTCGCAGGAGCGGGCGATCGCATGGGCCAGCGCCTGCGGGTCGCGCGCCACCAGGCGGCCGATGTTGGCTTCGATCCAGTCGAAGAATTCGCCGTCGAGGATGGCGCCGTGCTTGATCACTTCGGCCAGGCCGGCCGACAGCTCGCGCGGCGGCAGCGTGTCCAGGGTACTGGTATCGGCCAGCACCGCGCGCGGCTGGTAGAAGGCGCCGATCATGTTCTTGCCGAGCGGGTGGTTGATGCCGGTCTTGCCGCCCACCGAGGAATCGACCTGGGCCAGCAGCGTGGTCGGGATCTGCACGAAGGGCACGCCGCGCATGTAGCTGGCCGCCGCAAAGCCGGTCAGGTCGCCGATCACGCCGCCGCCGAGGGCGACCAGGGTGGTCTTGCGGTCGCACTTGTTGGCCAGCAGGGCGTCGAAGACGGCCATGAGCGAGCCCCAACCCTTGTGTTCCTCGCCGTCGGGCAGGACGATCTCGACGACTTCCTTGCCGGCCGCGCGCAGCGGCGCCGCCACCTGCTCGAGGTAGAGCGGGGCCACGGTGGTGTTGGTGACGATGGCCGCCTTGTGGCCGCCGACGTGGCGCACCAGCGCCGCCGGGTCGGCCAGCAGGCCGGGGCCGATCGCGATCGGATACGAGCGTTCGCCGAGTTCGACGCTGAGTGTGAGTTGTGCCGTGTTCTGTTCTGCTGCCTGGTTCATCGATGCCGCCTTCGCGCGCCGGGCGCGCCCGGCCTCGAGCGCGTCCAGCTGTTCTAGGATAGTCTGGACCATCGATTGTACGTTAGGTCGGCCGGTATCGATGACGAGGTCCGCAATCCCGCGGTACAGGGGCTCGCGCTGGGCCAGCAACTGCTCGAGCTTGCGGCGCGGATCGGCCGTCTGCAGCAGCGGGCGGTTCTTGTCGTGGGCGGTGCGCTGCAGGATGCTGCCGATGCTCGCGCGCAGGTAGATCACGGTGCCGCGCTCGGCCAGCAGCGCGCGGCTGGCCGGGTCGAGGACGGCGCCGCCGCCGGTGGCCAGCACCACGCCCGACTGGGCCGTCAGCTCGCGGATCGTCTCGGCTTCGCGGCGGCGAAAGCTCGCCTCGCCCTCGATCTCGAAGATCCACGGGATCGAGGCACCGGTGCGCGCCTCGATGGCATGGTCGGAATCGACGAAGCGCTTGCCCAGCCGGCGCGCAAGGAGCCGGCCGATGGTGGTCTTGCCGGACCCCATCAGCCCGACCAGGAAGATATTGTTACTGTACGCCTCGGGCACGATATTCAGCTCGTCTAAAAAGACAAACGGCCAGGATTAGCCTGGCCGCCTGTTGTTGCGGTCACCCGCCGCGGTTTCCCGCTTATGGGCAGCTGAACGTCAGTTTAAACGGAATCGTGGTCACGACGTTACCTGGCGTGGTCACGGTGACGTTGAAAGTCGCCGTTACCGGGGCCGAGCAGCTCGCCGCGTTCGGGTTCGAGATCGAGAACGTATGACGCGAACCCTGTGCGCCGGTCACGTTCGCGCCGGTGATGTCGTCGGCGCTGGCGCTGTGCGGGAAGATGTTCGGCACGGTTGCCGGCACCACCGGGGCCGCCGCAGCGTTCACGGCGTTCGCCACCTGTACCTGGGTGCCGAACGGCAGCGGGTTCAGGTTGACGTCGTTCAGCTGCAGCACGAAGACCTTCGAATCGGTCGCGCGCACGGTGCCCAGGTCGGTTGCCTCGGTTCCCAGCGGCGTCGTGCCGTTGTCCAGGAAGACCTTGGCCGCGCTCGATCCGCCGAAGAACAGGCCGATCTTGCTGAAGATGGTGTTCGTGCCGTCGGTGCTGCTGGCGCAGATCGTGGCCAGGCCGGCGCGCGTACTGTCGTTGCTGACGCCGGGGCCGCTGCCGGTGTTGCACGGCGTGGCAGGCTGGTTCGGCAGAGCCACGCGCGGGTTCTGGGTGCGGAAGTCGACCGAGCAGCCGCCGTTGACGGTGTTGCAGCCCCCTTTGTCCGAGGAACCGATCGAGCCCATGTTGGTCTGGAACACGATCGGGGTGCCGTCCGGAACCGGGTTGCCGGAGGCGTCGGCGATCAACACCTGCACGCGGGTGGCCGGCGTGGTCGGGCTGCTGTCGCGGGTCCAGCCCTCGAGGTTGTAGTTCTCGGCGCTGAGCGAGAAGGCGCGCTGCACCGGAAGGCCGGTGGTCACGACGATCGAGTCCGACGTGGTCGAGATGTCCGGCAGGCCGTTGGCGGCCGTGTTCGGCAGTGTGGCGAACACGCGGAAGGTGGTCGCGACCGCGCCCGAATTCACGGTCGTGATCACTTCGCCGTTCTCGTCGGTGGTGTCGGTCTGCTTGTTCAGGTGGACCAGCGAAGGATCCGACACGCGGAAGTTCACTGCGCGACGCGACAGCGGGTTGCCGAAGGTGTCGAAGACGCGGAACTTCAGGGTCGCGGTCTCGGTGCGGTTGATGCCGCCCTGGCCCTGGATCACGATCGACTTGTCGACCGGCTCGGCCGAGACGAACTGCACCGACGATGGGGCCGGCGGCGCGATCTTCAGCGGCACGGTGGCCGGTGTCGACACGCCGTCGGCGGTGATGGTGATGATGTCGTCGTTGGCGCAGCCCTTGTCGCGGTAGACGGTCTTGGCGACGCCGTTGTTGGTGGCGACGGTGGCGGCCAGGGTCGCCTTGCCGGCGGTGACGCAGGCCGAGGTGAAGTTGACGTTCACCGGCTGGCTGGTGTACGTGGCGCCGGCGGCGCGCACTTCGACCGTGATGTCGGTCGAGTTATAGGCCTGGATCTGGGACGCGCTGGCGGCGACGGTGCCGAAGCTGAGCGTGGTCGCGCCGACCTGGAAGTTGCGTTCGCCGACGATGGTGGTGCCGTTCACGCTGGCGGTGGCGGTCAGCTTGCCGGCGCCGCCCGCGGCCAGGCTGGCCGCGCGCAGGGTGATGCGGGCCACGCCCTGGTCGTCGGTCAGCGCGGTGCCGGCCGAAGGCGAGAACACGGCCAGGCTGGCCTCGGTCGCGAAGGTGACCATCGCTTCCTTGACCGGATTGCCGCTGGCATCCTTGACCGTGGCCTGCACGGTCAGGGGCGTGGCGCCGCTCAGCGAGTTGCTGGCTGCGCCGCCACTGCCGACCATGGCCAGGCTGACGGTCGGCGCCGCCGGCACGGTCGGCGTGGTGGGGGTGGTCGGCGTGGTACCGCCGCTGGTGCCGCCGGGCGCGGCCACCGAGCCGGGATTGCCGCCGCCGCCGCCGCAGGCCGCCAGGGCCGCCGCGGCGATCAGGCTCAGGGCCGCCAGGCGCAGGCGCGCGGCGGAGGAAGAAGGTGTGGGGGAGTGCTGCATCGTCGTTCCAGTTTTTCTCGATTGTTGGTTGTCGGTCACTCATGCAGCCGGCATACGGCCCGGCCCTTGAAACAACACAGCGACACGTGTCCTACGTGTCGCTGCGGGTACTGCATTCCACTGCGGCAGCCCGGCTGCCGCTTGTTCCTGCCTTCAGCGCGCCGTCGCCGCGCGCTCGGCCACGATCTTCGGCGTGATGAAGACCAGCAGTTCGGTCTTCGCGCTTTCGCGCCCTTTCGTCTTGAACAGGTAGCCCAGCACCGGCACATCGCCCAGCAGCGGCACCTTGCTCTCGTTGCTGCGCTCGGTCTGCTGGTAGATCCCGCCCAGCACCACCGTGCCGCCGTTCTCGACCATCACCTTGGTCTTCACGTGCTGGGTGTTGATGGCGAAGCCGGCGCGGGTTTCCTCGCCCTTCGAATCCTTGCTGACGTCCACTTCCAGCACCACGTTGCCGTCCGGGGTGATCTGCGGGATCACTTCCAGGCGCAGGTTGGCCTTCTTGAATTCGATCGAGGTCGCGCCGCTGCTCGAAGCCACCTGGTACGGCAGCTCGATGCCCTGCTCGATCACCGCCACCATCTTGTCCTCGGTGACCACGCGCGGGCTGGAGATGATCTTGCCCTTGCCGTCGGCTTCCAGCGCCGACAGTTCCAGGTTCAGGAAGCGGTTGTCGGACGAGGAGAACAGGCTGAAGGCCAGGCTCGGCGCATTGATGCCACCGATCGCCGCCGCCGGCAGGTTGACCAGGGTCGAGTTGTCGAAGGTGCTGCCGCTGGCCTGGCCGGTCACCGCGCCGGCGCCGGCCAGGGTGCCGCTCAGGGCCAGGCGGTTGCTGCCGCCCACGCCGTAGCCGGCGTCGCCGCCGGCCGCGCGGCGCGCATCGTTGAAGCCGATCTTGGCGCCCAGGTTGCGCGAGAAGCCGTCGTTCGCTTCCACCAGGCGCGCCTCGATCAGCACCTGCTTCGAGGCGATGTCGGTCTTCTGGATCAGCATGCGGATGTCCTCGATCTTCGAGGCGATGTCGGTCACGAACAGCTGGTTGGTGCGCGGGTCGATGATGGCGCTGCCGCGCTTGGACAGCACGCGGTTGCGGTCGCTGCCGCCGGCCGCGCCGGTGGCAGCGTCCAGGCCGAACACGGTGCGGAAGGACTCGGCCTTCTGGTAGTTCAGCTGGAAGATCTCGGAGCGCAGCGGTTCCAGGTCGGAGATCTGGGCGCGCTGCTCGAGCTCGAGCTTTTCCTTGGTCAGCAGCTCTTCCTTCGGCGCGATCCACAGCACGGTGCCGTTCTTGCGCATGTCCAGGCCCTTCGACTGCAGGATGACATCGAGCGCCTGGTCCCACGGCACGTCCTTCAGGCGCAGGGTCAGGCTGCCGCTCACCGTGTCGGCGGCGATGATGTTCAGGCCCGAGATGTCGGCCACCGCCTGCAGCGCGGCGCGCACCTCGATGTTCTGGAAGTCGAAGCTGATCTTCTCGCCGCGGAAGCCCTGCGGGCCGCCCAGCTTGTTCGGGTCTTCCTTCACGGCGCGCACGTCGACCACCAGCTGGCTTTCGCTCTGGTAGACCGACTGTTCCCACTGGCCCTGCGCTTCGATGACCATGCGCACGTTGTTGCCCTGCGCGGTGGTGGTCACGCGCGACACCGGGGTGCCGAAATCGCTCACGTCGAGGCGGCGGCGCAGCGACTCGGGCAGGCCGGTGTTCATGAAGTCGACCTGGACGCGGTTGCCGAGCTGGCGCACGTCGACCGCGGTCTGGCTGTTCGGCAGGTCGACCACGACACGGCCCTCGCCATTGCTGCCGCGGCGGAAGTCGAGGTTGCGCAGCTGCGCGCGCGAGGCGGGTGCGTAGGCGGGAGCGGCGGCCTGCGCCGCCCCGGCCGAAGCCGGAGCGGCCGCAGCCGCGCCGTCGACCGTCACCAGCACCGACTTGCCGCTGATCGCGGCGCTGTAGGCCACGCTGCGCTTGAGGTTCAGCACCAGGCGCGTGCGTTCGCCGGCCTGGATCACGTTCACGCTGCGCATGTCGCCCAGGTTGATGTCGTGGGTGCTCTTGCCGGTGGCGTTGGCGGTGGCGCCGAAGTCGAGGGCGATGCGGGCCGGGTTCGTGATCGCGAAGCCCAGAGGCAGCGTGGACGGCGCCTCGCGCATGGCGATGTTCAGCACCACGTTGGCGCCCTGCTGGTTGGCGCTGATCGACTCGATGGCGTTCCCGGGCTGCTGGGCGTGGGCCATGCCGGCGCCCAGGCTTGCAGCCGTCAACACCAGCATCAGAGCCGCGCCGGCGCGTAACAGCCAGCCCGGCAACAAGCGCGCCGCGCCGCTGTTCATTGCAAATTGGGTCATTTCCCAGTCTCCTTACTTTCCTGCAGCTCCAGCTTCGATAAGCGCTCGACCCAATCGCCGCCGGCGTCCTGTACCATTTCCTTGATTTCCAGCGCGGTCGGCGTCACGCGTGTCACCAGGCCGAAGTTCTGGCCCAGGTGCTGGCCGGCCCGCACGCGGTAGATGCTGTTTTCGATGCGCAACAGCGCGAAGCTGGTGCCGCCCTTCTGCATCATGCCGACCATCGTCATCGTGTCCAGCGGGTAGGCTTCGAGCGCCTCGCGCGGCCGGTTCATGTCCGGCTGCAGCGCGCTGCGCGCCTGGGCCAGCAGGCCGGCCTCGGCCATCTTCGCCGGGCTGAACGGATCGACCGCGTCCTGCTGGTTGTAGGCGAAGGGAATGAATTCCTTCGAGGCCGGCAGCGGTTTCACCTTCGGCCTGGTCTCGCTCTTCACCTGCTCCATCCAGCTGCGCACTTCGCGCACGTCGCTGTCGCCGCAACCGGCCAGCAGCAGGGCCGGCAGCAGCGCAGCCAGCTGGAGCAGCGTGCCTTGGCTCATCTTCATTTCGCGGCCCCTTTCGCCTTCTTGCTTCCCTTGCCACCCTTGGCGCCGGCCTTTGCCTTCAGGCGCGCGGCGCGCTGCTCGGCCAGCTCCTCGGGGTCGAGGTAGCGGAAGGTCTTGGCGATGGCTTCCAGCGTCAGGCTGCCGTCCTTGTTGGTCGCGAGCGACATGTTATTCAGCGTCACGATGCGCGGCATGTGCGCCATGTCGGCGGCGAACGCGCCGAGGTCGTGGTAGCTGCCGCTGATGCGGATGTCGATCGGCTGCTCGGCGTAGTAGTCGCGCACCACCGGCTGGTTCGGGCGGAACAGCTCGAACGCCAGGCCGCGGCCGACGCCGGCCTGGTTGATGTCCGACAGCAGCGCCGCCATCTCGGCCTTGCTCGGCAACTGCTTTTCCAGGCGCTCGACCGACTGGTCGACCTGGGTCTTCTGTGCCTGCAGCGCTTCCAGGTTGACCGCCTGCGCGATCTTCTTCTTGTAGGCGCTGCGCAGCTTGGTTTCCTGGGCCGCGCCGGCTTCCTGCGCCTCGAACTGGCCCTGCCAGTAGACGAAGTAGCCGAGCGCGATCACCAGCGCCATCACGCCGGCCGCGCACAGCAGGCGCGGCGCCAGCGGCCACTGGCCGGGCGGGCGTCCCTGCAGGCCCTCGAACTGGGCCCCGAGGTCGGCGCTCCATTGTTTCAGGTCGATGTTCATGGCTGGTTTCCGTCCTTTGCCGCGCTTGCCGCCGCCGGGCCCTTGCCTTCTTCGGCGTCCTCGGCTTCCTCGGTCTCGCGCGGGCGCTTGATGTTCACCGCCAGCGTGAATTCCACCGCCTTGCGCGCCAGCTTGTTCTGGGTCACGGTGGCCGCCTTTACCTCGGTCAGGTCGGGCTGCTCCAGCCAGGGCGACTGGCCGGACAGGTTGCGCAGCATCTCGGCCACCCGTTCCTGCGACTGGGCGTAGCCGTTCAGGGTCACGCGCTGGCCGTCCTGCTTCACCGTCTTCAGGAACACGCCGTCCGGGGTCTGGCGCACCAGTTCGTCCAGCAGGTAGACCGGCTGGTTGCGGTCGCCCTGCAGGTCCTCGACGGCCTGCTGGCGCGACTTCAGCGCCTCGATCTCTTCCTTCAGGTTGGCGATGTCCTTGATCTTCTTGTCGAGCTTCGCGTTCTCGTTGGTCAGCGCCAGGTTGCGCTGTTCCTGGATGGCGATGCGGCTGGCGTTCCAGCCGCCCACCAGCAGCACCACCGCGCCGCCCAGCAGGGCGCCGAGCACCAGCATGGCGACAAAGGCCTTCTGCTTCTGCTTGCGTTTCGCTTCCCGGTGCGGGAGCAGGTTAATCCGGATCATCCGAACCTCCGCAGGGCCAGGCCGCAGGCAACCAGGCAGGCCGGGCCGTCCTGGCGCAGCTGCTGTTCGCGCACGCCGGGCGCCAGCAGCATGCCCTCGAAGGGCGCCACCGGCGCGGTCGGGATGCGGGTGCGTCCGCCGATCAGTTCCACCAGGCCCGGCAGCAGGGCATTGCCGCCGGCCAGCCAGATCTGGTCGATGCGGGTATAGGGCGTCGAGGTGTAGAAGAACTGGATCGCGCGCGTCACCTCCAGCGCGGCGCTCTCCAGGAAGGGCGCCAGCAGGTCGGCGCGGAAGTTCTCCGGCAGGTCGCCGGCCTTCTTGCGCGCCTCGGCTTCCTCATAGCTGAGGCCATAGGTACGCACGATGTCCTGGGTCAGCGTGTGGCCGCCGAAAGGCTGCTCGCGCTCGTAGACGGTGTCGCCGTCGAGCAGCACCGACACTTGCGTCATGCTGGCGCCGATCTGGAACAGGGCCACGATCCTGTCCTTGCCGCCGCCGTGGGCCCTTTCCAGGGCCGCGCGCGCGGCGTAGGATTCGATGTCCATCACGGTCGCCACCAGGCCGGCCGCCTCGGCCAGGGCCACGCGGTCCTCGACCTTTTCGCGGCGCGCGGCGGCCAGCATGACCTCCATGTCGTCGGGGGAGTTGGCGGCCGGGCCGACCACGTCGAAGTCCAGGCTCACTTCGTCGAGCGCAAACGGGATGTACTGGCTGGCCTCGGACTCGACCTGCACTTCGAGCTGGTCTTCGCCCATGCCGGCCGGCAGGATGATTTTCTTGGTGATGACGGCGGCCGGCGGCATGCCGAGCGCGACGTTGCGGGCACGGGTGCCGCTCTTTTTCCAGATGCGGCGCACGGCCTCGGCCACCTGGTCGAAATTCTCGATATTCCCGTCGACCACGGCGCCGCGCGGCAGGGCCTCGAAGGCATGGCGCTCCAGGCGCAGCGCGCCCTTGCCGGCGTCGGCCAGCTCCACCAGGCGCAGTCCCGACGTGCTGATGTCGAGGCCGGCCAAAGGCGGGACAGCCTTGCCGAATAGCGAACCCAGATTGATCACGAGCGTACTCCCTCACTGCTGTCTGCCGGAGCAGAACGATATTTGAACGCCCGCGTTGGGGAAAGAATTGCTTGAGAAGCCTTCGTAAAAAGGCTATTGATTGCACATATATGAGGCATCACGTTAAATCGTAGCAATAAGGGTGCGGGCCGACAAGATATTTCTGCACAGGAACACTACAATCCGGCGCGCGCATGCCACACTCGTTACTGACTTGGAAACAGGCTTTGTCGGACTGTTATCGGATCGCGCGCAAGAGGCTTGTCCTCTTGACTTCGTCCGCCATAAAAGCCGCTGTTTTATAATGAGATGGATCAACAATGTGAACGCCATGAAATCCAAAACCGATTCCAAGTCTTCTCCTCCGAACAAGTTCAGCGCCAAGCGCCTGGTCCTGTGGGCTATCGGCGCCCTGGCCGGCCTGGCCCTCACCGGCGTGCTGCTGGTGGTGTTCGCCCTGGCCATGGCCTACCCCAACCTGCCGGCCCTCGACACGATCACCGACTACCGGCCGAAGATGCCGCTGCGTATCTTCACGGCCGATAACGTCCTGATCGGCGAGTTCGGCGAGGAACGTCGTACCCTGGTGCGCTTCAAGGACATCCCCGACGTCATGAAGAAAGCGGTGCTGTCGATCGAGGACGACCGCTTCTACCAGCACGGCGGCGTCGACTACATGGGCGTGCTGCGCGCTACCCTGCACAACGCCACCAGCAGTTCGCGCCAGGGCGCCTCGACCATCACCCAGCAGGTGGCGCGTAACTTCTTCCTCTCTTCCGAACAGACCCTGAAGCGCAAGGCCTACGAGGCCCTGCTGGCCTGGAAGATCGAGAAGAACCTCACCAAGGACCAGATCCTCGAGGTCTACATGAACCAGATCTACCTGGGCCAGCGCGCCTTCGGCTTCCAGTCGGCGGCCCAGATCTACTTCGGCAAGGACCTGAAGGACATCAGCGTGGCCGAAGCGGCCATGCTCGCCGGCCTGCCGAAGGCGCCATCCGCCTACAATCCGGTCGTGAACCCGACCCGCGCCCGCACCCGCCAGCAGTACATCCTGCAGCGCATGCATTCGCTGGGCTACATCACCGACGCCCAGTTCGAGACCGCCAAGGCCGAGGAACTCAAGATCAAGTCGGACAGCACCGCCTTCGGCGTACACGCCGAATACGTGGCCGAGATGGCGCGCCAGCTGGTCTACGAGCAGTTCAAGGAAGACACCTATACGCGCGGCCTGAACGTGTTCACCACCATCACCAAGGCCGACCAGGACGCGGCCTACCTGGCGGTACGGCGCGGCGTGATGGACTACGAGCGCCGCCACCCTTACCGCGGCCCGGAATCCTATATCGAGATCCCAAGCAACAAGACCGAGGCGGATGAAGCCATCGAAGCCGAACTGGCCGAGAAGCCCGACAGCGACGACATCGTGGCGGCCGTGGTGCTGCAGGTTTCGCCGTCGCAGGTGACGGCGGTGCTGGCCTCGGGCGAGGAAATCAAGATCACCGGCCAGGGCCTGTCGTTCGCCTCGAGCTGGCTGTCCGCCAAGGCGGCGCCGAACCGCCGCATCCGCCGCGGCGCCCTGATCCGCGTGATGCAGGATGGCGCCTCGACCTGGAAGATCACCCAGATGCCGGAAGTCGAATCGGCCTTTGTTGCGGCCAGCACCGAGGATGGCGCGATCAAGGCGCTGGTGGGCGGCTTCGACTACAACCGCAACAAGTTCAACCACGTGACGCAGGCCTGGCGCCAGCCGGGTTCCTCGTTCAAGCCCTTCATCTACTCGGCGTCGCTGGAGCGCGGCCTGTCGCCTTCCACCCTGATCAACGATGCGCCGATCTCGTTCGACGCCGGCCAGACCGGCGGCCAGGCCTGGGAACCGAAGAACTACGATGCCAAGTACGAAGGCCCGATGACGATGCGCCGCGGCCTGACCAAGTCGAAGAACATGATCTCGATCCGCATCCTGAACCGCATCGGCGCGCGCTACGGCCAGGAATACGCGACCCGCTTCGGCTTCGACGCCGAACGGAATCCACCTTATTTGACTTTGGCCCTGGGCGCCGGCGCCACCACGCCGCTGCAGATGGCCGGCGCCTACGCCGTGTTCGCCAACGGCGGCTACCGCGTCAGCCCCTACCTGATCTCGAAGGTCACCGACAGCTCGGGCAAGGTGCTGTCGGAAGCGCGTCCGGAACGCGCCGGCGTGGAAGCGAACCGCGTGATCGACGCGCGCAACGCCTTCCTGATGGACTCGATGCTGAAGGACGTGGCGCGCTACGGCACCGCGGCAAAGGCCTCGGCCACGCTCAAGCGCACCGACATCGCCGGCAAGACCGGCACCACCAACGACTCGATCGACGCCTGGTTCGCCGGCTACCAGCCGAAGCTGGTGGGCATCGCCTGGATGGGCTACGACCAGCCCAAGAACCTGGGCAACAAGGAAACCGGCGGCGGCCTGGCGCTGCCGATCTGGATCGGCTACATGCAGACCGCGCTGAAGGGCGTGCCGGTGGAAGAGCGCGCGGTACCGCCGGGACTGATCATGGCGGAAGGGGATTATTTCTACCAGGAGAACCCGCCGGGGACCGGCGTGCAGTCGCTGGATGTGGGCGCACCACCGCCGCCGGCACAGCAGAAGGCGCAGGACGCGGTGAGGAACGAGCTGTTCTGATGACAGCGCGTAGGGTGGACGGGTTTCCCGTCTACCCTACGAACCCCGGCAAGCCGCGTCGGATCACCCCAGCTTGACCGGCGCCCCGCCCTGCTGCGTAGCCAGGTCCGACAAGGCCGTGAACAACTCGCTGTCGTCGCGGGTATTCCTCCACTCGTCGCCCACCCGCTTGTAGTGGTAGCCGCCGGCCCGTGCCGCGACCCACATTTCCTTCAGCGGCGCCTGGCTGTTGACGATGATCTTCGACCCGTTGGCGATGAATTCGATCTCCAGCACATTGCCGTTGCGCTTGCATTCGACGTCGACCACGTCCTGGTCGTTCAGCTCGTCGAAGCAGGTTTCGATACGGTCCAGCGTCGATTCGGCCAGGTCCAAAAATTCGGTTTCGGTCATGCTACACTCCAAGGTCTTGATCAAACCGTGATTCTAATCGTGAAGTCACCTACTGCGCTCTTTCCCGCTGCCGCGCTGCTCGCGCTTGCCGCCACCGCACTGACCGGCTGCGGCCAGACCGGCCCGCTCTACATGCCGACGCCGCCAGCCAGGCCAGCCAACGCCACGCTGGGCTCCACGCCGCTGGCCACGCCAGCACCTGCACCGACCTCGGCGCCGGCGCAGTCGACGGCCCCTTCGCCGGGCGCCGGCACGGCGCAGCCTTCACCGACCAACGTCCCCCCTCAACAATAAGCTCCCGCCCCGAGATTCATGTCGCACTTTTCGTACCAAGACGGCGTCCTGCACGCCGAAAGCACCTCCCTGTCCCGCGTCGCCGAGGAATTCGGCACCCCGACCTACGTGTATTCGAAGGCGGCCCTGCTGGAGAACTTCGCCGCCTATGCCGACGCCTGCCGGGGCCGCGACGCCCTGGTGTGCTACGCGATGAAGGCCAATTCCAACCTGGCCATCCTCGACCTGCTGGCGCGTGAAGGGGCGGGCTTCGACATCGTCTCGGGCGGCGAACTGCTGCGCGTACTCGCCGCCGGCGGCGACCCGGGCAAGGTGATCTTCTCGGGCGTGGGCAAGACCGTCGACGAAATGCGCCTGGCGCTGGAACACGGCATCCTCTGCTTCAACGTCGAATCGATCCCGGAACTGCACCGCCTGAACGAGGTGGCCGGCAGCATGGGCAAGCGCGCGCCGGTCTCGCTGCGCGTGAACCCGAACGTCGACGCCAAGACCCACCCCTACATCGCGACCGGCCTGAAGGCCAACAAGTTCGGCGTCGCCTTCGACGATGCGCTGGCCACCTACCGCACCGCCGCCAGCCTGCCGCACCTGGACGTGGTCGGCATCGACTGCCACATCGGCTCGCAGCTGCTCGACGACGCGCCGCTGCTCGAAGCCCTCGACAAGCTGATCGAACTGATCGATACACTCGATACCGAAGGCATCCACATCCACCACCTGGACATCGGCGGCGGCATCGGCGTCGACTACGGCGCGGCCGGCGACAAGCCGCCGGTGCCGGTGGGCGACTACCTGGGCCGCCTGTTCGCCCGCATCGACGCCTGGCGCGCCGCGCGCCACGACGGCCGTGGCGTAAAAGTGATCTTCGAGCCGGGCCGCTCGATCGTCGCCAACACCGGCGTGCTGCTGACCCGCGTGGAATTCCTGAAGCCGGGCGTGGAAAAGAACTTCTGCATCATCGACGCCGCCATGAACGACATGATGCGCCCGACCCTGTACGGCGCCTGGATGGACATGAAAGCCGTCGCCCCGCGCAGCGATGCGCCGGCGCTGTACGACGTGGTCGGCCCGGTGTGCGAATCGGGCGACTGGCTGGCGCGCGAACGGGCGCTGGCCGTCGAGCCGGGCGATCTGCTGGCGATGATGAGCGCCGGCGCCTACGGCATGACCATGGCCTCGAACTACAACACCCGCGGCCGCGCGGCCGAGGTGATCGTCGACGGCGAGCAGGTGCACCTGGTGCGCCGGCGCGAAGAGCCGGCCGAGCTGTTTGCGCTGGAGTCGATGCTGAAATAAGCGTCGTGGTGGCAAAAAAGGCGCCGTCCGTGCATGCGGGCGGCGCCTTTTTCATTCGGCGTTCATGGGGCTGTTGCCTGATACGTTATCGGTTGGTTGCGCCCGCGTGAGCACAGGGTGCCCACGCGGATCGTGCACACCACGCACGGCACAG